>Ga0181581_10003560_pt1 | contig 12189 bp, 7 predicted proteins | sample 071ome_22_FD_132433 | JGI IMG/M metagenome (GOLD analysis project Ga0181581, IMG submission 132433) | Coastal salt marsh microbial communities from the Groves Creek Marsh, Skidaway Island, Georgia - 071404AT metaG (megahit assembly) | ecosystem: Environmental > Aquatic > Marine > Intertidal zone... | reverse complement strand
AAGCTATTAAACAAGCTCGTATTCTTGGGTTCTTACAATTCCTTTATAAAGAATAATTTTTACAATTATGCCTACGATTCAACAACTTATTCGTTCTCAACGAATTAAATGTGAGACTAAAACTAAGTCTCCCGCATTAAAAGCATGCCCACAACGTCGTGGGATTTGTACTCGTGTTTATACTACTACTCCAAAAAAGCCAAACTCGGCATTACGTAAAGTAGCGCGTGTACGTTTAACGACTGGAATTGAAGTTACTGCTTACATTCCAGGTATTGGCCACAATTTACAAGAGCACTCAGTTGTATTAGTACGTGGAGGTCGTGTAAAAGACCTTCCTGGGGTACGTTACCACATTGTACGTGGTTCTCTTGATACAGCTGGAGTAAAAGATCGTTTACAAAGCCGTTCTAAGTACGGTGTAAAACGTCCGAAGAAATAATCTCCTTAAAAAAAGGGGTTTTTTAAACTTATTTTATTTTTCGTTATGTCACGTCGAAGTGTAGCAAAAAAACGTCCGGTTGCACCGGACCCAGTTTACCAGAGTCGTCTTGTAAGCTTATTAGTAAGCCACCTTTTAAAAAAGGGGAAGAAAAGTATTGCTTATAACATTTTTTACGCTGCAATGAAAAATATTGCAGAAACAACATCCCAAGATCCACTTGAAGTATTACGTCAAGCGGTGTTAAATATTACGCCAAAAGTTGAAGTAAAATCGCGTCGTGTTGGTGGGGCAACCCTCCAAGTTCCACTCGAAGTGAAAGCTGACCGTGGAACTGCATTAGCACTTCGTTGGTTATTAATTGCAGCTCGCGGTCGTTCAGGTCGTAATATGGTTTCTAAACTTGCAGCAGAAATCATCGATGCTTCAAATAATACAGGTGCAGCAATCCGTCGTCGTGAAGAAACACATCGTATGGCGGAAGCAAATAAAGCGTTTGCGCATTTCCGTTTCTAATTATTTTATAAGTTTCGGGGATTTTATTTTCCTCGAAACTTATAATTTTTATTTATAAAAAAAAGCCAAAATCAAAAGTTTTTTACATTTTTAACAAATATGGCACGCGAAAAGTTTGAGCGTACGAAACCGCACGTAAACATCGGAACAATCGGACACGTAGACCACGGTAAGACTACTCTTACAGCGGCAATTACTATGGCAATGTCAGCTCGTAATGGTAGCAGCAATGGTAAGAAGTACGATGAGATCGACTCTTCACCTGAAGAAAAGGCACGTGGTATTACAATTAACACTGCTCACGTAGAGTATGAAACTGCGACTCGTCACTATGCACACGTAGATTGTCCAGGACACGCAGACTATGTAAAAAATATGATTACAGGTGCTGCTCAGATGGATGGAGCAATTCTTGTGGTGTCTGGTGCTGATGGACCTATGCCACAAACGAAAGAGCACATTCTTCTTGCGAAGCAAGTAGGTGTACCAAATATTGTTGTTTTCTTAAACAAAGAAGACCAAGTTGATGATGCAGAATTACTTGAACTTGTAGATATGGAGATTCGTGAGACTCTCTCAAACTACGATTTCCCTGGTGACGAGATTCCAGTAATTCCTGGATCTGCACTTCTTGCATTAGAGGCACTTACATCTAATCCTAAGGTTGCTGAAGGGCAAGATAAGTGGGTAGATAAGATCTTTTCATTAATGGATAACGTAGATTCTTACATCCCAACACCAACTCGTGAGACAGAAAAGACTTTCCTTATGGCAGTTGAGGACGTATTCTCAATTACTGGTCGTGGAACAGTAGCAACTGGACGTGTAGAGCGTGGAACTATTAAAGTTGGAGAAAACATTGAAATCATTGGATACGTGGAAACACGTAACGCAACAGTAACTGGTTTAGAGATGTTCCAGAAAACTCTTGATGAATCTGTAGCTGGTGATAACGTAGGTGTACTTCTTCGTGGTATTCAGAAGACTGATATTGAGCGTGGGATGGTACTTGCTAAGCCAGGAACAATCACTCCGCACACAAAGTTCGAAGCACAGGTTTACGTTCTTAAGAAAGAAGAAGGTGGACGTCACACTCCATTCTTCCCTGGTTACCGTCCACAATTCTATGTACGTACAACTGACGTAACAGGAAAAATTGAATCATTCATTTCTGATGATGGGGATGAGGCAACTATGGTAATGCCTGGTGACCGTGTAAAAATGGTAGTAGAGCTTATTCAACCGATTGCTATTGAAAACGGAATGCGTTTTGCTATTCGTGAAGGTGGTCGTACTGTTGGTGCAGGTGTAGTATCTTCAATCCTTAAGTAGGCATATTAATTAAAATTTCTTTGAGTTTTTTATTTGTAAAAAAAAAAACAAATAAAAAACTCAAAATTAGCATGAATTGCTTGCTTTTATTTTTATAAGAAATATACTATTTAGTAGTCCTACTTTTGTCGAAAAAGATTTTTTGAACCGTGCCAGAACTGAAAAGAAGCAGCACTTATAGACATATTTTCGGACAGGGTAGGCAAACAAAAAGACATCCATATAATTTTAAGTTTCAATTCAATTATTTTTTAAAGATTTTACTCGTTGCAGTAAAGTTCTTTTGAACCGTTCTATTCGCATAGTTCAGGTTCTCATTCCCTTATAATTAAAATAAATTATTTATTAGGCGGTGCCCAGATTCGAACTGGGGGATAAAGGATTTGCAGTCCTCTGCCTTACCACTTGGCTACACCGCCGCTGATGATTATTCATCAATGATATTTACAGATTAGCGCATTTTATTGATCTTTTCAATATTAATTTATTTTACAATTTTATAAATTTCTCAATTTTATTCATTCAGGGAGATTTTATTATGACGCTTTTTCGACAAAATTCTGCTCTTCCCAATTTTTTAGACTCACAGCGTGAAAGTTTTCGTTTTTTTCTAGAAAACGGAATCCGTGAAGAACTTGATTTTTTTTCACCTATTGTTGGTCAAAGTTTAGGGAGCGCGTCGAAGCGACCGACTGATCGTTTTATTTCAGTTTCATTTCATTCAAAGCATTTTTATTTTAAAAAGCCACAGTATACACCGCAAGAAGCTGTACAGAAATTAGCAACATACAAAAGTTCATTAATTGTTCCAGTACATGTTTATTCTAAGTATTTAAATTTGAATGCAACGTTTCCAGTTGCATTTTGTGATTTACCGTTAATGACAGAACATGGAACTTTTATTTTAAATGGATCCCCACGTGTTATTGTACATCAAATTGTTCGTTGTCCTGGAGTTTATTTAAAACCTCAATTTGATAAACAAGGAAATCGTACACATTTAGTTAGTTTTTTATCGGCTTATGGCTCATGGTTACGTTTTGAAACCGATAAAAAAGGGGTTGTTTTTGCACACATCGATAATTTACGTAAAGTGCCCGTAACGGTATTCCTTCAAGCTTTAGGCTTTTCAATGGATACCATTGTGGGTGCCTTAAAATATCCAGAAGCTTTAAATCCCACGTTAAAAGAAGTTGACTGGAAACTTAATACGGACGAAGCAATTCTTTTATTAATGTCTCGTTTATTTCCAAACCGCCCGGCCACAGTAATCCGTGGTCGTAAATTTTTGTTTAACCAATTTTTTAATCCACGCCGTTATAGTTTAAGTTCTGTTGGCCGTCAACGAGTGAATCAAAAGTTCCGTATTCGTTCGAAAACAAAACATTTAACATTAATGCCCCAGGATGCATTAGCAGCATTAGATTATTTATTACGTTGTGAAAAAGGAGAAACTGAATTTTTAGATGATATTGATCACTTAAAAAATCGTCGTGCTCGATTAGCTGGAGAATTAATTCAAACACAATTTCGTTTAGGTTTAAATCGATTAGAACGTGTTATTTATAATCGCATTAGTGATGAAAATATTCTACGTAAAACACCTGGCGCATTAGGTTCATTAAATTCATTAATTCGTACACAAGTTTTATCTGCTGTATTTCAAGAATTTTTTGGATCTAATCAATTATCACAGTTCATGGATCAGACGAACCCATTAGCTGAAATTACACATAAACGCCGCTTAAGTTCGTTAGGACCGGGTGGTTTAAATCGTGATCGTGCAGGCTTAATTGTACGTGGAATCCACCCAAGCTATTATGGTCGTATTTGTCCAATTGAAACGCCAGAGGGGAAAAACGCTGGATTAGTAGGGTCCATTGCAACTTTTACGCAAATTAATAAAAATGGATTTCTTGAAAGTCCTTATTACAAAGTACTTAAACAGACGAATGCACCAGACCGTAATGGATTTTTCTTATTGAGTGCTTTTTATGAAGAAGATACAGTAGTTGCACAGGCGGATGTAGATTTAAAACAATTCCGAATTCCAACGCGAAATAAGAGTCAATTTAGTGAGAATAAACTTCAAGAAATTAATTTCGTAGGTCTTTGTCCAATTCAATTCATGTCTGTAGCTACGTCTTTAATTCCATTTCTTGAACATGACGATGCGAACCGTGCTTTAATGGGTTCGAATATGCAACGTCAAGCCGTTTCATTATTACGTTCGGAACGCCCGTTTGTTGGTACTGGCTTAGAAGCGCATGTAACACGTGATATTGGTGCTACAATTATTGCTAAGCAAGATAGTTATATTTCTTATGTTGATGCTCAACGTATTGATTATTTTACCCCAATTGTCAAAGATACTAATTTAATTGACTTTCAAAACTTAACAGCTGAAGCTATTTTTGCGACGAATCAATTTAAGCATAATACTATTTGGCTTACCACATATCAGCGTTCAAACCAAGATACGTGCTTAAATCATAAGCCCCTTGTTGAGTCAAATACATGGGTTCAAGCAGGGGATTGTTTAGCTGATAATGCTGCAACGTCAAAGGGTGAATTAGCTCTTGGACGCAATATTTTAATCGGATATATGCCGTGGGAAGGGTATAATTTTGAAGATGCAGTTCTTGTAAGTGAACGTTTAGTATATGACGATGTTTTTACTTCGATTCATATTAGTCGCTATGAAATTGCGACGAATCGATTACGTGAGGGTCAAGAATATTTTACTAATCAAGTCGAGCGAAATCATTATTTAGACGAATTTGGAGTTGTAAAAATTGGTACATGGGTTGAAGCTGGTGATGTTTTAGTTGGAAAAATTTCCCCACAACCTGATTCTGATAATGATCCAGAAAGTCGTTTATTACGAGCAATTTTTGGTGGAGTAGCAAAAAATACAAAAACTACTTCATATTGTTTATCAAGTGGTGTAAGTGGTCGAATTCTTGATGTACGTTGTGAATTTAAGCGTCAATCTCGTAATTTAGAGGAAGATAGCATCGAATCTACAGGTTCTGTGTACGTCTATCTTGTTGAAAAACGCCGTTTACAAGTAGGTGATAAAGTTGCTGGGCGTCATGGAAACAAGGGTATTGTTTCAAATATTTTACCTCGTGTAGATATGCCGTATGTACAAAGTGGAAAATCTCTTGACATGGTTCTAAATCCATTAGGCGTACCATCGCGTATGAATGTTGGACAAATCTTTGAATGCTTACTTGGGTTAGCAGCTGATACATTAAAACAAAATTTTAAGGTCTTACCGTTTGACGAAATGCACGGGGCCGAAGTATCTCGTGGGTTTGTTTATCATTATTTATATAAATCTCGTTTATTAACACAACAAAAATGGTTATTTAAACCAAATTCACCTGGTAAGAGTATTGTTTTTGATGGACGCACAGGCTTAAACTTTGACCAACCAGTAACTATCGGTTACCCATATATTTTGAAACTTGTACACTTAGTTGATGACAAAATCCATGCGCGATCAACTGGGCCATATTCATTAGTCACGCAACAACCGTTAGGTGGTCGTTCGAAAAAAGGTGGACAGCGTTTAGGAGAAATGGAAGTTTGGGCACTTGAAGGTTTTGGGGCAGCCTATATCTTACAAGAATTATTAACAATCAAGTCGGATGATATGATTGGTCGAAATCGTGCCTTTATGTCGATGATCCGTGGAACTCTTTTACCAAAATCAGGAATTCCTGAATCTTTTAAAGTTCTTGTATCAGAATTACGTGGTTTATGTCTTGATATGAGTATTGCCCGTATTAATTTTTAATTATCAGGTTATTTATGAGTATTGAATATGTTCAACTCCAATTAGCCTCACCCAATGAAATTAAACGTTGGTCACAACGTATTTTACCTACAGGTGAGGTAGTCGGAGAAATTAGTAAAGCTGATACGATTAATTATCGAACATTTAAACCAGAACGTGGTGGTTTATTTTGTGAACGAATCTTTGGATCTACATCGAATGGTGAATGTTCATGTGGAAAAACTAAACGTCGCAAATTAATTGTTCCAGTAAATTTTAATCGTTTAACAGTTCAAAAAAGAAATGCTGAGTTGGATGCAACACAGGCATTAATTGAAGTATGTCCTTCATGTGGAGTCGAGCCGACAAATTCAAAAGTTCGACGCTACCGTATGGGTTGTATTACCTTAAAGAAACCGGTTGCTCACATGTGGTATTTTCGCAACAATCCCAATGTTTTAGCTGCATTATTAAATATGCGTAGCCAAGAAATTGATGAAATCATTCATTTTCAAACTTATACTGCGGCAAAATTAGGTACACAGAATTATTGTTTACAGGGTGGTGTTCAATGGTATGTAAATCACTGGGAACCAATGCATCCATATTTTGCGGGTGAACTTGATGTGACAACGGATAAAGCAGCACCATGGAACCCGAAAGGTGTTTCAATGCCTTTACAGATTAAAACTATTGAAAATTGTGGTGCCGAAGCCTTACAAGAATTATTAACTCGCCTTGATTTAGTATTTTTACAACGAATGTTATCACGTAAATTAAAGAATGCTATTGAAACGAAAAAATTTGCTTCGAAAGCTTTACGTAAACGTCATAAACGTCGTAAGACTGCCAAGTTACTCGGTCGTAGTGATCAAAAAAATTATGGTATTACAATTAAAGTTAAAGAATATTCCCGTCGTTTAGAATTTATTCGTTCTTTAGCACGAAAAGGATTACGCCCAGAATGGATGATTTTATCCATTTTTCCCGTGTTGCCTCCGGATTTACGCCCAATGATTCAAATGTCAAGTGGCCGATTTGCAACTTCGGATTTGAATGATCTATATCGTCGTTTAATTTATCGTAAGATTCGTTTTGAAAAGTTTTTAACACTTTTTGATGAAGAATTTTTACCAGATTTATTAATTCGTCATGATTTATGCTTATTACAAGAAGCAGCCGATTCCATTATTGATAATGGTCGTTTAGATAAGCCTGCACAACGTCCAAACCGTAAAGCATTTAAATCTCTAACTTCTATTATTGAAGGTAAACATGGACGTTTCCGTCAAAATTTATTAGGGAAACGTGTTGATTATTCTGGTCGTTCGGTAATTGTAGTAGGTCCAAAGTTACGTTTACATCAATGTGGATTACCTCGTGAAATGGCTTTAGAATTATTCCAACCTTTTGTCATTCGAGCTTTATTAGAAGAATCTGGTGTAAAAAATATTCGTGCTGCGAAAAATTTATTACAACGTCGCTCACAAATGGTTTGGGATATTTTAGATAGTGTCGTTTTGGGTCATCCCATTTTATTAAACCGTGCCCCAACATTACACCGTTTAGGAATCCAGGCTTTTGAACCAATTTTATTATCAGGTCGTGCTATTCAATTACACCCATTAGTTTGTCCTGCCTTTAATGCTGACTTTGATGGAGACCAAATGGCTGTTCACGTTCCATTAGGTCTTGAAGCTCAGGCGGAAGCACGTTTATTAATGTTAGCAACACATAACTGGTTATCACCTGCTACTGGAGAGCCAAGTATTTTACCAAGTCAGGACATGATTCTTGGATTTTACTATTTAACTACCTTAAAACCAACAATTAGTAATAAACATCAACAGTCAAAAGCAATTGGTAATGAGCAAATGAGTAAAACTAATTTTGTGCAATCCAATTCAATTTTTAATAGTTTTGAAAGTGTTCTTCATGCTTATGAAATTAACAAAATTGATTTACATGAAATGATTTGGTTACGTTGGTCGTCTTACATTCAAACTGTAAATCCGAAACCTTTACAAATTACTGTAAATTCTAGTGGGCATACTACAACTATTTATGACACGTTTGTAATGGAAGCTAGTTTAGCTCCTATGAAAGAGTCAAATTTCAATTCGTCAGGAAGCATCCAGAAAGAAAATGCTTTTGCCGAGGTGTATAAAAATTTAACTCGATTAAATGGTTCAGCATTCTATATTCGTACTACACCTGGACGTGTTCTTTTTAATAATTTAATTTATGAAAACCTTTTTTTGTAATAGAACCGTAGATAAAGGGGAGATGAAACGTCTAATTAAATGGGTTCTTTTGAATTATGGAACTGAAAAAACAACTCGTTTAATTGATCAATTAAAAACTATGGGATTTCACTATGCTACGCATGCGGGAATTTCATTAGGGATCGATGATTTATCTATTCCACCTATTAAATCAGCATTTTTACAAAACGCTGAAAATGATATTTATGAAAATGATTTACGTTTAAAACGTGGTCAAATTACCTCTGTACAACGTCTTGAAAAAGCACTTGATATTTGGAACACTACGAATGATACTTTAAAAACTGAAGTAGTTAAGTATTTCCGTTCAACGGATATTTTTAATCCGGTTTATATGATGGCATTCTCCGGGGCTCGTGGTAACATTTCTCAAGTTCGCCAATTAGTTGGTATGCGAGGTTTAATGGCTGACCCCCAAGGGCAAATTTTGGATTTCCCTATTCGTCGAAATTTTCGTGAAGGTCTTACTGTAACGGAATATATGATTTCTTGTTATGGTGCTCGTAAAGGTTTAGTAGATACCGCTTTACGTACTGCGAGCTCTGGCTATTTAACCCGTCGATTAGTTGACGTAGCGCAAAGTGTTATTATTCAACAAGTGGATTGTCAAACAAACCAAGGTTTACGTATCACACCCGATGCAAAAAAAATGGATTCGCAATTAATCGGTCGCGTACTTTTCGAAGATGTTGTAGATACAGAAACTGGTCGTATCATTGGTTATAAGAACCAAGATATTTCGCCTGCTTTAGCATTAAAGCTTTTAAAACAATCAAGTTTAACAATCCGTTCTCCATTAACTTGTAAATTTCACGCTGTTTGTCAACTTTGTTATGGTTGGAATTTAGCACAACAAAAACTTGTACAATTAGGTGAAGCTGTAGGAGTGTTAGCTGCACAGTCTATTGGAGAACCTGGTACGCAGTTAACAATGCGTACTTTCCACACGGGCGGGGTTTTTGCTGGAGAAGCAACTGAAAAAGTTTATGCCCCTCAAAGTGGTACTATCTTTTACAGTAAAAATGTTCGTGGGCGTAAAATTGTTTCAAAATACGGTGAAGTTGCTTTTTTAACATTTGAATCAATTAAAGTAAAAATTACGAATGCTACTGAAACTTCCATTTTAGAATTTCCCGCTTTTACATTAATTTATGTACCACCAGGACACACGATTTTTGCACATCAAAGTTTAGCCGAACTTTCAAGAATTGAAGTGAAACAGAACTTTCAACAGTTTGAAGCTGGCACTGAACAATCACAAAAAGAATTTACTGCTAATTTTGCAGGACAAATCTTTTTGCCTCAGCGTCAACATTCGTTACAGAAAGTAGCTAATGCTAAAAAATCAAATTCTAATTATTCTGAAATGTGGTTATTAGCGGCCAAAATTTTTGAATCCAAAAGTTTAGTTCAAGGGGATCAGTTGAAAAAGTTTCTTCATCCCATCAATGATCATGGTCCCGTTGGTCCCAACTTGTTTAAAACCTTTTTACCAACTTCTTATCAATTAAATTCTAAATTTTTACGATTAAAAACCCACTTTGATTTACGTTTAGGTAATGAGACTTTTTTACAAAATTTTCCAATTTTCGATGTTTCCAAATTATCTTCTGATGATTTAAAATTTGCTCGTAAGTATTATTTCGAAGTTTATACAGCATTATTTGACCAAGTTAAGAACGATGCCGAATATAATTTTGAATCGTCTCTTTCAAATGATTCCGGTATTAAATCTAAAAATCTGATTTTTAATCAACAAATCGTTAGTTTAAACCCAGAAGGGGACAAAACTAAGTTTATTCGTACATCAAAGCAGAACTATAAAGGTTCTAATGCTACTAAAAATCAAAGTCAACATTTATCATTTCTTAATTCTTTACCAACAAAGAAGTTAAACCCTTTAAACACAATTTTTGTGAATAAATTTTTGGTAGAAAATACCGTTAATTCCAATACAAATTCGTTTTTTGAAGGTGAGAATTTTTACAAAAATTTTACTTCAAAAGTCCACTTTTTACCAAAACCAACAACTCAATATGTTGCAAATTTTGCTCCTAGTTTAGAAAAAGGTGAAGTAATTTCCGTAAACGCTGTGTATAAAAATGTTAGTGCCATCACTACGAAATTTGAAAACACATTTACTAATCTTTCAAATTTTGGGGAAGTGCGTGGAACTGACTGTGTAATGACTTCCAATGATCAAATCGCCTTTAATGCAGATGTCACGGAATTATCTGTAAAATTAGGTGATTATGCTCGAATTGAGGATCAATTAACAACCGAAACCCGTATTCCGCTTTCCGGGCAAATTAATTTTATTGATAATAACCATGTACTTGCACGCTCTGTTCAACCTTATTTATTAGTTCCGGGTTCTAAATTATCTGTTCAACATGGTGATTTAGTCCAAGAAGATACTGTTCTCGGAACTTTAGTTACTTCTCAATCGACAGCCGGCGATATTGTTCAAGGTTTACCAAAAGTTGATGAATTACTTGAAGCTCGTGAGCCACAGCATAAAGTATTAACGAGTATGCATGCTAAGCTTTCAACTTTATTTTCGCAGTATGGTAAGATTTATGGCTTACGCGAAGGTTGTGAGTTAAGTTTTCAAAAAATTCGCCAGCTTTTAGTTCAAGAAGTCCAGGATGTTTATCAATCGCAAGGAGTTTACATTGGGGATAAGCACGTTGAGATTATTGTTCGTCAAATGACAACACATGTAGTAGTAGTAGATCCAGGCAAAACAGGATTACTACCAGGGGATATTATTGATATTCGTCGTATTGAGCAATTAGAAAACAACGGTTTTTTTGCTGGGGTCAAATATCGTCCAATGTTATTAGGTATTACTCGCGCAGCTTTAATGGCTGAAAGTTTTATTTCTGCTGCTAGTTTCCAAGAAACAAAACGTGTTCTTTCAAAAGCTGCTTTAGAAGGTCAAATTGATTGGTTAACTGGATTAAAAGAGAACGTAATTTTAGGGCGATTAATTCCAGCTGGAACTGGTTTATATTAAGTCCAAGTTATGTTATAATCTTGTACAAAAATGTGAATGTTTACAAAATTTGAAATTTTTAAAAGTTAATGAATATGTTACAATCAATGCTTGAAGCTGGAGTTCACTTTGGACACCAGTCACGCCGTTGGAATCCTAAGATGGCTCCTTATATTTATGAAGAGAAAAACGGCATTCACATTTTAGATGTGGTACAAACAATGGGCGAGCTTGAAAAAGCTCGAACTGCATTCAAATCCGCGAAGAACGTAGTTTTTGTTGGTACTCGTCCAGCAATTGCACCATTAATTCAAGAAGTGGCCGCAAAAACAGGCTCTCACTACGTAAATACTCGTTGGGTAGGGGGTCTTTTAACGAACTGGACAACAATGAGTATGTGTCTTGAAAAATTAGCACGTTTAGATGCTCAATTAGCTGAGGCAACGCCTAAAAAAGGTTTATCAAAAAAAGATATTTTATCTTTAACTAAAGAGCGTGAACGTCTTGAAAAATTCTTTGGTGGACTTCGTAATTTAAAGGCATTACCAGATTTAGTTGTTATTGTGGGTCAACCAAATGAACGTAATGCAGTATTAGAATGTCAGAAATTAAACATTCCAACAATTACATTACTTGATTCTAACTGTGATCCAACATGTGTTGCTTATGGAATCCCAGCAAACGATGATTCAGCTCGTTCTGTTGCTTTTATTCTCGATCAGCTCACAAAGTAAACACACTTAGCACACCTACAATAGGTTAACCAGACCGATTTTTTCGGTCTGGTTTTTTTTGTTTATACGCTGAAAGAGGCAGACATCGTATACCATTT
>Ga0181581_10003555_pt1 | contig 12197 bp, 7 predicted proteins | sample 071ome_22_FD_132433 | JGI IMG/M metagenome (GOLD analysis project Ga0181581, IMG submission 132433) | Coastal salt marsh microbial communities from the Groves Creek Marsh, Skidaway Island, Georgia - 071404AT metaG (megahit assembly) | ecosystem: Environmental > Aquatic > Marine > Intertidal zone... | reverse complement strand
TCCGCGCTCGCGTCGGCAACGCACGACGCGGTGGCTCTCGCCATGGAACAATCGAAAGCTTTCGCGTCGTACGCCGTCAAACGCGCCCTCTTCGACGCCGCTCGCACCGTGGACGCTCGAACAACAACCGACGGCGCCGACGACGCCATGCGCACGGAATGATAGGACCTCGAAACGAACGCAAACCGACCGACACGCGGCGCACACGCCTAGACTCTGTATTTTTACAACGAATTCATCAGCATCACACGACTCTTTCCTAACTTTTCACGACGACGATTTTCTCGCCGCGCTCTCCTTTTCCTTCACCTTTTCCTCCAACGCGCTCGCCAACGTCGATAAATCGTGCTCCATCGATTTCACCCAATTCTCAAAATCCCCGATCGTGCGCAGCTCCTTATCGAACGCTTCAAGAGACGCCGCCCACGCCTGCGAGCGCTCTCGAAACTTGCTCGACGTCTCGTTGAGCGCGCACGCCGCCTCCTCGACGCGCTTCTGATTCTCAAACACCTCGACGACGCCGTGATTCACCGAATCCGTGAGCGAATTCGTCAGCGCCGACACGGACGCCAGCGCGTCCTTGCGTAAGAGTTCTGTGCGAGCGATGACGACGCGGTGGTCAGCGCAGGAACGACGCGCGCGAACGACGGACGAGTGCGATTTTTTTTCATTCCGGTGTCATCAATCTTGGTGTTGTCGATGAACGACGCGTCGCGCACGCACCGAGATCGCGCTTGACTTGTTCCTGTCCCGCGCGGTGCGTCTCGTAGAGTTTTTTCAGCGACATGGTCGACGCGCGCGCGAGCGTTCGCGCGAGTCGACGTGCGCGCGCGGACGAATGCCGTTCGAGTCTCCGCGGTCGAAGACGCGGCGACGGTTTCGTCCTCGACGTCGTCATTCGAAGAACGAACGCGCGACGAACGTTCGCTACGCGCGGTGTGATTACACATATTAAATCAATGACTGACGAGACGCGGCCGGGCGCGCGGCACCGCTCGTCTGAGGACTAGGAAACGACGACGCGAATCAACGCGCCTGCGCCACGAGCGCGCGCAGTTGCAACGCGTGCACCACCAACACCATCACGTGCCAATTTTCGTGCGGACCCCACACCCCGGGAATCTCAAAGTAGGACCTGTGCCTGGCGTCAAATCTCGTGCACCGCATGAAGTACCACGGAGAGATCACCTTGGACAAGAGTTGAATGAGGAGCATCGTCTTGAAATCGTTGATGGCGTTCCACTCGACGACGCCGAGAAAGACTATGTTTAAGAGTATGAGCGTCAATCGCCGTCGACGCATGAACATCAACACGCGCTTAGTCTTCTGCTTGAATGCCATGATTTGCATCACGCACATCGCCGTGAACACGGCCAGCGCGCCCGCTTGACTAAACGTGTGCACGCCGCCCGTCCACAAGACGCTGTGCGAGGTGAACCCCCACGATATCCCGATAAAATCCAACGCCAACGCCACGTCGTACCCGAGCGACGTCTTCCACGGCACCATGTGCAAACACACCGATAATAAATACGTCAACATCGTGCACTGCACGAACAACACGGCGCGTTCGGGAAGCGTTTCGTGATACCCGAGCGCGCGTCCAGTCAGCGCCGCCAACAACGACGCGAAGTGCACCCACCCACGCATCAACGGTCGCACCTGCGCGTCGCGCGTCGTCGTCGCGTATCGCGCGCGATCGTCAGTCGTCTCCTCGCGTCGTCGTCGTCGAGTGCCGTCGTCGTCGTCGTCGTCCCATTCGTTTGAGCTCGAAGACGTCGTCGAGCGGAGCGCGCACCTGCTCGCCTCCCGCGTACGCGTCGTGCCTCCCGAATTCCTTCACGTAGTGCGACGCGTTCGCTAAAATTTCCTCTAAATCGCTCCCTTTCCTCTTCATCGTCGCACCCGACGCCGCCTCGGGTGCCTCCGCGCGCGCGTCTCGTCGCGTCAACGTCCCCGATGGAGGTCTCGGCGGTTTCCCCGCGCCCATCGCGCTCGCGCGCGTCCTCGGCGCCATCCGTCCGCTCTCGCGCGCGCGTTCGACTCGAGACAACGTCTTCGACGCGCTCGATCCGTCCTCGACGCGTCCACCGTCGCGCGTTGACGGCGTCGGCGTCTGGAGCGTCACGTCTTGGAGTGGCCGAGTCGCGTGTGAAGATTCACTGCGACACAGACGCGCGCACGACGCGCGACGCGAGTCGTCGTCGACGCGAACCGTCGGTGCGCGATGCACACCGTCCGTGGCGCGTACGTCGCGCTCGAGTGCGACGCGTCGACGGACGTGAACGTCGGAGACGTCGTCACGGTGGAGCGCGTGGATGAAAGCGATGACGGCGCGACGCGCGCGTACACGCGCCTGCGCGCGCGCGCGCGCGCCAACGACGGTGAACCATCGACGTCGGTCGTGCAGTCGTTCGACGCGCGAGCGAGCGGGGTGTACGTGCGCGCGTTCGCGGCGTTCGGTGACCGCGGAAAGATGCATTGCGTCGGCGCGAGACGCGGCGCGGGACGCGACGCCGACGCGCGCGAGACGAAGATTCTCGTGTGTCGATGCGACGTGACGCTCACCGGAATCTCTGGACGCGCGCTGGCGGGGACGACGCGCGAGGATCGGATCGCGGTGCTCGGACACGCGACGACGGAGGAGGACGGGATGAGGGAGCGCCGAGACGCCGAGGCGGCGGCGGAGGACGCGGAGATTGGGTTTTGCGGCGTCGTGGGATGTACGACGCACGTGGGCGATCGAAAAGCGACGTTGAGCGCGACGCTCGAGGAACTTCGACCGGAGATGCGACGGAGACACGAAATCGTGCAACCGGCGGTTGCGGGATACCTGTGCGCGGGCGATTTGCCCGAGGACATCACGATTCGAATCATGAGCTTCATGGACGCGAGAACGGCGGGAATGTTGGCGTGTACGTGTAAAGGGTTTCGTTCGCGCGTGGAGGAGACGTCGTCGACGCTGGCGTTGACGCTGCATCCGCACCAACGCGCGGCGCTGGGATGGATGCGCCGCCGCGAGCGCGCGCGCTTGGCGTCGATACAAGATCCGCTCTGGCGACGGTTGGATTGCGAGCAAGGACACGCGCTTTGGTTGAACATGATCAGGGGTGATTTGAGTGACGTGCCTCCGGAGACGCATCAGGATTCGCAGGGGGGCATGCTGTGCGACGAACCGGGATTGGGCAAGACGGTGACCGCCATCGCGCTCATACTGGCGCGAAGAGGCTGGCGACCGTCGCCGCCCGTCGGTAACACGGCGCGTCAGATGGGGTCCAAGTGGTACTACGAAGATACGAATTCGGTCGGTAACGGTGGTGGGTACGGTTTGCCGGCGATCGCGAGCGTGCCGACGTTGAACGCGGAGACGCCCGCGTTTACGCCGACGAAGACGGCGCCTGTGAACGGCTCGGCGTCGAGAGGAAACTCTTCGGGATTGCGTCGAAGTAAGCGGTCGGCGGGGAACACGCCCGTCGGTTACTTTGCGGCCGTGTGTAGAGACGGATTGAACGGAACGATGGGCAGTAGCGCGAAACGATCGAAATTAGAGGAAAAGAAGGCGTTTGACGCGTTGGCGGCGGCGACGATTGAAAATCCAGATTGGCAGACGCGCTTAGAGTGTTCCGCGCACTCGACGCCGATCGGTTTCATCGCTCGCGACGGTTTGAAGGAGGACTCTGCGAGATTGGCGCGCAACACGAGATATTTCGAAACTGTACTCAAAAATTGCGTCTTGTACGTCGGAAGAGCGGCGACGTGCGACGTCGTCGATTATATCTTGGAAAACACGATAGAAGTTTCACACGCGATGCCGGTGTCCATGCCACCGTTTCGTAGAAATTCCGACCAGCCGCCGGTGTTCCAGGCGCTCGGTTTAGTCAAGTTTAGCGGCACGGGCAAGGTGGAAAATGCGGTGCCATTCGGGCCTCCCGGCGCCGCCGTCGAGGATCTCATCTTAGATAAGCAAGCACTGCACGACGCGATACGCGTGGTAGACAATCGTGGCAGTGATAGCGAGACATTACGGATATGGTTATCCAGCGCGACTTTGGTCATCATACCCAGCGTGCTCATAGAGCACTGGCTTCAACAGATTACTTTTTGTACGGGAGACGTCGACGTTCCGCGCGTCGCCGTCATCGACAAGGCGCCGAAAACTGAATCAAACATCGAGCACGACGTCAAAATGGAAAACAAGCTCAAGCCGACGTTCATCAACGATCTCAACGGATTCGATGCGAGCGATTTAGCGAATGATTTCGACGTCGTCATCATGCCGATCAATCGACTGTCGACAGAGTTTTCAAAGACGGACACTCCGATCTTGCGCGTGTTTTGGCAACGAGTCATCATGGACGAGGGGCACCAGCTCGGCGCGAGCTTGGCGTTGACGGCGAAACTGTCCGTGGCGTGCGCGCTCAGAGCGCATGCGAGATGGTTGATGACGGGAACGCCGACGCCGACTACTCTAAAGGGGGCGGGCACGGCGCATCTTCAGCCGCTTCTAGGATTTTTGCGTCAAGCGCCGTACGGCATGAACGCGGGTTTGTGGACGACGGCCGTACAGCGACCTTTGGATGGAAAGAATCGTTCTGCCCAGATGGAGGCGGTGGCGCGCCTCGGCGACGTGCTTCGAAGATGTATGGTTCGTACGTGCAAATCGCACATCACGTTGCCTCCGCTCAAGCGTTCGGTAGCCATGCTCAAATTTAGCGACGTGCACGCGGAATCGTACAACGATCTCGTCGCGCACGTGAAGCGCTCGTTACTCTTGGCCGATTGGGGCGACCCGAATCACGAAGAATCTCTACTCAATCCGAAGAATGTGGGTCCGGCGACGGCGGCGGTGAGCAACTTGCGCGAGGCGGCGTGCGTCGTCGGTAAAATGCCCACCACGTTCGACCCGGATGAGTTCGATGAGACGATTCGCGATTTACACACGCTGTTGAAGAAACGAGGTTTTGGCGAAGAGGAACGCAAAACGCGCGTGCGACGAGTCTCGCCCATCTTGATGCAGTGTAAAGGTACGTGCGACTTGTGTTTGCACGAAGTCTTGATGCCTCTCGTCACGCCGTGCGCGCACATTTTGTGCTGCGGTTGCGTCATGCAAGGTCCGCCCAAGGGGAAAACCATCGATGGAAGCGTGCGAGAAGACGAGATCGAAGAGCATCCGCTGCCACCGGGGGTGTACCGCGCGCCTCGCGGTTGTCCGGTGTGCGCGCTGAGCTACGTGATGCAACGCGAGAATCCGTACAATCCGAATCCCGCGCAGGCGGTACCGGAAGATTTGATCGAGCTTCAACCGTCGTACATTCAGCACCCGTGGAAAGTCGACGAGAGTCAAGCGGACGGCGTGTACGCGCAGGGTGAAAGTTCCAAAGTTGATTATCTGCTCTCGGCGCTGCGCAAAATGGGCGCCGCCGTCACCGCCGAGGTGCTGGCCCAGCAAGATGCGCGCGACGCCTTCTTTTCGCGCGAAGTCGCCGGCGTCGCGGCGCACACGCCGGGTTGGAACGGCGACTTTGATTTGAACCATCCGACGCGCGACGAACCGCAACAGGGTCGACGCAACAGGCGCCGCATGTTGGACGCGGCAACGCCTCTCAAGCCAAGAGATTTCAATCCCTCGGCGCCTCGACCGAAGAAGTGCATCGTGTACAGCGCGTTCAAACCGCACCTCGACGCGATCGATTTGGCGCTGTATGGAGCGCGCGTCCCGCACGAGAGCATCGCGCGCATCGGTCAAAGCAGGCACGACAAAGAACGCGCGCTCAAGAGGTTCAAGAAAGATCCAGACGTCGCGGTGCTCCTTTTGAATAGAGCGGCGGCCGAAGGTTTGGATCTATCCTTCGTCAGTCACGTGTTTCTGATGGAACCACTATCGAATATGTCTTTAGAGGAACAGATCGTGTCTCGCGCGCATCGCATGGGTCAGATGGACACGGTGCACGTCGAGGTGCTCGCCATGGAGAATACGGCGGAGGCGACGATGCTGGACGTCCAAGCCGAACTCATCCGTAAACCGGCGCAAGACCAGGCGCGCGAAGTGGCGCTCGTTGAAGGTGGGACCGTGGAGAATGCGATAGAGGCAGATGTCGCGCCGACCGTCGTCGTCGAATCCCTGTCCAGACGTCGCATTCTCGAGCGTCTACAGCTCGTCGCGTCGAAAGGCAGCGACGAAGCTGCCGCCAAGAAAATCCAAGAAGTCAAAGACCGCGTCGATAGCGTCGAAAAGAACGGTAGCAACGGCAGGATGTTGGGTACCGGTCAACACAAGGGCGACTTGGAAGAGGCGAATCTCATGCGCGAGGCGCTCGAGGCGAGCGCGCGAGAGATTCAAGCTCGCGGAGGAAGCGTGCCAGAAATCGGAAGTCCACAAGCGGTGAAACGCGCGCGAAGCGACGAACGCGAAGAAGATGAACAAAAAGAACATTCGTGGACGCTACGATTCCGCGATCCGATCGATCGTGGTGTCGTGAAGGAGTTGACGTTACCGAACGGTGGCAAGACGACGGCCGCCGCCATGCGCGCTCGCATAGCGTCGACATGCGGCTCCAGTCTCGACGGGTTCGTCCTGTCGTGCGGATTCCCGCCACGAGCGCTCGGAGAAAAAGATATGGTGACGCCGATATCTTTGCTGGGGATTCGTCAAAACGATTTGATCAATCTTCGTGCCGCCAACGCGCCGGACATGCGTCAAGCCGACAAGCCGACGTCCATCCTGACGACGGTCGTCGCGGAAAGACCAAAGGCGGCGAAGCCCGAGACTCCCGCGCGAGTCGTCGATACCGCGGTTTTAGACGCGCGCGTGCAAAAGCGTCTCGCCAACGTGCTGAAGGCGTCGGAGACGAGCACGGCGATGATGCTGCAAGATCCGGACGCCGAAGGGGGCGACGCGGGAGGCGTCGCCGGCGCCATGTCTGTCGATCTTCTCCGAGCGGCGGAGACCGCCGGCGGTAAACGCGTGGCGAGCGACCCGACCATTCGATCTCTGCAGGATGCGTTCAAATCCATCGTCGAGGAACGCGCCAAGGAAACCGAAGGTAACGCCAAATGCGCTGCCGCCAGAGCCGGCAACGTCCAGTACTCAACGCTACCAGACGGCCGTCTCGTGGTGAAATATTCCGCCCCCGACGTCGGTCGAGGCCAAGTTCGACAAACCGAGCGAAGCGATTGCGTGCAAGACGTTCCTGCACCGATCCTTCCCTTCATCCTCGCCGCCGTCGCCGCCGACGCCGAAAATTCTCGCGCCAACCTCTCCCCGCCGGCCATGGCGGTCGCGAGTCCGCGCGTCTTCTGGGCCGTCGTTCGACACGGCCGCGTCGGTCCCGATGTCACCTTTACCGATGCGCTTCGCAGCATCGCCCCGAACGTTGCCGATTGGGACGCCGTCTCTGCGCGCGAGCGCCGCGTCAACCCTCGGTACGCCGACTACGATACCTCCGGTCGGTGATTCGCGCACGACGCCCCTCGCGTTGCACCGCGACGAAACACTCAGACATTGACTTGTAATTTGTACTCGAATCCATTCTTTCTTTCGGCGATGACGCGCTCTCGAACGCGACTCTTCCCGAACCGGGCGCGCTCAACCGCCGCCTCCGCAGACGCCGCCTCGCAATCACGTCATGTCCGACGACCTCGAGCGCGAACTCGCGCTCGAGCGGGCGAAAAACGCCGCGTTGGAACGCGAGCTTCGTCGCGTGCGCGCATCCGCCGAGAAACTCGCGCAAACCGTCGAGGCTGAGGAAGAATTCCTCGTGCGCACGCTCAACGAAAAACTCGAGCGCGTCACCAACGAAAAGCGCGAGCTCGCCGAGACGTGCGCGAAGAACACCGTCAACGATGCCCTCGAACGGCGATTGCGCACGCTTCAGGATGAAAAGGTGGCGATGGAGAACGCGCTGGAGAGGGAACAGGAGTGCATGATGCATCGATTGACGAGCGCGTTGGAAGAATTGGGACGCGAGCGACAGAGTGCGTTGCGAGAGCGGGATCGTTTGAGTCGAGATTTAGAGCGAGAGACGACGCGGTTAAAAGAAGAGAAAGTCAAGATGGAAAACGCGCTGGAGAGCGAGGAGGAACACATCGTGAATGTGTTGCAGACGCAGATTTCGGCGTTGCTGACGAGGATACGAGGCTTGGAGCGACAAGTCAAGTCACTGGGAGGGGTCGTCTCGGACGGGGATTACGTGAGCGACGATTCGATCGTCATGTCGCCGAAGGGGCGGTCGGGATTTACGCCGTTCGGGTCGGGGAGGGACGTGTTCGCGGGGAGGAAGGGTCGGCCGCCGACGTCTTCCAACGCATCTCCGTTCGCGAGCGACAGAGAATCTATGAGTCCGCGACGAAGATCTTTACAGGGCATATCGGCGCCGCCGAGCGTGAATTCTTTATCCGAGCCGCCGACGCCGCGGTGAGCGGCGCACGCACGGCGAGCGCGGGTGGGAGATGAGAAGACGCCGCAAGGCGCGATTCGTAGCTCGAATAATCCAACGCAGCCGACGCGTCAAGGAAAACTCTAGCAGAAATCTGTACAGTATTACATTACACAACACGGTGTACGTGTATAAATAAATCATCACCGTCGCCTCGCCAACGCCGCGAACGGATTCCCGCTCGCGAACGTCGATGTCATTTTCTTCTTTTCCTTTTTCGGCGCGACGACCGGAGCGACGACCGCCTCCTCCTGCTCATCCTCCGCCTCCTCCGACGTCACCACCGACCGTTTCTTCTTCTTCGTCTTCCTCTTCTTCATCTCGCCGATCGACGTCCCTCCCGCGCGCTCGTTCCACGATTCAAATTTCCGTTTCTTTGTCGATTTCCGGCGCGCGAGCGCGGCGTCCAACGCCGCCGTCGCTCCGTCTCCACCCCCGCTCGCCGATTCCCCCCACGCTACCATCTCGCTCGCGCTCATCTTCGCCCTGCGCTTCACTCGCGCGTGCCATTTCATCCCCTGCGCCTGCGGCGCCTTCGCCTTCATCGTCGTCGTCGGTTCGTTCGCTCACGCGTCGACGCTGTTGGCTCTCAGACACCGCTCGAGGTGCCACGCGAACCGTCTCGCCGCGAGCGCTCGCGCGCACGACGGACACCGAACGGTGGGATTCTCGTCCGCGCCGGTCGCGGTGGTCGCGGCGGCGGTGGTCGTCGGCGCTGTCGTCGACGATTTCTTTCGACGCTGCGCTCGAATCTTCGCGCGCGCGACCGCGATTGCGTGCACGAGCGCGTCCACGTCGCGCGCTTCAGCGTCGTCGGACGCGACGAGCGCGAGCACCTCTCGCGCCTCGCCGTCCGGACGCTCGCACGCGCGCGCGAGGAGCTCGATGACGCGCTCGCGCTCGGACGCCGCCGCCTCGCGCATGAAACTGTGACGTCAATGATGCGCGCGTCGGCGCGTCTCGTCGTCGTCGACGGCGCGCGCGCGAGGCGCGGTCGATGGCGCGCGTCGTCTTCGACGTCCCGGTTGACGCCGACGTCGCGACGCGACGTGACGCGCGCGCCGAGACGCGGGGACTCGACCGCCGCCGCCGCGAGCAAATCTTCCAAAAATGGAAGGTTTCCGGCGACGCCGCCGGCCGAGGACCGCGCCGCCGTGCGCGAGCGCGCCGCAGGAGAGATGACGTCGACGTCGACGTCCGTCGTGGACGCGGCGTTGGCGTCGTGGGGGGTATCGAGCGAGACGGTGGCTGAACGCGCGCGTTGTCTGTGGCCCGACGCGTTCGCCGACGACGCCGACGCGCGCGTCTTAAACGCGCGCGAGGGCGCGAGAATCATCCTGACGCACAAGAATGAAAATTTATACAACGCGTACGCGTGTGAGATGGCGGCGATGACGTCACCACCGGCACGAGCGATGTGCGTGGGGATGTTTTACGCGGCGGGCGGCGCGCGAGACGCGAGACGCGCCGCCGGCGCGCGCGCGGAGATCGCCCCCGTCGCCGTCGCCGCCACGGCGGAGGAACTCTTGGAAGAGATTTCAAAGCTTCGCGTGCGCGTGGACGCGGCGGTGTCGTTCGTGCACGAGTGCGTGGCGAGACACCCGACACGAATGTCGAGCGACGAGACGGCGAGACGATTTCGCGCCGTCGTGGCGACGTTTGGCGCGCGAGGCTTGAACGATTCGAAAAACGAGCGCGAGACGGACGAGGTGATTCGATTCGTCACCGTGGAGTCCGCGGAGGGATACGCGTTCGGGTTGGTGACGTATGCACCGTCGAGTCTGAGCCTGAGAGCGGTGGATTGGGCTCGAAAGCCTCGACATTTCAGCGCCGGGACGCGCGCGGAAATCGCCCTCGCGTGCGTCAACGTCGCCGTCGCCGACGATCCCGACGCGTACGACGTCACCGACGGCGCGTGCGTCGTCGTCGATCCGTGCTGTGGATCTGGGACGATGATTCACGCCGCGTGGTCGAGAGGCGTCGCCGTCGCGGGCGGCGACGTGTCTCCCGGCGCCGTCGTCATGTCGAAACAAAACGTCGGGCACTTCGTATCGCGCGCGGCGAGCGACCGCGGGAGCATGCCGAGTATTCTCGAGCGCGACGCCTTGACCCCCGGCGCGTTCGACGATGGGTACGGATCGCGTCGACGCGTGCGCGCGATCGTGTCCAATCTTCCGTTCGGTCGCCGCGTCGCCATCGGCGGCGGAGACGGCGACGGACGAAACGCGCCGGGAGCGTCGGCGAGCGAGTACGCGCCGTTGCTCAAAGCCTTTCGAGACGTCGCTGAGCGACACGTGTACGTCAGCGGCGTGCCCATCGCGGAGGAAATGCGGCGGTTGGGGTACGTTAACGTGACCGAGGTGAGTCTGTGTCGATTCGGTCGGTCGTTCATGACGACGGCGACGGGAAAGACGGCGTCTGCGGCGCTGGCGCCGGACGTCGCGTTCACCGTCGAGGATGCCCTCGCGAACGCCGCCGGGAAGAAAGAGAAACGATGGGGGAAGAAGACGAAAATGAACATCGATCTCGACGCTCGATTCAACGATCCGAACGCGCTTCGCGTCGCCGTGGACGTGTCTTACGAACAGGATTCCGCGCGCGCGAGACGAAGCGTCGCCAAACAATTGTGCGAGTGCGTCGGCGTCGCGCATCGCGAGTACGCGTTGGCGATGACGTATTGCGCCTTTGACGGCCCCATCGCGGAGGAATCTCGCGAGTTCTTCTTCAGCGATCGATGGGCGTCGGTGAAGACGGACAGCCGACGCGTCGAGGAGGCGTTCGACAGAGAGCGCGTCGTGTACATGTCGCCCGACGCGTCCGACGTGTTGGACGAGGTCACGTCGGATAAGGTGTACGTCGTCGGTGGCATCGTCGATTTAGCCACGCGAGGGATGCGCACGAGTCTCACGAGCGCGAGCGCGCGCGAGTTTCGGTGCGCGCGCTTACCGATTCGCGAGTATAGACCTGAACAGACGCACTCGGTGTTGAACATCGACGCCGTGGTGAAAATTCTCGCCGGGCGGCATCGCGGCGAGTCGTGGGACGACGTGTTCGAGCGCGAGTTGCCCAAGCGACAGGCGGTGGAGCGACCGAAACGGGAGAAGCGCGAGCGACGCGCAGAGACAGAGTAGATTTTTTAGTGATACAAATAGGAGCGAGCGCGGCGTTCGACGAGGCTATGCGTGCGATCAATCTATCATTCCATCGAGACGGTAGTCGCGTTCGGCGTCAATGACTCAGTCGCGAGTCTTGCGCCACAGACGCCGTCACGCTCGAGCCTTGGTTCGCGTTAAGAAATCCTGAAGCGATCGTAGACGCGCGTCTATCTCGTCGAGCATGACCTCGTTCGCGGAGTCGTCGTCATTTTGGTCGGCGTTTAGGTCGGCGTCTTCGGCGTCGGTTTGACGTTTCGCGGCGACGAGCTCCGATCGCGCGCCGGCGACCGCCACCGCGCGCGTCGATCGATGCTCGCCCGCGCGACGCATTCGCTGCACCGAACGCAACGTCGCCTCCGTCTCTCGTAAACGCACGCGCGTGTTCGTCTCGCGTTCCTTGGCGCTCTCCAACTCGGCGCGCAACTCGACCATTTTCGCCGTCGATTCGGCGCGCTCGGCGCGCGCTTTTTCCCTCTCCTTGACTAACTCTTGCACCGCGCGACGCAGCGCGCGCGTCTCCGCGCGCGCGTTCTTCAACTCCTCGCGCAATCTCTCCTCGACGCTCGACGTCGACGGTTCGCCCGTCGACGTCTTTTTCGGTTTCGGC
>Ga0181581_10003540_pt1 | contig 12227 bp, 8 predicted proteins | sample 071ome_22_FD_132433 | JGI IMG/M metagenome (GOLD analysis project Ga0181581, IMG submission 132433) | Coastal salt marsh microbial communities from the Groves Creek Marsh, Skidaway Island, Georgia - 071404AT metaG (megahit assembly) | ecosystem: Environmental > Aquatic > Marine > Intertidal zone... | reverse complement strand
GGCACTCATCGGAATGACCGCGCGCCGTCCACCGTGACTTGGAATGTGTCGACACAGGGCCTTCATCAAGCTAGCGCGCGCGACGGCGACGTCCGCGAGGGACGCGCGCGTCGTGGCGACGCGAAGCGGATTCTCGAGCTCGAGCGCGCGGCCTCTTCGGTCGTCTTCTGAGTTAAGAAGCTTGTTTTCATTTGGAGAAAACTGATTAGGTGTACGAAATGTAGAATACGATCCTGTATTAGTACAATCGTAGCTAAAATACGCGGTCCTGGAGTTTTGGTTCGGTCTTAACGTGATGCTTTGGAAAAAGTTACGGGTCGGGCACGACCCCCCACACGAATGAAGGTCGAGCGCGCGCGCGGAGGCGGGGGCGCGAGGGTCGTCGTACACGGTGTGTGCGTGATGGGGTTCGGTGTGGGTGGACTATGGGTGTGGAGACGGTCTAAGTAGGGTTGGGTGTATCCGTCGGTGGTGCGTCGGGTCGGCGGGGCGGGAGACGGCGACGACGGCGACGACGACGGCGACGGCGATGCCGATGACGATGCCGATGACGGCGGCGATGACGGCGGCGCGAACGTCGATGGCCGCGGGGGATCGACGCGGGGTGGGCCGACGCGCGCGCGGGACGCGAGGCGCGTGCGGTGTGGCGCGCGCGGGGAAAAAGAAGACGAGCGGGGCGGCGGACGACGCGCCCACCAAGGCGCCGTTGCCGAGAGACTACGCCCATCACACCCCGGGAAGCGTGCAAGAGACGGATGATGTCGTCGTCTTCGCGCACGAACGACCGGAGGAGGCGAGTAAGTGGAAAGACACCGTCATCATGCACGTGGGCGAGGGGAGCCGAGAGCGCGTGCGACTCGGGGTGTGCATCGGAGAGTTTCATAATAAGCTCATGGATCGCATGCTCGAGGACGCTCGAGTGTCGGCGGAGGCGATGGGAAGCACGATTGATAAGGTGGTTTGGGTTCCGGGCACGTACGAGGCGCCGTTGGTGGTGGAGAATATGTTGCAAGACCCGACGCTCGACGCGTGCGTCGTCATCGGATACATCGAAAAGGGCTCGACGCTTCACGGTCAAGAGATGGGGGCGACGTTTTCCATCATCGCCAAGCAGTTAGAGTTGGAGTACGGCAAGCCAGTGGGAATGGGGATCATCGGACCCGGCGCGACCGCGGAACAGGCGGATCAACGCGTGGCGTACGCGGGCAACGCGGTTCGCGCCGCTATTCGCATGGCGCGCACGTTCGTTCCGGCCGAAGAGTCGTGAGTGAGCCTCTCGCATCGATATCGCTGTAGTTATTTGCAATCAATCACATTATCACATTATTCCATTCGTTCGATGCGCGTCGCGATCTCACAACGTTTCGAACGCGGCGGAGCGCCGGCGTCCGCACAGCGCGCCGCGACGGCGCCGAGCGAGAGGCATGTTCGTCGCCACGCGTCGTGGATCCACCGCGAGCGGTCGCGCGGTGGAGCGATGCGTACGCTCGCTCGCGTCGCCGGCGTCGATGTCGACGGAGACGTCCACGGAGACGTCGACGACGTGTCGAACACGGACGGAAGCGTCGTCGTCCGCGGGAACTTCGGCCGCGTCTCGCGCCACGCGGGGACTCTTCGTCGGGCCAGCTTTCGATTCGTTCGGACGACGGGAATATGTACGTTCGTTCGCCGCGTCCGCGACGCCCATGACGTCGTCCGCGACGAGCACGGAGGAGGAGAAACGATCGACCGAGGCGCCGAGCGCGCCGGCGCCGGAACCGGAGGCGAACGATACCTGGGTCGATCGCAAGATGCCGGCGTCGGTGGTGCCGTACGCCAAACTCGTTCGTCTCGATCGATCGATCGGAAGCGCGCTGTTGGCGTGGCCGTGTTTCTGGTCCATCGCGCTCGCGGCGGACCCAGGCGCGTTGCCAGACGCCCGACTGCTCACGTTGTTCGGCTTGGGATCTTTTCTCCTGCGTGGGGCGGGATGCACGGTGAACGATCTGTGGGATCGAGAAATCGATAGTAAAGTGGCGCGCACGCGCAATCGCCCCATCGCGAGCGGTGCGATAAGCGTACCGAAAGCGGTGGCGTTCCTGGGAGCGCAACTGCTCCTCGGTCTCGGCGTTTTGGTTCAGTTGAACGATTATTCTAAAATTCTTGGCGCGAGTTCGCTCGCACTCGTCGCGGCGTATCCAGGAATGAAACGAATCACGAATTGGCCGCAAGCGTTTCTGGGATTGACGTTCAATTGGGGAGCGTTGCTCGGCTGGGCGGCGGTGCACGGATCGTGCGACTGGGGCGCGGTGTTACCGCTCTACGCTTCGGGAGTGGCGTGGACTTTGGTGTATGACACCATTTACGCGCATCAAGACAAACACGACGACTTGAAAGTGGGCGTCAAGTCGACCGCCTTGCACTTTGGGGACGACACAAAGAAATATTTAAGTGGTTTTGCCATCGCCGGAACGTCTGCGCTGTGCGCGTCTGGAGCGTACGTGGGATTAGATTTTCCATTTTATGTCGGCGTCGCCTCCGCGGCGTCTCATTTAGCTTGGCAAATTGCGACGGTGGATTTGAACAATCGAGAAGACTGCGCGGCCAAGTTTCGTAGCAACTCGACGTACGGGGCGCTCGTTTTCGCGGGTATAGTGGCCGGGAAGGTGCTCTAATAGACAGACTTAGCTTGTGAATGTGAGTGTGAATTTGATCAGTATTATCTAACATGGTGGCTATGAAATTAGACTACGCCAAAACTCGTTCGTTTAGGCGGATAAACTGGCGTCGATGGCGTTGATGCGTTCATCGACGTTTCCTCCGCCTGCGAGAACCGCCAACTTTGCGATTGATAACATTCGACGCTTTTCATCCGCGTTTGCACCGCCGCGATTGCCGAAGGCGGTCAACGTTTCGCTCGCTTTCGCGTACTTACCGACACGAAGCTCCATCAACCATCTTAATTCGGGATGAGGCTCCAAGAATCGTTCCAAGTCACCGTGGAACTCGGCAGGAAGCTCGCGCAGGAGCGCCGCATCGCGGTCCTGTTCGATGGCCAACTTTCTGTATACAAAGTGCGAGAAGCTCTCTTCACCGTCCTCTTGAGCGCCGAGAAGGGTGCGCATGTAATGATGAAGTCGATCAGTACCATCGGTGGTGTCACAAATGGCGAAGAGCTGCGCGTAGCCAAAGTGAGCTTCCGATACTGCAGCGACCGCTTCTATGGAGATGTCGACGCCTTCCGACAACGATCCGTGTTGCGGTCTCTCTCGCACCGGTACTGTGTGATCGTGCTCCGCGCACGTCAATAGCGCTGGCAAGACCAAGTCGCGATCACTCACGTACTCTTTGTGTGCATCGATACGAGCCGTGGATCCGAGCAGGGCGGCGTTCAAGTTTGCGGCGCACGCGTCCAGAAGTGGAGCCGCCACGGCCATCAACCGTGATCCGATGACTGGAGCAAGACCGACATCCGTCGTGCTAGACGCAGCCTCGGCGTGAAGTTCGATAGAAGAATTCGCAAGAGCTCGAAGAGTTTCGCGCGCTTCAACGTCGCAAGACCAGGACACGCCGGCGACCGATGAAGCCGGAGGATACATGCCGGTGCGACGCCTTCTGAAATCGTTCGCCGCCTCCAAAGCGACGAGAAGGCCACGCGCGCACGTATCCAAGGTTACGACACGACTTTCTAACTTCTTTTCCTTTGAAAGCTTCGCTTCCAGGATGGCGCTGACGGCTGGGAATAACAGTCGTGCCTCACTCGAACGACTGAAAAACACTTCTACGTCTGATCTTTCTTCCAACGCATCATCGGTATCTTTGATTGCGGCGCCCGCATGTTTGGCGATATCTTCAAGCATATCGCTGATATCATCATCGACGGTGTTCTGCAAACCACGGAGCTGCAAAAGAGCAGCGATCATTTCACCGTGCATCAGTATCTCGGATCGTTCCTCTGGATCGATTTCGTTCCAGACACCTCTCTCCGTCAAAAATTCCAAGAAAAGAAGATGGCGATTCATTTTTTCGGTGCCATTTTCCTCAATTGTGGGACCACCACGAGTAGATTTACCGGATAATTTCTTCGGTAATGCATCGACCATGCCTTTACTGACGGTCGCAAACGGCGCCGACGCGCTCACAAACGCGCCCGACCCGTGTAAGCGCGACTTCGTTTGTCCCGGAGGTGCGGGGTGACCGGCGAAATAATCCTCGAACTCGGATCGTACGCAATCAGTGGCATCAGAATCATCCACGTGGGTTACGCTCGGGCTATCGACCTTGGTCGAAGAGCGTGTCACGCGTTTACTTGGAGTGACTCTGGCCGAGCGGCGAGGCGTCGTCTGTCTACCACCGCTCTGCGGAGTAAACGTGCTCACACCGCTCTCATTCGATAACAGAAGCCACTCACCACCGGTACCGCATTTCACATCGACGATCGCCTCGTAGTTGGCTGCATCCATGCGAGCCGATACGGAGGAGTAGTCCACCCCGGAGAACATGATGGCGGAACCGTCGCTCGTGAGCACAAAGGTGCTCTCTTCATCCACGCGAAGTCGAGTGCGTTCGAAATCACTCGGGAGAGCACCCGCAGGAGGAACACCGGACGCAACTAATTCCATCTGATCCGTACCGTGGGTGCGTTTAAAACGATGGAACGAGCCTTGACCGTCGCAGTTTACGAGCAGCGTGATGTCAACGCCGCTCTCTGTCACCGTCCAGTCCGCGGAGATAAAGCCGATGTTGGACGTGACGCGCAAAGCTCGTTGAATTTGCTTACTCAGTCTGTGCACATGCGCCAATACGGGTGCGTTGCTCTCGTTTGAAACGTCGACGGACCACTCTTCCAGAGTGCCGTCTGCTACGCACACGAGCAGCCGTCTCTTCGTATCGCTCGAACCTTCGGCGAAGCTCAGAGAGCGAACGCCCCCGGCGTTCACTTTTCGACTCAAAATCATGCTCGCCGCCTTGGTTGCCGATCTTAACGCTCCCCACGTGCGACTCTTTCCCGGAGTCTTCGTCGGAGACATGAGTCCGCTCGGTCCGCCAGCTTCCTCCGAGTGCATGTCATCCACCCAGTGACTTCTGTTCGATCGATCGAACGGCGTCCACGACATCGATCCATTCCTCGCATCACCCTCGATCGCGTACAGGTTCCCATTTGAGTCTCCCACCACCGCGCACGCTCTGCCCGCGGCGGCTTCCGTCGACACGCACGTCGTCGCCTTCGTGTTCGCCCCCTTCACCTCCACGAACGCCCCATCGATCGCGTTCACCGACGACGACGTCGACGAAAATACACCCGTCACGCACGCGCCCCTACCGTCGGCCGAAAACACCACGCACGCGTCGTCAGAGACGAACGCCGCGAGCTCGCACGAGGACAGCCCCAGGTCTCCCTTCCCGTCGTACGTTCTGGATCGCGACTCTCCGTCTCCTCCCGCGAACGTCTTGACGCAAAACGTATCATTTGCACCGTACTCGCTCCCGGCGACGTCCATCGCGTCGCCACCGTCCGCCGAGGACGCGCGCGCGCTCATCCAAACGTTCTTCGCATCTGACGTCTTGGCGCGACGTCGTCGCGCGTCGAAGCCCCCTCGCGAGACGCCGTCGAGGTCCATCGCGCGTTCGAGATACCTCCACTCGCTGCGCGCGACGTTCGCCGCGCGACGCGTCGTCGATAGGCGCTTCGTCCTCTGGGGGGCGTCGCAAGGCTTGCAACGATTTCAAGAGCCGACGACGAGGCGACGCCCACAGACAGCCGCGCGCGGCGCCGCGCGGGCGACGCTCGGCATGCGGCTGTACGATGATCTTCCCGAGGCGAAGACGGAGACGAAGGGCGACGCCGAGGGCGGTGGCGACGAGGGGCGGGCGTGGGGCGCCACCGGGCCACCGGGGCAGGTCGGCGATCGAGCGGCGAGCGAGCGCGAAGCGAGCGCGGGAGCGAGCAGGAGCGGAGGTGAGATGAAGAAATCATCCTCTTCGGCGGCTGGGATGCTTCGAGCGCAAGCGACCGCGCTGAGAGCGGCGCAGGCGCGCACGAAGCGCGAGGCTGAGGCGCGGCGAGCGGCGGCGGCGGCGGCGGCAAAAAAGCGAGCGGCGTCGACGTCGATGGCGTCCGTATCGGAGGCCAAGGCGGGTGAGAGCGGTGATAAAGTGCATGCGTCGTGTTCTTCTGGGGAAGAAGAGGCCGAAGAACCCGTCGCCGATGCGTACGATCCGTCGGCGCCGAACGACTACGAGCGTACGCTCGCCGCTCGCGGCGAACGGGCGAGACGGAAAAGAGATTTAGACGTGAACGAAGACCTGAGAAAGATGCTCGAGGCGAAGAGGAAAGCAATGGAGGCTCAAAATATGTCGGAACGCACGGCGAGACGGGAAGAGATTTTGAATGTGAGTGGAAGAGAGGCGCGAAAGAGGCGCGTCGCGCTTCGAAGCAAAAACGACGAGGGCGAGGCCGCAGAACGACAGAGCGCGAGCGCTCCTAAGCTCAGCGCGGCTGAAAAGATGATGGCAAAGATGGGTTGGACGAAAGGTAGAGGTCTCGGTAAGACTGAGCAAGGCATGAAGACGCCTTTGGAAGTTCGCGCGACGACTGGAAAAATAGTCAACGCCGCTCCGGTAATGTTCGAAGCGCCGCCGTCCGGTGGTTTAGGTTTGGGGGCGAAATCGGCGCCGAAAAAATCGGCTCCGAAACCCTTGAAAGGGAAACCGACGACCGTGTTGCTCTTGCGCAACGTCGTCTTGCGCGGCGAAGTCGAGGAAACGCTCGAGGATGAAATCGCCGACGAGTGTGAAAAGTTTGGCAGCGTCGTGCAAGTGCTCATTTTCGAGGTGACGGAACAAAGTTTCGCCCCCGACGAGGCTGTGCGCGTTTTCGTAGAATTTGTGGACGAAGAAGCGGCCGCGCGGGCGGGAGCAGCGCTCAATGGTCGCTTTTTTGGGAAACGAGTCGTAAAGGCGAGTTTTTACGAGTTGCACAAGCTCGACGCCGGAGACCTTGGACCTCAGAAGGGTGAAGAGTGATTGCGTTCCGCGGTGCCCGTATGCTGACGACAATGATGTCTATATCACAACACATTTTTAGGTATAGTTCTAGGACGTAGATGATAGTCGAGTTGAAGAAATGAAAGAGAAGAAGAAGAGTCTCACTCCGTTTTTGTCTTCTTCGCCTGGTTCAAAGAATCAGTTGGGAACGTCACGACGGCTAAAATTCCTGCCGTGACGACGAAGACGCCACCGATGAGCATGAATAAGAGTCCGTACTCGCTCGAGCTGGTCTCCATCGCCTTACTCAAGACGTCTCGCGCCGCCTTGTACCCGCCTCGACTCCACGCGCGAGACACGGCTCGGTAATCCTTCGTGAGCGTGTGTCCCAACGCATCCGTCCGCGCGTACAATCGAACGATCGACACCGCTATCCGGGTCGTCACGCGCGCAAATTTCTTCTGTATGAACGTCAACGGCGGCGGAATGTCGTGTTCCGCCCCCTCCTCGGCGTACGTCAACCTCGCGAACCGCTCCAGCGACGTCCCGTCGTCCTCGCTCGTCACCTCTCGCACGTACGCTCTCCCCGATCGCAGCACCACCACGCTTGGCGTCGTTTTCACCACCAACCTGAATCGATCGAACGTCTCCGGCGACTCCTCGGCGTCGACCGAGGCCGCCACCGCGCCCGACTCCAACAACTCGTCCCTCGCCTCGGTCAACGCCCGCCTCGCCCGCGCGCTTCGCGCGCTCGGTCCGCGCTCAAAGAGCACGACCCACGTCCCCGTCGTCTGCCCGGTCGAACTCTGCGTCTCGCGCTCGAACGTCTCATCGTTCAGGCGCGGTAATCCGTCGACGGTGGGGACGACCGCGAGCACCGAGAGCGCGGAGAAGACGACGATCGAGACGAGCGCGAGGACGAGGGCGATCGCACGACGAGGACGTTCGCGCGCCGACATGACGCGTTCGTTCGTTCGTTCGTTCGTACCGAGCGATGCGCGCGCATCAACGTCTGAGGCGTGCGTGTAGGTGATTAGTTTGATTGACTCTTTTCGACTGCAGATTTCGTCGTCGCGTCCGCGAGACGAGGGCAAAAACAAGAAGATGTTGAGAGAAGAAGAAAGAAGAAGAAGACGACGAAGACGAAGAAACGGACGGACGGACGATAACGTCTCACGCATCCTTCGCGCCGTCGTCCTTCGCGCCCTCGTCCTCATCGCCCTCGTCGTCCACCTCTTTCCCCAACCACTTGGCCACGAGGGGCGTGAGCGCCACCGTGGGCCCAAACCGAATGGGCGAGCTCCCCTTGTGCGCCGCGTACGCCAACGCGAACGTCCCGAACTGTTCGCTCGTCGCGTTCACCGTGATACCGACTTTTTCCAATAATCCCGCCACGTCCACACCCCCCGCGACGAGGAAATAAAACACCGTGATGGAGACCAAACTCAACGAAATCGACGTCAAGAGATACGCCGACCCGTAGCGTTTGAGCAATTTTTTCGCCATGTCCATCCTCGACACCCCGACCTCCCCGTCCTCGCCGCTCTTGGACGCATCGCTCTTAAACACCTTCCACAATCCCGCCTCGAGTCCCCATTTCTTCGTCACCTCGTCAATCTCTCGCTCGGCGCTCGTCTTCTCCGCCCGCGCGCGCGCCCTCGCCCCGCGCGTCGTCGCCCCCCGCGTCGTCGTCGCCGTCCCGAGTTCGACGCATTCACCGCGTCCGCGCGAAAACGTCCGCGCGAGCACACCCTCCCGCCGACCTCGTCCTCGTTCGCCGACCCCAGTCGTCGTCGTCGCCATCGCGCGTCGTCGTCGTCGTCCCGACGCGCGAATCGACCACGACCACCCGCGACGACGCGCGTGCACCACCGTTCGCCTCACGGACGTCATCGTCGCGGACGACGTCGAGGTCGAGGACGCGGACGCGCGTCGGCCTCGACCCGCGATCGCGTTCACACGCGTCGTCGTCGTCATCGTCATCATCGATCGCGTCGTCGTCGTCGTCTCCCGAAAATCATCCCCCGAGAATCGTCGTCTCCCGTCATCGTCTCCCGTCCGATACTTGGTACAATGTATTTTAATATATGTAGGCGTTCACAATAGATAGTAGTACATACGAACGATATATACGAACGCTCCACAAAAAGGGACGTACACTGGTCCACGTGTGATGTCCAACGGTTCGGGCGCGCGCTTCGTACTTAAGCAGTATATAGTACGATGTGTGTTCGTGTAGCGTGTATTAAGCGCGAGACCCTGGAGGGTGCGGTCGCCGCGCGGTTTCTCGACGGGAGACGACGACGACGGGAGACGACGACGACGGGAGACGACGGGGACGACGATGCGATCGATGACGACGCCGACCGTCGTGACCACCGTCGCCGTCGCCGCGAGAGCGACGGCCACGGCGACGGCGACGACGCGCTCGGGGCGACGATGGCGCCGATGCGCGGCGCGCGCCGCCGCGAGGGTCGAGGATTGGTGTGGGAAGACCGCCGACGGGACGACGATGAGACGCGCGAGCGCGCGACCGGGGACTTCGGTGCGAGCGTCGTCGTCGGTGATGCGATCGGGACGCGCGACGGCGGCGTCGGTGGCGATGCGGTGGCGGGTCGTCGCGCGCGCGGGCGCGGACGTCGAGGGCGCGTACGCCGACGAGGCGGAGGCGGAGGAGGCGGACGCGCTGTTGAGAGAGATATTCGAAGAGGCGGGCGTGGAGGCGACGTGGACGGCGTTGGGTGAGGATGAGGACGTGGAGATCTCGGGGGTGGCGAACGATATTAACGCGTTGCTGAGCGGGGATTTATTCGTGAACGCGGAACGCGGCGAGGCGGGCGCGGCGACGGCGAGAGAGGCGGTGGCGGCGGGCGCGGTGGCGGTGGTGTCGAGCGAACCGATCGATGGGTTGGCGGACGTGCCCGTGGTGATCGTGGAGAACGTGGACGAGGCGTTGGCGGATATCGCGAGGGTGTTTTACGGCGATCCGTCCAAGGCGTTGACGGCTATCGCGCTCACGGGGACGGCGGGGAAGACGACGACGTCGTATCTCGTGAAATCGGTGTTCGAGGAGGCCAACATCAGGATTGGGGTGGCGGGATCGAACGGAAACTTCATCGAGGAGGATCTCAAGCTCACCGCGCAGGGTGGGGTGTGGGAGAGCGACGAAGAGGACTCGACGCGCAATCGCGCGTGCACGGCGCCGGGGTGGTTGGCGCCGTACAGGGGCAAGTATGAATTTGAAGAGCTCGGTTCGGATGCGCTGCAGTTTCAACAAATCACGGCGGGAATGGCCGATAACGGCGCGCAGGCGGCGGTGCTCGAGGTGAACGCCGAGCAAATCAGACGCAAGGCGACGCGAGGGATGAGTTTCGACATCGTCGCCCTGACGTCCATCGAGGGCGAGCCGTCCAACTATCACGGCTTGGAATCCGAGTACCCAGCGCACGTGGCCGAACCGTTCAAGTCGCTCACCGATGCGGAGACGCAGCGCGCGGTGATCAACGTGGATTCCCTCGACTTCGGTCCCAGGGAGATGGCGCACGCCGCCGATCTCTGCCGAGAAAACGCGGCGGGCGTTCCCGTGGTGACGTACTCGTCCGCGATTGGAAACACAAAGGCGGACGTGTACCCGGCGCGCGTCGATTTGTCTCTCTTCGAAACCGCGATTTCACTGAGCACTCCGGCCGGTAACGTCGAGGTCGTCGTCGGTCTCGTCGGCGAGCACATGGTGGGCGCGATTTGCTGCGCCACCGCCATCGGTCTCGCGGCGGAGATTCCGCTCGACGTCATCGCGGCTGGTTTAGAAGCGATCGAGGTGGTTCCGGGACGCATGGAGCTCGTCGACGCGGGACAAGATTTCTCCGTCCTCGTCGACAGCGCCAACACGCCGGAATCCATCGAACGAGTGCTCAGAAGCGTGCGAGCCACCAATTGCAGACGCGTCATCACCCTCATCGGTTGCGAGGGCGAATCGGAAAATCCCGGTCAGAGAGCCGTCATCGGGAAGACGGTGCACGACATGTCCGACGTGGTATTCATCACGAACGATTCTCCGAAATCTGAGGATCCGTACAAGATTTTGGATGACATTTGCATTGGATTTAGAGACAAAGTGTACGATGGAGACGTCCGCACGCGCGACGAGGCGTTGTTCGCCTTCTTGAAGGATATGTACAAGGTGCACGAAAACGCGCAGTACGAGTGCATGCGGCTTCAAAACTTAGTTCGTAGATACGTTATGGTGGATCGTTACCACGCGATTCGCGCCGCGATCGGCATGGCTGAGCCCAACGACGCGGTGCTCATCCTCGGACGAGGCGCCAAGGATTATTTCGTCGTCGGTCGCGAAAAGCATTGGTTTGAGGACGTCCTCGAGGCGAGAGACGCTCTGACGAAAATCGGGGCGATCCAAGACAGCGGTGTGGACACGCACAATCTTCCGTGGCAATCCTTCGCCGCGCGCGCGACCAACCCTGGCGCCGGAAACTTGCTCGATTAAAACGCTCTCTAGTACATCGCGAAGCGCGCGCGTTTTAACGCAGTCTGAAAGTTCATCGTTTCGTTTCGTCTCGAATCAACACGCGCACGTACACGCACACACACACACGCACACACACGCGCGACACGCAACACGCGCATTCGACCTCGCGACCTCGCGTTTTGTTTTCCCCGCGTCGTCGTCCTCGCGTCCCCGTCATCGCGTCTCGTCACCCGTCGTCCCTCCCCGACAACAATTCCGTCGCCTTCACCATCACACTCTCCACGTTCTCTCGTATGCACGCCATCTCCTCCCTCAATTTCCTCTCCCTCGCCTCCATTCGCGCCGTAGCGCCTCGCGTCTCCACCGCCGCCGCCTCCACGCTCTCGTCGCTTCGTCCCAGCGTCGCCGAGGCATCGACTTGAAACTTCTCCACCTCCGCGCGCACCGCCTCCATCGCGCGCACCGTCGCGCTCGTCACCACCGCGTCCGTCGTCCCCGTCGTCGTCCCCGTCATCGTCCCCGTCATCGCGTCTCGTCGTCTCGTCGTCCCCGTCGTCGTCTCGTCTCGACGACCGAAACAAAACGGTTCGCGTCCGGTCGCGTCGTCGTCCGTCTCCACGCGTCCGACCCACGAGATATGTATTTATGTACGTGTTATTTACTACGTGTTATTTACTACCTGTTATGTACGTGTTACTACGTGTTACTACGTGTTAGTATCCCCCTATCCTCCCCCGCACCCACCACACACCCATACAGTGGCATACACAACCCCATC
>Ga0181581_10003538_pt1 | contig 12234 bp, 16 predicted proteins | sample 071ome_22_FD_132433 | JGI IMG/M metagenome (GOLD analysis project Ga0181581, IMG submission 132433) | Coastal salt marsh microbial communities from the Groves Creek Marsh, Skidaway Island, Georgia - 071404AT metaG (megahit assembly) | ecosystem: Environmental > Aquatic > Marine > Intertidal... | reverse complement strand
GGTAAGTTGTGCCAAACGTGGTTAACCATTGGCCAAGTGGTCGGTCTATACATTGATCCTGATTTCATTACATCCGATGGACGATTCGATACAGCAAAAGCCAAGATTCCGAGTCGGTGCGGATATATGGACTACATGGCGGCAGGTTCTCTATTTGAACTTGATCGGCCTTAAGTCGATAGGGCCGTTTTCAGCCCATAGCCTACAAAAGCGCTTCCAGCGAGCGCTTTGGCAATACGCCCAACCCAATGGCCTGTCGTAAAGCTATTTTTCGTAAATACCGCCAAGCCGATAATCGAAGCCAAATAAATCTGACTGACGATTTGTACCAAAATTCCCAAAATAAAAAATGAAAGCAACGGCTCATCGTATTCTGGATCCACAAACTGAATAAAGAATGAGATGAAAAACAAAATCGCTTTGGGATTGAGAAGGCTAATGGTGAGCGCTGTTCGAAAGGGACGCGAATGTCGATGCGTCAACCGCTCTGTCGTTGTGTCTACCGCCTCAGTGTTAGTCCGCTGATATGCATTGCGCAACAGTCCAAATCCAAGCCATGCCAAATAACCGCCGCCCAGGTACTTGAGGATAAAAAACAAAACAGGAGTGGTTTGAATAAGTGAAGCGACTCCGGCAACGGAGAGAACCATCAAGATGCTATCTCCGGTGAAAATACCGAGAGCACCAGCAAAGCCATGTCGCAAACCATCGCGCGCAGCCACGGTCATGACGTACATCGAGTTGGGACCAGGTAGCAGAACGATAATGATCGTACCAACCATAAAGGTAACTAGATCGGTAATGCCGAACATGAAATTCCAGAAAACAATAAGACGGACTTCAGTATACGAAGGTTTCTGCCGATACAAAGAATTGATTGGTTTGGAAGGGTTAAATTCGTGTTTCTCGGTAAACGATTGGTTGCCTTGATTGGTTTTCTATTATCAGTTGGTGTGCAGACTGTTTGCGCACAATCGCTCGGATCGCCCAGCGCGGTACTGGATGCATTGAAACAAAATAACGGCACTGTCGTGCTCGCATTTATCGATAGTCCAGCAGATCAATCAAGTCCTTTGCGAAATATCCAAGGCCTGTTGAGCGTTTATGAGGTGTCGTTGAATGGAGAGAATTTAGGTTCAATACGCCGAAATTCAGTGATTCATGCGAGGCCTCGTTTAGGACTTAACCGTCTCACGATTCGCGACGCGTTTGATGACAGTCACTCCACTGAGGTCTCATTCCCAGCAATGCGTTCAGCGGGTGTGCCGACCTCTATTGTGGAAATCCGAACCTCGCGTCAGTTCGCTTGGATGGAAGCTTTGTTATTGAGTGGGAGCGAGGTGCAGGCAATCGAAGACGCATTGCTGCATGATCAGTCGGGTGGAATGGCCCGAGTTCTTCATTTAATTCGATCCCGTGGAAAAGAAGTTGTAAAACCAAAAGCCCAACGTGTGAATTGGGGTCGGGGCGTGGCGACGGTTTCATCAGGCAGTGGTTCCGACAGTGATTCTGGTTCTGACTCGGGCGGTTCGACGGCAACGGTGAGTTCGAATGAAGTAACAGCCCCTGATTCAACAGTTTCAGCATCACCTGACCAAAGTGTCGCAGACACTTCAGAGGCGACAACGGATGCAACCACTGAGGCTGCCTCTGAGAACACCGATAGCGAATCATCTGCCAACGTCTCCGCTGATCGCAGAAGCTATTACTAACCGGCTGAATCACAGTACACTTTGACTGGGAATTCGAAAGGGGCGACCTGTGTCACAGTCAATTGAAGTGAATGTATGCGAAGGCATTCTGTGTGCCGATTTCAATGAGGGGCGCCTGATTATCGATACAGGTTCTCCGGTTTCTCTGGGGCCGGATATTGCTGTACGTGTACTAGGCTCGGTTGTGCAACTGAATTCAAGCTTCGGCAGTTATGCTTGGGCTGATGTCAGGGCGGGTCTTCCTTTTGATGCGGTTGGTTTAATCGGAGTCGACGCATTTTCTGATGCTGCACTTGGGTTTGACATTGCAAATGACACCATAGTGAGGCTTGAGTCGCCAATTCAGGGAGAGTCTGCAGAGTTTGTGATGGGCTCACCGGTTATTCATTGTCAGATCGGTGAGGACAAGCTGCGCTGTGTTTTGGATACTGGAGCCGGATTGTCATATCTCAAACGTCGTGAGGTTGCTAGTTTGGGGCAGGCCCTTGGCAAGCAACACGATTTTCATCCCATTCTTGGCTCGTTTGAGGTTGAGACGGTCGCTTGTGCGATCGTGGTTGGCGAGCAATCAGTAACTGAAACCTTTGGCTTAGCTACAGATCAACTGGGTCAATTGATGGAAACAGCTAAAATTGACGCGATTCTCGGAACATCTTTTTTCCAGCAATCGCTCATAGAGATCGATTATAAGAATGAATTAGTTGGAATCACGTTCGACTAACTTACAAGAGCTCAAGTCGCTTAAAGCCTCCGTGTATGTGTCGAGCCATCAAGATCGAAGCTAGCTGCTGATCGTGCTCTTTGAAAGCCTTGATGAGTTGCTCATGTTCCTCGATCGATTTTTGAATATTTTCGTGATTTGCCAAGCTCCGGCTACGAAATAGAAGAGACTCCCGCATAACCTGATCGATCAGGTTCATCAGTCTAGGTGAATCAGCAACTGTGTGAATAAGTTTATGGAATTGGATATTTAGGTCAAAGTAATCGGCGAGATCATCGCTATTCGCGATTCTTTTCATCTCGGCGTGCAACTCATCGAGCTCCTGTAAATCCGACTCGGCAATGCGCTCTGCTGCAGTGGCGGCGGCCTTGGCCTCAAGCATTTCACGAATTGAAAAGATTTCTTTGACCTCAGATAACAATAACTGACGCACCACAATCTGGCGCGCGCTGATTTGCTCCAAGAGACCAACACTGATGAGCTCCCGAATGGCTTCGCGGACGGGAGCCCTCGACATGCCAAGACGTTCCGCTAAATCACGTTCCGTGATTTTATCGCCAGCTTTCAAGATCCCTTGCAAAATAAACTCTTCGGTTTGTTGTCGAGCTTTAAGACTCAGTGAATCTGACATGTGTGGTCCTTGGTAACGATCAATTATTTGGTATACCTTAATGCTTGGTTTAAGCAGTAAACAAGAAAAAATTCGATTTTTGGTATTGCAAATGTAGAACAACAGGAGCAACATCAAACGAACTTGGTATACCAAGCCATTACTATAAACATAATATTGGAGCACTATCATGGTGAAGCGTTTTAAGACCGGCGTTCTTGCTGGGTTGTTAGCAGCATCCTTATCTGGACTGACCCAAGCTGAAGCTGAATATAAGCTGACTTTCTCAACTTACTGGCCAACCTCATATAACTATCTGATGGACCCAATCTTCTCTTATGCGAAGAAGGTCAAAGAGCGCACCAATGGCCGCGTGGAAATCGAGGTGTTCCATTCCAAGCAATTGTTTGGCGGTAAGGAAGAGTTCGGGGCTCTAGAGCGCGGTGATATCGATATGTCAGCGCCAATGGATACTTACAACACAGGTTCGATTCCAGAACTGGGGATCGCAAGTATGCCGTTCTTATGGCCAAATCCCCGAGCGATGCAGAAGAGTTTGGATGCAGGTCTCTGGGATCTGGGTGTGAACCAGGCGATGGAAGCACGAGGGGTCAAGGTACTCAACGTAGCAGCCGGTGGTCCTTATCAGTTGTATGGTAAAGGCTTCGAAATTCGCAAGCCATCTGATCTTGAAGGCAAGAAAATTGCGGTGAGTGGATCAGCAGCAAGCCGTGCAATGGAGCTCGTTGGTGCATCTCCAACTGCGATGAGTTCAGGCGATCTTTATGTCGCGTTGCAGCGGGGTACAATCGATGCAACCTCGCGTCCACTGATCACAGGTATTGGTCGTAAGCTTTACGAGGTTCTTGATAATGTGACTGTAGTCAACATGTCATATTTCTCGACCGCTCTCGCGATCAACTTGAATACATGGAACAAGCTTCCTGCAGATATTCAGAAGATCATGCAAGAAGCGGCTAATGAACGTGGCCAAGAACAGCTTCAAATGCTTGAGGCATATATGGCAGAGGCTGAAGGGTTGTTCGAGAAGAATAAAGTGAACTACCACGTAGCGACAGATGCGGAGCTAGCTGAGTTCCAAAAGGCTGTTGCACCAGTGTATGACTGGTGGAAAGGTGAAGTTGCTGACGGTAATAAGTTCATCGAGTTTGCCAAGAAAAATCAATAATACCTATCGTTAAATACTGCCCGGTTCGCCGGGCAGTTTGAGGTCAATCCCATGTTAAGTCTCATTCGAGTATTGTCGCTCGTGACCTATCGTGTTGCCCAAATTTCGATTCTGGGCACACTCGCAGTTGTTACAGGAGAGGTTGTTGCTCGGTATATTTTTAATAGTCCGACACAGTCTTCACTTGAGATTACCGAATATTGTTTGGTCGCCATGGGCTTCCTCCCATTAGCAATGATTTACCGGCGGGGCGGTCATGTGTCCGTTGAGCTACTGATTGATTTACTGCCAACTGATGCTAAGACGATATGCAATAAAGTTTCCGCAGTCATCACTGCCGCCTTCAGTTTTCTCGTGTTTTGGTTTGGTATGGGAATGACTTTGCATGCGTTTGAATCACAAACCGCATCGTCATCGTTAATGGCCTTCCCGATGTGGATTGCGTATTTACCGATTCCGCTCGGATTTTTGGCGCTAGGCTTTCAGTCAGCGTTGGACCTGTTATCTCAGAATGTAGCTCAAGAGGGAGATCAATAATGGATACAGCAACAATGGCAATCCTAGCGATTGCAGCGCTGTTTGCCATGATGGCGATTGGTGTTCCTGTATTCGTGGCGCTTGGTGTTTCGAGTGCGATCGGCATCTTTCTTCTGCAGGGCTTTGATGCACTCAGTGCGTTACCAGGTGTTATGTACGACCGGATGGCAAGCTTTACGCTTGTCGCAGTTCCACTCTTCATACTGATGGGCGAGATCATCTTCGTATCCGGACTTGGTGGCGATATCTATCGCGCGATTCGTATCAGTCTGCATCGTGTTCGAGGATCACTGGCCGTTGCCAGTGTGTTTGCCTGCGCGGTGTTTGGTGCAATGTGTGGGGTGTCTTTGGCAGGCGCTGCGACGATTGGTAAGTTCGCGATTCCTGAAATGTTGAAGGCAGGCTACGCAAAGACAGTAGCGACAGGTGTAATTGCGTCAGCTGGGAGTTTGGCACTCCTCATTCCTCCAAGTGTTGGGCTGATTCTGTATGGTCTAGTCGCTGGGGAGTCAGTTGGCTATTTATTCATTGCAGGTGTGATTCCGGGAATAATCATTTCAGTCATGATGATGGTGTATCTGCTGATCCTTGGATACGTCAAACCTGAATTGATGCCAGCAGTTGATCTATCGGAGCTCGAGGATGGTCAACGTGATAATCCATGGATTGTCACCATTCCAGCTCTTCTTTTGGTGTTTGCTGTACTCGGATCAATCTATTTTGGTATCGCAACACCGAGTGAATCCGCTGCAGTGGGGTGTATTGGTGCACTGGCAATTGCTGCCTATAAACGTACCCTCAATTTCGAATCTATTGGCCGAATTATTTCTGATACAACCCGAACTACAGGGATGATCTTAGCTATCTTGGCCAGTGCGCTCGTGTTCGGTTACTTGCTCACTCGGCTGCGCGTTCCTCAGGATCTGGTCGCTTGGATCGTTGAGCAGGGATTTGATAAATACATGGTGTTAGTGGCGATCTTTTTGCTCTTGATTGTCATGGGGATGTTCATGGATGTTGTTTCTGTCATCTTGATCGCAACACCGCTTTTGTTGCCCATCATTAAAAATTTCAATTACGACCCGATTTGGTTTGGGATTGTGATGGCGATCGTGACAGAAATGGCCGTAATTACCCCGCCAGTTGGGCTCAATTTGTTTGTAATTCAGGGTATCTCTCCGGGTCAAACATCGCTCATGACAGTTGCTCGGGGCTCATTCCCATTTTTCTTGATTCTTGTGCTCGCAGTGATTCTCTTCACTATTTTCCCGAATCTCGTACTGTGGTTGCCGTTTGGATAAGGGGTGCGTTATGAAGACAGTGCAATCTGGATCTGGCCCTTTAACCGGTATTCGAGTGCTTGAGATGGGCTCGCTAATCGCAGGACCCTACGCTGGCGCATTGCTCGCTCAGTTTGGCGCTGAGGTTATCAAGATCGAGCCACCAGGCATTGGTGATCCTCTACGAAAATGGCGAAAAATGGATGGTGACACATCGCTGTGGTGGTATTCCCAGAGTCGGAACAAAAAGTCTTTAGCACTGAATTTGAAGGACTCAGATGCACAGGCTGTATTACGCGATCTCGTCAAGGAAGCCGATGTGCTGGTCGAAAACTTCAGGCCAGGTACTCTTGAAAAATGGAATCTGGGGTGGGATACGCTATCGACGGTAAATCCAAAGCTCGTCATGTTGCGTGTATCGGGTTATGGGCAGTCGGGCCCCTATGCAAATAAACCAGGCTTTGCAGCGATCGCTGAGGCGATTGGTGGGTTACGTTATCTCATTGGATATCCTGATCGCGCACCAGTGCGCACAGGAGTGAGTATTGGGGACACACTTGCGTCACTCTACGGCGTCGTAGGAACACTGATGGCTTTGCGTCATGCGGAACAAACAGGAGAAGGTCAGGTCGTTGATGTTTCGCTGATTGAATCTGTGCTCGCGGTGACTGAGAGTTTGATCCCTGAGTACGGTGCAGATGGTACTGTGCGAGAGCGAACAGGCTCCAGCCTTCCTGGAATAGCGCCTTCGAATACCTATATGACAAAAGACGGAAGATATCTGGTGCTGGCCGCTAATGGTGACAGTATTTTTCAACGACTGATGCAGGCAATTGGTCGCTCTGATGTGGCTAACGATCCACGGTTCAAACATAACGATGGTCGTGCGAGAGCCTCAGATCAGCTCGATGAAATCCTTGGCGGGTGGTCAGCTTCCGTCAGTTTGACAGAGGCACTCGATATTCTTGAAGCAGCCGCAGTGCCGGCATCAGGGATTAATTCCGTCGCCGAAGTGTTTGAGGATGAACAGATCAAAGCTCGAGGAGCAATTGAGCATCATGCGTTGCAATCAGGTCTTGATCTTTACATGCCTGCAGCAGTTCCAAAACTCACAAAAACACCGGGTGAAACTCGTTGGCTCGGGCCTCAGTTGGGTGCGCATAACCAAGAAATATTGGAGCGTTTAGGTCTTGATGCAGAGATGATCAGAAAGGTATCAGGAGGCAATGATGCATGATGTGCCGAATGAGGTGATTCGGATTCAAGAAGTTGGCATGCGGGACGGTCTGCAGAGCGCGGGACAATTTGTTGAAACGGCAGATAAGATCCGGTTATTGAACCAGTTATCTCAGACAGGTTTGTCAAAAATTGAAGTGACATCTTTTGTTTCGCCGAAAGCGGTTCCACTGCTCGCTGACGCCGAAAATGTGTTGAACGCGATTGAGCGTGCATCAGGCGTTACATACAGTGCATTAATTCCGAATATCCGCGGTCTTGAGCGTGCTTTGGCTGTGGATCTTGACGAAGTGAATGTCGTGATGTCGGTCAGTAACGCGCACAACATGGCCAATCTTCGGATGACCTGTGAAGACTCGCTGAATCAATTCCGTGAGATTTGCGTTAATCGAGGATCATTGAAAGTAAACGGGACACTTGCAACTGCCTTTGGATGTCCGTTTGTTGGTAAAGTTGAGCCATCATCGGTTTTGGATTGGGCCAAGCGCTATGTCGATGTTGGAATCGATTCGTTAACGCTTGCCGACACCGTAGGGACTGCGACACCGCATCAAATATTTGATGTGTGCAAACAGGTTCTCGACGCATTTCCAGGCACGGAGGTGACGTTGCACCTCCACAACACGCGTGGCCTTGGGATTGCCAATGCGCTGGCGGGAATTGATGCAGGTATTCGACACTTGGATGCGTCAATCGGTGGTATCGGAGGTTGCCCTTATGCGCCTGGAGCGACCGGTAATGTCTGTACCGAAGATCTTGTGCACGCGTTGATTTTTGACGGTTACAGTTGCGATGTTGATCTCGATGCATTAGTGAATATTGCAGGACAGCTTGAAGATCTGTTGTCGGATCCATTGCCAGGTTTGGTTCGCCATGCGGGCTCAAAACTCAAAACGCATCCGATGTCAGATGATTTACGTTGTCGTTTAGGCCTCCCAGCTTAAGGGTTCGAGATGGTTCGTGCAGACTTTCAGTTTACTGACTACCTCACCAAGCTCACATGCGGTGATCAATACATTTTCTCAGATGTTGGATTGGATAAAGGTGGGCAGGGGAATGGCTGTCGGCCGCATGACCTCCTTGAAGCCGCTTTTGCATCATGCCTGCAGATTACGATGCGTATGTATGCTAGAGAGCATGATATTGAGGTTGGAGAGTCATCCGTTCGGGTTGAGCTCATGCGATCTGATCAAGCGACACGGTTTGAATACGATATTTGTTTTGATGATTGTTGTGCTGACGATGTTCGAGAGAGGATCCGAGATGTTTTGAGTCGTTGCCCGGTAAAGACAACTTTATCGAGGCAAATTACGTTTCAATTGAAATCGTCTGATTAGCGACAATGACGGGTCGCCTCGATTTTCTGCGATCCGATGCGCCGCAGCTCGACTGAAAACTTGTTGAGATAATATTCGAGCGCTGCTGTTCGGCAGACAGACATCAGAAACAGCTTTGAGCTCATGGGCATGGATTTAACGGCGATCTGAAACTTATCGTCTGTCCACTGCACCTCGACCCGCCCTGGCTCCACGTAATGCTGGATCAGCTTTTCTTTAGCTGCCTCCGTGTTTGCAGACGAAAACGGGGCCGTCAATCCAAGTGTCACCATTGTTACGCAGGCCAGCCAATATCTCATGGCATCCTCCTCGTTATGGCCTTTTAACAGTCTCACGATATCGCATAAGCTGTTAGGGAGACATGATTTGAATCATTTATGCCTATGAATCTGAAGTTTTGTTTGGCACGGCCGATTGATAGGGTAGGTGTAGCCAGGATCGAGCGATGGGTTGGATAAAGCATCACATGCAAACGTTTGTTGCACTGCTCTGCATTGGCGGGACTTTGTCATTTTGCGCCTATGCAATCATCGATTACGAATCAGACCGGTGCCATTACCGAGAGCTTCGCGGGTTTAATGAGATCCTCGGCAAAAAAGGCTGGTGCCGAATCCTCTAGCTAGATGATGCGACATGTTCCACTGACGATCTTCGTACCTGTACCCGTGTCGTGACGGTGGTAGTAGAAAATTCCATTACGGAACATACCGCCCTCAACTTCGTTGCCAAAGCGAAATGATGTTTTCGAACCAAAACCAGTCATTGGTAATTCGTCGCGAGATCGCACTGGAAATCCAGGTGCAATTGTGAGCATTCCATTACCATCTGCTGGGATCTCAAACTGAAACGCTCGTTTAGTAATCACATCAACACAACGGTAGGTCAGCGGTGCAGCCGCTTGTGCGATTGATGCAAAGCCGACCAATAAAACGGTGGCAATTGTCTTGATTACTTGTTTCATTCAATCCTCATACGGTTAAAAAGCTCTTTGATGAACACATAGTACCGCGGTTTGTATTTTCAATCATGGTTGAAAATGAGAAGGTTGTGTCATTGGGCCGTAACGCAGCTAGCGGGCCTGATATGAGCTTTAGGGGGTTAAGAAACTTATGAGCGATGACTTAAAAGTCTTAGAGAAGGAAGCCGAAGAGCTTCGTCAGAATTTGTGGGTATGGAAGGGCATCTCCTTTGTTCTTCTCATTTTATATGTCAGTGAATTAGGTGGTTGGTTTAGCTGATGAAAACCATCGGGCTCTTGGGCGGAATGAGTTGGGAAAGCACACGGACTTACTACACGCTCATCAACCGAGCAATTAATGAGAAACTTGGTGGCTTTCATTCCGCAAAGATCGTGATGGTGAGTGTCGATTTCGCCGAAATTGAAAAATGTCAATCAGATGGCGATTGGGATTCGGCTGCAGCTATGCTTGCGTATGCAGCAAAACGTCTCGAGCGAGCAGGTGCAGATTGCATTGCGATTTGCACAAACACGATGCACGTTGTGTTTGATCACATTCGCTCTCAAGTCACTATTCCCTTGATCCACATCGGTGACGCACTTGGCTCCTTTGCAGTGGTTCATAATCATCGATGCCTCGGATTATTGGGTACGCGGTTCACTATGGAAAAACCATTTTTGTCAGATCGTCTGGAAAATAATTTTTCGGTTAACATCATCACCCCTACTGAGACCCAGCGCCATGAAATACATCGAATCATTTATGAGGAGCTCTGCAATGGGGAAATTAATGCTGCATCCCGCAATTATTTTTTAACTGTGATCGGTGAATTATCAAGTCAAGGTGCTGATGGCGTGGTTCTTGGTTGCACAGAAATCGGCTTACTGATTAATCAGTCACAAACCTTAGTTCCCATCCTCGATACAACTGCATTGCACTCAGAAAGCCTTGTTGATTTCTCTTTGAGCAATTGAGTCTTTTTGGCACATAAGGAATACCATATCATTCATTTGTTGCTCAAATTTTGTTCTAATTTGATGCTTATGCACTTTTGGTATCCCAAAAAGGTTGTGTTATCGAAGTAAAAGAGTATTCTCGAACCAGTCATTAATAAAAAATAACTAAAAACTAGGAGGGTTAGTTATGTGTCAGATTTTTGCTGGGCAAGATCCTGATAACTATTCCTACATCTCTCGAAGCATTCGCCTTGATGGGCAAGTCACAAGTATCCGACTCGAAGGTTTGTATTGGTCGATCTTGGATGATGTTGCTGAGTCGCAAGGTTTTACAACACCGGCATTTATTTCGAAACTTCATCATGAAGTTCTAGAATTAAGAGGTGCCCCACAAAATTTCACATCGCTGCTGCGTTCTGCTTGTTTGATTTATATGGACAACCGACTTGCAACCAGGATGGAAGAAGAGCGGCATTTAAAAGCAAGTTAAGTAAACTGCTCTGATCTTTGTAAGGCCGCTTTCGTTTAGCGACGGCGGTCATTCTTTGTTCGCCATTTAAATTATTGATATAAAACGAATAAATTTTTATATTTTTTCAAAATGTAGTACTCCAGTGCTACCCCCTCTTGATCAATTCACGTCACTATCAAGCCAAGATCTCGCGTCGTTCCGAATGAGGTTTTTGGTTCGTCGCTTATCGACGGAAGCGATTTCTAGAATAACAACGAGGAAAGGTAAAAATGGAGACGATCACTTCATCAAAGGGCATCAGCCGCCGTGAGCTACTGAAGCGGTGCATGGTTGTTGGTGCGGGACTAGCTGTTGGGACAGGCTTTGTTGCTGGTAGTACCGCGACTTGGGCCATGGAAACCAAGTATGTCGCGCCTAAAGAGATGGCTGCGCTTATCCAGATGGCGCGGGATATCTATCCGCATAACCATGTGGCAGATCAGTACTACGCAGCCGCTGTGAAGGGTTTTGATTCCGAAGAATCAAAAGAGCGCATCGCAGACGGTGTTGCTGCACTCGATGCTGCAGCTCAGGGTCGCGGATACGCTGATTATCTATCGGTACCTTGGGAGCTTGAGCGTGTCGAGATCCTTCGAGGGATGGAACAGAGCAGTTTCTTCCAGACAATGCGAGGCAACTTAGTCACAGGCCTCTACAACAATAAAGAAGTTTGGCCGTTATTCGGGTATGAGGGCGAGTCTTACAGCAAAGGCGGTTACATCAACCGCGGATTTGACGACATCACATGGGTCTGATTATCGGAACTATTGGAGAACATAATAATGAGTGCAAAATTTGATTTAAATGATGATGGTGTCGTCGTTGTAATAGGATCGGGAGCCGGCGGCGGGACGCTCTCGAATGAGTTGGCCCAGAAAGGGATTAACGTAGTTTGTTTGGAAGCAGGTGGACGTCATCTGCCTCAAGACTACCAGAATGATGAGTGGGGTAGCTTCGGTCAAATTAGTTGGCTTGACGCTCGGACGACGTCGGGTGACTGGCGAGTCGCCAAGGATTTTTCTGGTTTGCCAGCATGGATTGTTAAAGCGGTTGGTGGATCCACTGTGCATTGGGCAGGTGCTTCTCTGAGGTTTCAAGAGCATGAGTTTAAGACCCAAACCGTATACGGCAACGTGCATGGAGCTAACCTATTGGACTGGCCGATCGGTTTGTCTGAACTCGAGCC
>Ga0181581_10003535_pt1 | contig 12237 bp, 4 predicted proteins | sample 071ome_22_FD_132433 | JGI IMG/M metagenome (GOLD analysis project Ga0181581, IMG submission 132433) | Coastal salt marsh microbial communities from the Groves Creek Marsh, Skidaway Island, Georgia - 071404AT metaG (megahit assembly) | ecosystem: Environmental > Aquatic > Marine > Intertidal zone... | reverse complement strand
AGGCAGTGTTACTGACGGTGACGGTGATACATTCTTAACTGTTGAAACTGCTAACGATGATTCAGATACATTTACATTCTATGTTGGTAATAATTTAGGAATTAGTCCTCCGGAATATCCAAAGGTTACAATTAGCAGAGGCGGACTTGTTGTTGATGGCAAAATTAGTATCAACGACAATGTAATTGAAAACATTAATACCAACGAAGATTTGATATTACGTGCAAGCGGTACTGGTAGAGTAATCATTGACGGTGGTTCAAGTGCACCAAGTAGTGCAGGTAATGTTTTCTTTACAGATCCGTTAATTGCTCTTAACCAAAGTGCAATAGGAAGTAATCAAGTTGATATGGGACTTATCCTTGAAAGAGGAAGTGACATTAACGTTGGTTTTGTGTATGACGAAAGTGAAGATGAGTTTGCGGCAATACGTTCAATTGAACAAGGTACTCAAGTTGGTGATATTACCATTAGTGGATATGAAAATATTAGTGCCAATACAGTTAAGATTAAAGGATACACTGCAAACAGATTAACAATTACAGATGCAGACAAAAAAGTAGTTACAAGTGACACAGGAACAACAGCATATGCTGAAGGTTTAATTGACTTTGATAACGGACGTTTAGCAGTACCAAGAGGAACAACAGCACAACGAGCAGTTACACCTGCAAACGGTGAGTTACGTTTTAACACAGACGATGAGAAATTTGAAGCATATTATCCAACAGGTGGTTGGAACTATTTAGGTATTGGTTACGGAACTCCTGTAACACACCAAGCATTTACAGGCGATGGCACAGCATACGCATTTACACTTAATAAAACTCCAAGCAGTGCAGAAGCACTTATGGTTGCAATTAATGGTGTTGTGCAGACTCCAGGCGAAGCATACATTGTAGCCGGTAATGAATTAATTTTCATTGACAGCACATCAACAGCATATCCTGTGGAAAATGGAGCAGTTGTTGATGTAAGACATTTAAGTTCACCTAGTGTACCTGCTACAAGAGTAGATACATTTACAGGAGATGGTAGCACTCAAACATTTACATTAAGTGTAGGTGCTGAAGATAAGTATGGTGTAATAGTGTTTGTTGACAACGTTTATCAGGATCCAGAAGTTTATAGTGTATCTGGTACAAGTTTAACATTTATAGACGAAGCACCAGCACTAGGTGATAGAATTAATGTACTAAACTACAGTTCAATTCCAGCACCAAATGTAATAACAAGAGCAGAAGCAGTAGATGAAGCGATAACGTATTCAATAGCATTAGGATAATTAATAGTATGGCAAACAGTTTTAGTAACAAATTAACAGCAAGCGTAGGAACAGGAGATGTAACTGTATACACTCCTGGAAATGGTATTGTATATACAACAGTAATTGGTTATACTGTAGCAAATAGAACTACATCAAGCATTGTTGTAGACCTGTTTATTAGAGATACAGATTCAACAGAAGTATACTTGCTAAAAGGAACTACCCTAAATGCAGGTAGTGCATTGGTTCCTGTAGGTGGAGAACAAAAACTAGTTGTACTACCAGGACAAGAAATTTGTGTAAGATCAGACACTGCCGATAGTGCTGATGTTACAGTGAGTGTATTGGAGATAACATAATATGGCAACACTTCCTAAATTTATTGGTAATCCACAAGGTGGTCCACTAGGGGGCGGACAAGGCCGCAGTTGTTTCCACGGATTTACAAAGAATGCGAACGGCGATCTGCTTTACACACGCATTACAAGCGGTGAAGTTAAACTAAAAGATGGCAATCACAATGACTTGTACAAAGAAAAATACATTGGTGACGATGATGGAAAGTATTCGATAAATACCAATGGACAATTAATATATACGTATAGAGAGAACCCACAATGACAGTTATTAACCTAGGAAATTTGAAATTTACGTGGAAGGGCGAATGGGCTCAATCCACAGAATATAACAAAGATGACATCGTAAAATACGGTCCTAGTGTATACGTATGTATAGACGCACATACTTCAAGTACTGCATTTGTTAATAATGCGGCTAAATTTGAAATTATGTCTGAAGGTTTAGAAAATAAAGGTGAATGGAATTCTTTCACTTTATACAAAAAAGGACAAACAGTAACATATGGTGGTGCTGTTTATATTGCACTTCAAGAATCAACAAACGAGAATCCTTATACAGAAACACTGTACTGGTCAAAGTTTGTAGATGGACAGCAGTTTGAAGGAGATTGGAATAGTATAACAAACTACCAAAAAGGTGATATAGTAAAATATGGTGGTTACTTATATGTTGCAAAAAATAATGTAAATGCAACTACACCTACTGTTACAAATAACTGGGATGTTTACGTTAAAGGATTTCAAACTGTTGGAACATTTAATGATATTACGCAATATAAACCCGGTGATGTTATTAACTATGGTGGCGGGAAATACATTGTAAAAGAAGGACAAACTCCTTTAAATATTCTTCCAACAAATACAACCTATTTTGAGTTATTAGTAGAAGGATTTAAATGGAGAGGAAGTTGGGTCGAAGGTACCGATTATGCTCCGGGTGATATTGTAAAATATGGTGGTTACATTTATAAGTGTATTGCCGAAACAAATACAAATTCTCCAGATATAAATGCAAGTTTTGAAATCTTTACAGAAGGGTTCAACTGGCAAGGCGCTTATAGTGCAAGCCAAGGCTATGGTCCCGGAGATATTGTAAGGGTAAACGGCCGTACATATATTTGTATTCAAGGATATGACAATGATGGTTCGACTACTCCAGAACCACCTAACACAGATTACTGGGAATTATTTACAGATGGTTTCCAATGGAAAGGTCCATGGAATGTAGGCAATGAATATGAAATTGGTGATGTAGTAGAATATGCACAATCAAGTTACATTTCTTTAACAGCAGATAATGTTGGAGTAACACCAGGAACAAATGCAAGTGTTTGGCAATTAATGGCACAAGGTGATACAAATGCCGTTCACACTACTAGAGGTGATATTGCATTTAGAGATGCAACAGCAGTCACAAGATTACCAATTGGACCTGCAGGATCGTTCTTATACAGTGACGGTAATGAACCTGTATGGGGGCATCTAGTTCCACAAAACGATTATTTTGTTTCCCCACAAGGAGATGATAGTAACGATGGTAGAACTGCAACTACAAGTTGGCGTACACTGAAGCATGCCTGTGAGCAAACATTTAGTTTAGGCCAATGTCGTATTAATGTACAGGCAGGTGTTTACACAGAACAATGTCCTATTCGAGTAGGACGTAGTGTAGTAATGGAAGGTAATGGACTTGGTGCTGTTACAATTTCACCAAACACAACAACAGATGAAGGTTATGGTGTTGGTATATCGGATGATGGATCAACTCCAAATGCAAACTCTAACTTATTTTTAATGAACAACGGTGCAAGATTACGTAACTTTGTATTCCGTAACTTTAGCACAGGTAGTGTTATTGTATCACTTGACCCAGGCAACGGTCCGGATGATACTAGTGTATGGATCACTTCACAGTCGCCATATGTACAAAACTGTACTTCATTTACACCAGGTGGTACTGGATTTAAAATTGATGGTGCTCTACATAATGGTGGTTATAAAAGTATGGTTGCTAATGACTGGACACAGATCAATTCAGATGGTATTGGTATTCATGCACTAAATGATGGTAGAACAGAAATTGTTTCATGTTTTACATATTATTGTGACATTGGTTATCTTGCAGAAGGTGGTGCAAAAATACGTGCTATTGTTGGTAACAACTCATATGGAGAATATGGTGCAGTTGCTAGAGGATTTTCACAAGCAGAAGTACCTTTAACAGGTAAATTAAGACTTAACAATACTACTATTAATTCTGTAACACAAATAGGTACAGACGTACATTTATTTACAAGTTATAGAGATGCTGTTGGTAATAGATTTTTCGTAGGACATACGGCTCCAACAGGAACAGATGTTAGTTCAAGTTGGGACAATACAGCAAGTTATCCAATTGTAGCAAAATTTAATAGTGCAGGAAGTTTAGATTGGATTTATTCATATGAAACTAGTTTTGGTGCTATTCATTCAGCAGTAGAATTAAGTGATAGGATTTATTGTGGTGGAGTTATATACGATGGTGCAACAAATAAAGGATTTATTTTAAGCATTTCAAAAGCAGGTGAAATCCAATGGCAAAAAACTATAGGTGACACTACTGAAATATCAGATTTGACAACAGATGGAAATAATTTATATGCTATAGGAACACACAGCACAACAGGATCGTCTGTTATTAAATTAAATCCGGCTGGTATTGAAAGTTGGTCAAGAACACTCGAATATAACGACAGTTCTGCCGCAAATACTCTTGTTGCTACATCATGTTGTTTTGCAGGAACACCTACAACATCTACAGACACATATGCACTAGCAGGTGATGCTACAGCAGAAGATAATTTGTATGTAGCAAGTTATGACAGTACAGCAAATCAATCAGTTATTACTAGATTTGAAAGCACAGGCGATTACGTTAACTCTTATATATATGGAGATGTAAGAATAAACAAATTAAGACTAGATACAGGCAACGGAGATGGTATATATCTAGTTGCAGGAGGATACTATGATCCAGCAGGTGCAGTAACAAAGAGCCCGTTGGTATTCCGTTTAAGTGTTGATGGTACAGTACAATGGCAAAAACAAATTGAAATTAGCGGCGAGAATGGAGAAATTAAGGATGTACTACCATTTGGCGGTGATGTATATGCTGTAGGTTATTTTAACGAAACAAGTAATAATAACAATACAGGATATCTATCTAGATGGTCATCAGCAGGAGTAGAAACATGGTCATACATTTTTGATAACGGTGCAAATAATATAGCACTTAATGGCGTAATGCTTGATGGTGTAAACGTAATTGCGGCAGGTATTGAACAAGGTAATAGTGTTATTGTAAATGTGCAAAGAGATTTAAGTGGCGGTTTAGGAACAGTAACCAGTGGAAGTTATGCTATAAACAGTATTATTCCGGGAGTTAGTTCAAACACTGTTGTACAAAGACAAGTTGAAGAAACAACAGCATCAACAGTTGTGTTAGGTACTACAGATACTTCATTAACACTAAACCAAACTCCGTCACAAACACGAACAACTGTTGCAACAAGAGCAGGGTTTGCTGGTATTGGTAGAGGAACTTCATTTAGTGTAGACAGTTTAGATAGACAACCAAAAGACGGTTCTGTATTACAAATTGAAGGAGATGATGAAACTTATTTTGTTATCAGTGTTGCAAATTATATTGGACCTAGTTACACAACAGGAAATAATCCAATAGCACAATCTATCTTAACTGCAAATAAAACTTTCTTACAAGAAGAAGTTATTGCTTATATTAATGTTACATATCCTAGTTTGAATTATAATGAAACAACTTGTAAAAGAGATATAGGATTAATTGTAGATGCATTAATCACTGATTTAGACAATAATTCAAATGGTAATTCTGTAGATGCTGGTATTTCTTATTATAAAAATGCAAGCGGTCTAGTTGCAATTACTACACAAAAAACAGAAACATTAGGTTCTATTGCTTATTTGAAATCTATTGTTGATGATGTGTTAAACAACAATCCAATTACACCTAGTGCAGGCAACGGAGTAACACAAAATACTGGACTAGGAACTACGGAAGTAGGTTCTGTTACACTTACAGAAAATAATGTACAAGCAATTTATGATACTATTAATGGTGGATTAAGTTCAGCGCCGGCAAAAACAAATTACGGTACTGCGACATTAGGTATTGATCCTGCTATTCCAAGTAACAAAACTCCAAGTGATTTAACACACATAACATTCCGTGAGGCGTTTTCTCAAGTGCGTATGAGTGGACACGACTTCTTGGACATTGGTACAGGTGGATTTGCAGACACAAATTATCCAGTAATTATTGCAAGTGATTATTCGCAACAACCAGATCAAAATAGAGAAACAAAATCCGAAAACGGTGGTAGAGTGTTCTACGTAACCACTGACCAAGATGGTAACTTCCGAGTTGGTGATTACTTCAAAGTTGAACAGGCCACAGGTAGAGCCACACTTTCGTCTGAAGAATTCGACCTTGCTGGTTTGAATGAACTACAATTGGGTTCAATCACAGCAGGTAAACAGGGTGCTACTATTAACGAATTTTCAACAGATGGTACATTTGCTGACAATTCAGACGAAGCAGTACCAACAGAAAAAGCAGTAAAAACTTATGTAGACGGCAAAGTTGCAGGGTCAGCGGCTATTGTTGCAGGAACTTCTCCAAACATATCTCAAGTTGAAGTTGTTGGTACAGGCACATTAACTGACACAATTAATTTTGATATTAACGGTGACACTGTTGCTCAAGTTGGACATGAACATTTACTAGTACCTGCAGGATCAACTGCTAATAGACCTGGATCACCAAGTGCAGGTTACATAAGATATAACACAGATTTGGCAACTTTTGAAGGCTATTCAGGAGGACAGTGGAGCGGACTAGGCGGAGGTAATCCTTGGATTACTAAAGCAACTGGAGATTCACCTTATACTGCATTGAATAATGATAGAATTTTTGTAGACACAAGTGGTGGAGTTGTTACAGTTACACTTCCTGCAAGTCCAAGTGCAGGCGATAATGTAAGAATAATGGATCTTGCTTCAACGTTTGCAACAAATAATTTAACTGTAGGAAGAAACGGAGAAAAAATTGTAGGAGACACTGCTGATTTAACAGTTGATACTAACGATGCTTCATTCCAGTTAGTTTACACTGGATCAACATATGGATGGAAACTACTAGAGGTATAAAACATGGCAAATTATTCAGAAAGCAAAAACAAAAATACAAAATTTGGTGGTACTGATGGTATTATTATTCCTAAAGGTACTACAGCAGAACGTGTAGGAACCGACCTAGGTAAATTACGTTACAACACAGATTTAGGCTTTCTAGAGCAATACAATACAACCGGTTGGGCAGGTATTGATGCTCCACCGACTGTGACTTCTATAAGCGGAGTGATCAACGAAAATACCGACAGTACTATTACAGTTACAGGTAGTAACTTTAAAAGTGGTTCAACTATTACAATCACAGGGGCAGGTGTTAGTAGTTTAGACAGAGCACTTGCAACTACGTTTGTTAGTTCAAGTGAATTAACTGCGGCTACAAATGCTTCAGCAGTTAACTATGTAGCAGGAGCAAGTTTTAATGTTAAAGTTACTAACCCCTCGGGATTAAGTGCAGTACTAGAACCAGCAGGTAACATTGATAGTGATCCAGTATGGAATACTCCGGCTGGTAATGTTGGTACGTTTTATGACCAAGTAGGTGACGGAGCAACTTATACAGAGTTTAACGACGGCGGAACAGATTACAGTGTATACTATTACGGAACAAGTAATACATTTACAGCACCCTTTAGTGGATCAATTGATGCACTGATTGTAGGCGGCGGTGGAGCCGGTGGTTCAAGTCTTGCTGGAGGTGGCGGAGGTGGCGCCGTACTTCACATGCAAGGGAGAAGTGTCACACAAGGAGTCAATTATGGAATAGTAATTGGCAATGGCGGAACAGGGTTAAGAGAAACTGGAAATCCAGGATCCAATGGTGAATCAACAACAGCATTTGGCGAAACTGCTACAGGGGGACAAGGGGCCGCGGGAAGATATTCAGGATTTCCTAGTGCAGGTGCAAATGGCGCAGGCGGTGCGGCAGGTAACAATACAAGTGGACAATCAGGTTCAGCACCAGGTGCAAGCGGAGACGTAACTGTCTATGCAGGTTACAGTGGAGGTAACAGTCCAGGCAACAGTGGAAATAACTATCCTGGTGGCGGAGGCGCGGGTGCCGGCGGAAACGGACAATCACCTGCAAGTACAAATGATGCGGCAGGCGATGGCGGACAAGGTGCCCAAATCAATATTGATGGTAACAACTATTACTGGGCAGGCGGCGGAGGTGCATCTTGTTATACCGGCGGCGCTAGAGCAGGTAACGGCGGCCTAGGTGGCGGCGGTGGTGGTTCTGCAAATGCAGGCGGCGCCGGTACAGGTGGCGGTAGTGCAAAAAATACAGGATATAATGGTTATGATGGTGGCGGTAATGGATCCGCAACACAAAAAGGTGGAGATGGTGCACCAAACACAGGCGCAGGCGGTGGCTGTGGAAGTCATGAGCCTGGAAAAGGCGGAGACGGTGGAACAGGTATTGTTGTAATTAAATTTGCAAAAAGTTTGTATACTAGAACTGTGTTTAGTCTTTCAGCAAGTGACCCAGATGGAGATGCTGTAACTTACAGTTTGCAAAGCGGATCACTACCAACTGGTTGTACACTTAACAGTTCAACTGGAGCAGTAGAAGGTTATCCTTCAGGTATTACAGCAGACACTCCTTACACTATTACAGTTAGGGCAACAACTAATTCACAAACTTTAGATAGAACATTTACATTTACAATAAAGCCAGGTTTTGACGGTTGTGATCCTAACAGAGCGGCACCTAGTGCAAGTTACATTAAATCATTGACAGGAACAACCAAAAACGGTTGGTATTGGATTAAACCAACAGGCTGGGGCGGCGCCGCACAGAGAATATGGTGTGACATGAGTAACGACGGCGGCGGCTGGATGCTTATGAGTTACACCGGAGTTGATAACAGCGACGGCCGTCACGTAAGAGATCAATATCATGCTTATGATAATATAGATGACGACGGAGTATCCAGTTTCAACATGTTTACTAACAGTTGTAACAGTAACAATACTGTTTCTACAAGCGGGTGGGCAGGAAATTGTGGACAAGCATTTATTGATAGACTAGTACAAAACGGACAAGGCAGGGCCGCGGCAAAATTTAGAATTCACGATGCTGGTACAACTTGGCGTAACTATTACATGATTGCTAACGGAGATGCACGTTGGTATCCAGTAAACAATATTGATGGCGCCGGCGCTAGACACAGTAACACAGGTGTTGGATCAGAAACTGGATTAAGTAGTGCGGCACATAATGATCCCGGCGTACAATGGCTAAAAAGTTGTTACTATACATACACAGCAGACAGTGGCAACAACGGCGCAGGAACAGTAAGCGGCGGAGCACTAACACACGTTGGATCAGGTTGGGGCACATACCCACACAACTTTGACAGTGGTGATGTCTACAGCGAAAACTGGGGGTATTCAATATCGCCTACATATTCAAGTTATGATCACGGTAATCCAGCATATAGTAACTGGCAGAGTTGTCACTCAAACGGCTGGAACCGTGCAGGTAGTTTCTGGCTCAAAGTTATTCCTACATAGTATAAGAACTTGCCTGGCGCTAAATACACATAGCAAGGAAAATTATACATGGCAAGAACTCGAGTATCAAGCGGACAAATTGTTGGAAATCTAGTATTTGATGGTGATACAGGTATCACTGTACCTAGAGGAAATACAGCCAACAGAAATCCCGCACCAAATCAAGGTGAAATACGCTATAACACAGACCTAAATGTAATGGAAATTTACAATGGCAGTGCTTGGGGTAGCATGGGACCATTTCCGTTTGCGTTTGTTGAGTACTTTATCGGCGACGGTACTACGTATGAATTTATATTATCTAAAAATGTTACAGATCAAGACGATATTATTGTAACCAATAACGGTGTTGTTCAACGAGCCGGACTAGATTTTCGTATTATTGACAACAATATTTTAAGTTTTACAGAAGAAGATAGCACACAAAATCCACCAATAGATGGAGCAGAAATTAATGTTAGAGGATATTCGCCTATTACAAGTGCAAGTATTCCAGCAGGCAGTGTAACACTAAATGAACTTGCTTTTTCAGACGGCAGTGCAGGACAGTTTTTAACCACAGACGGCAACGGTAATTTAAGTTTTGGTAACGTAACGTTTCCAAGCAACTATGCTGTTGGTGGTGATGTAAGCGGAACCACAGATAACATACAAATTCGTGCAAACACAATCGGCATAACAGAACTAAAAGTAAGCGATGGACAGATTGGACAGGTACTTGCAACAGATGGAAACGGTAATCTATCATTTATAACAGTGACAGGCGGATCCGGCGGATCCGGCGGAGCCGTAACTAACTTCTTTGACCTACAAGGACAAATTGCATACAGTCAAGTACCTAATAGTTTTATTACTATTGAAAAATTAAATGTAGTTGACGGTAATTCAGGAGATGTGCTTTCAACAGACGGTAATGGTAATTTAAGTTTTGTTTCACCAAATAATATTTCTACTACAGATAATCTCACTGAAGGATCTAACAATTTATATTTTACAAATGTAAGAGCAGATGCTAGAGCAGATTTACGTATTGCGGCCGCTGATATTTCAGATTTAAACAATGTAAATGCAACTTCCCCGAGCACAGGTAATGCACTTGTATGGAACGGAGTAAGCGGACAATGGGAAGCAGGCGCAGTAGCAAGTTCACAAAATCTATTTGCAACATTCACGGCAGATAGCGGTAGCACAACAGCAAATACAACAACTGATACACTAACAGTTACGGGTGGTACAGGCATTACTACAAGCATTTCAGGCGATACATTAACTATTACAGCAACTGGCGGCGGTGGAACACAAAATGTTTTTGCAAGTATTGCTGTTGCAGGTCAAAATTCAGTCGCCGCTGATAGTACGACAGATATTCTTACTTTTGCCGAAGGCGATGGTGTAACTATCACAACAAACAACTTAACTGACACCATCACTTTTGCTGTTGATAATGCAAACAAATTTACAAGTGTAGTAAGTGATAATGGAACTGTTACGCCAACCACAACAAACGATGCAATTACTATCGCAGGTGGTACTGGCATTGGAACTATTGTTGCAGGAAGCACATTAACTATTAATAATGATGCTCCAAAATGGTTAACAATTAGTAGTGACAGTGGAAGTACAACTGCTAATACTGTATCAGATACACTAACAATCGCAGGCGGTACAGGTATCAGCACAGCAGTAGTTGGTGATACTCTCACTATTAATTCTAGTTCATCAATAAGCAATTTCCAAACTATTGCAGTAGCAGGCCAGAGCGATGTCGTTGCAGATCAAACTGGCGATACTCTAACAATAGTTGCAGGCTCAAATATTACAATTACAACAGATCCAGCAACTGACGAAATAACGATTAATGCAAGTGCAGGTTCAGGCGGTACTGGTACTGTTACATCAGGACTTGCAGGTAGACTAGCATATTATTCTTCAACTGGTACAACAGTTGTAAACACTTCAAGTGGAATGAGTTGGAACAATGGAACAAACACACTCACACTGCAAAATTTAAATTTAACTGGATCAGTAGGAAATATAACAAGCACAGGAACTGTGACTGCTGATACAATTGATGCACAAACAATTCAAAGTTCAAGTGCAGGTGTTCCTACCTTTGAATCAGGCAGTGATATTATATTTGATGCCGCTGGTGAAATAAACGTTAAAGAAACTAAAATTACAAGACTTGCAGATCCTACAAATCCACAAGATGCCGCAACTAAAAAATACGTTGACGAAAACGCATTAACGAGTTTTGACATTGGTGCTGATGACAGTACTATGAGAACTATAGGACCAGGCGAAAGTTTCAAAATTATAGGTGGAACAAATGTAACAACTTCGAGCGATGCTGAAGGAAATATTACAATTAACTCAAGTGCAGGCGGTGGAACAAATGCTTTTGCAAACGTCGCTGTATCAGGACAAACCACAGTAGCGGCAGACACGGCAACAGATACATTAACGCTTGTAGCAGGCACTAATGTAACAATAACAACAAATGCAAGCACAGACGAAGTTACAATCAACGCATCAAGTGGTGCAACAAATTTAAATGGTTTAAGTGATGTTAGCACAGCCGGCGTTGCCGCAGGTGATACACTTTATTACAATGGATCAAGTTGGGAAGTAAATTCAGGACCTGTTATTGAATGGAGTATAGGTGCAAACGGTGCAACTGATTATACGTTCCAAGGTCCAGGAATTACTGGAACACAAAATGATCCAGACTTATATTTGTACAAAGGTTTTACTTATGTGTTTAATAACACAACTGGAAGCAGTCATCCTTTTTACATTAAAACTACACCTGGCACAGGAACAGGTAATCAATACACATCGGGCGTTACAAACAACGGTAGCGTAAGTGGAAACAAAACAATTTTT
>Ga0181581_10003516_pt1 | contig 12260 bp, 9 predicted proteins | sample 071ome_22_FD_132433 | JGI IMG/M metagenome (GOLD analysis project Ga0181581, IMG submission 132433) | Coastal salt marsh microbial communities from the Groves Creek Marsh, Skidaway Island, Georgia - 071404AT metaG (megahit assembly) | ecosystem: Environmental > Aquatic > Marine > Intertidal zone... | reverse complement strand
AATGTCCGGAAACGCATGAAATGGACACAGTCGAAAATGGCCAGAGCACTGGATATTCCAACAGAACGGTATAAAAGTTACGAATACAAGGCCGCTATGCCATTCCATATCATGGTGCTTTTTTGCGATGTGACCAACACTCCGATGGAACGCATGGGGGACCGGAACGCCACCGAAGAAGAGATGGAATATATCATCGCATGTGAGTCCAAAGCCCCCCGCGCAAACAACCGCTAACGCTGTTTCGTCTGCCAGTCGGGATGTTCAAACGCGGTCAGGTTCGCCCGCGGGAGCGGCGCCCGCCCGAGGATATGGTCCGCCGCCTTCTCCCCGGTCATGATCGACGGCGCGTTCAGATTACCGTTGGTGATACGCGGGAAGACCGAACTGTTGGCAACACGCAGCCCTTCCACCCCGATCACCCGGCATTCCGGGTCCACCACCGCCATCGGATCATCCGCGCGGCCCATCCGCATCGTGCCGCAGGGGTGATAGGCGCTTTCGGCATGGTCACGGATAAAGGCGTCAATCGCCGCATCCGAGGTGGCCTCATCCCCCGGCTGGATTTCACGCCCCCGGAAAGGATCCATCGCCTTCTGGCGCAGAATTTCACGGCTGAGCCGGATACAGCGGCGGAATTCCTCCCAGTCATCCGGATGGCTCATATAATTAAACCGGATCTCCGGCGCGTCTTCGGCCCGGGACGAACGGATCCGCACATGGCCGCGGGATTTGGACCGCATCGGGCCGACATGAAGCTGAAACCCGTGGCCTTCGGCCGGGGCCGTGCCATCATAGCGGATCGCCACCGGCAGGAAATGATACTGGATATCCGGATACGATACCCCCGCCGCCGAACGGATGAAACCCAGGGTCTCAAAATGGTTAGTTGCGCCGGGGCCTGATTTTGTCAGCAGCCATTCAAGCCCTATCCTCGCCTTGGAAAACAGGTTGAGATATTTGTACAGCGTGATCGGCTGAAGACAGACAACCTGAAAATAAACCTCAAGATGATCCTGCAAATTCGCGCCGACCCCGTCCCGCGCGGCCACCGGCGTAATCCCGTGGGAGCGGAGCAGATCCCCGGGCCCGATACCGGAACGCTGGAGTATCTGCGGTGAGTTGATGGCGCCTGCGGCACACACCACCTCACGTTCCGCGCGCACATCACAGACCTTGCCGCGATGGATAAAGCGAACACCTGTCGCCCGCGTGCCGTCAAAAAGGATACGGTCCACCCGCGCCCTTGTGATCAGCCGCACATTGCCGCGACGCAAGGCTGGCTTGAGATAGGCATTGGCCGCCGACCAGCGCCGTCCCTTCCAGACCGTCATATCCGCAGCGCCAAACCCTTCCTGCCGGAAGCCGTTATAATCCGGCGTGGCGACATAACCTGCCTCCGTGGCGGCCCGGACAAAAGCATCATGCAGGGGGTTGTCCCGCTTGCCGCGGGTGACATGCAAGGGGCCGCTCCGCCCGCGGAAGCCGTCATCACCTCCATGGGCATGTTCCATGCGCTGAAAATACGGCAGCACATCGGCGTAGCCCCAGCCGCTGGCCCCACTTTCTTCCCAATGGGCGTAGTCGCCGGGGTTGCCGCGAACATAGATCATCCCGTTGATCGAGGATGACCCGCCGATAACCTTGCCACGCGGGCAGACAAGACGCCGCCCGCCAAGGCTTTCTTCCGGTTCAGCCAGATATTCCCAGTCATAGGTTTTCATATTCATCGGATAGGACAGCGCGGCGGGCATCTGGATGAACGGGCCGGCATCACTGCCGCCGAATTCGAGCACCAGAACGCGATGACGTCCATCCTCACCAAGCCGCCAGGCCAGGGCTGACCCCGCTGAACCAGAACCAATGACAATATAATCGTAGCTTTCCATCACACCCTAACGCAGTCGCGCCATATGCCAGTCAATGTGGTCCTTGATGAAACTGCTGACAAACCAGTAAGAATGATCATAGCCGGGCTGAAGCCTGAGGGTCAGATCAATCCCTGCCCGTTCCGCCGCTTCGGCAAGCAGATGAGGTTTGAGATGTTCGTCAAGAAACGGATCATCCGCCCCCTGATCTACCAGCATCGGCCCGGCCCAGCCATGGCTTTCCATCAGTGCCGCGGCATCGTAAAGCGCGTGGCTCTCCGGATCATCACCACGATAGGCGTTGAGCGCAGCCTGTCCCCACGGCACCTGCCGGAGAGAGGCTATCGGCGCGAAAGCCGAAACCGACCGGTACTGTCCCGGGTTTTTCATCGCCAGCGTCAGCGCACCATGCCCGCCCATGGAATGCCCGGTGATGCCTGTCCTGTTATGATCCACCGGCGCCAGCTCCGCCACCAGCCGGGGCAGCTCATCGGTGACATACGTATCCATGGCGTAATGCGGTGCCCAGGGCTCTGAGGTCGCGGTCATGTAATATCCGGCCCCTTTGCCAAGGGAGAAATCCGCATCATCAGCGACATCATCTCCCCGCGGGGAGGTGTCAGGAAAAACCAGCATCAGCCCTGCCTGCGCGGCATAAGCCTGCGCACCGGCCTTGGTGGCGGCATTCTCCCAGGTGCAGGTCAGCCCTGAAAGATAGTAAAGGCAGGGGAAAGGCCCCTTGCCCGCCGGCACAAAGAGCGCGAATTCCATCTCGCATCCGGTCGCTTCACTGGAATGGCGGACAACCATATGCCGGCCGCCATGCAGCCCCGTATCAACAAGGATTTCCATCATTTCCTCTTAAAAGATGACCACGGATCTGATGCTTTCACCTTTATGCATCAGATCAAAAGCCGAATTGATTTCCTCGAGCGGCATCGTGTGGGTGATCATCGGATCGATCTCGATCTTGCCATCCATGTACCAGTCGACGATTTTCGGCACATCCGTCCGGCCACGGGCGCCGCCAAAGGCGGTCCCGCGCCAGACACGTCCGGTGACCAGCTGGAACGGCCGCGTGCTGATCTCCTGACCTGCACCGGCAACACCGATGATGATCGACTCGCCCCAGCCCTTATGGCAGCATTCGAGCGCCGCGCGCATGACGCTAGTATTGCCGATACATTCAAAAGAATAATCCGCCCCGCCGCCGGTAATCTCCACCAGATGGCCGACCAGATCACCGTCAATTTCGGAAGGATTGACAAAATGTGTCATCCCGAACCGCTCGCCCCAGGCTTTCTTTTCGGAATTAAGGTCAACGCCGACAATCATGTTTGCCCCGGCAAGGCGGAGCCCCTGAATAACATTCAGCCCGATCCCGCCAAGCCCGAAGACAACCGCGTTGCATCCGGGCTCAGCCTTGGCGGTGTTGATCACAGCACCGATCCCTGTGGTCACGCCGCAGCCGATATAGCAGACCTTATCGAAAGGTGCGTCCGAGTGGATTTTGGCCAGGGCGATTTCGGGCAGAACCGTGTGATTGGCACAGGTCGACGTGCCCATGTAATGGTAAATCGGCTTGCCATCGAGGGAGAAGCGTGACGTTCCGTCGGGCATCAGCCCCTGCCCTTGCGTGGTGCGGATAGCCTGACACAAATTTGTTTTCGGGTTGAGGCAGTATTCGCATTCCCGGCATTCCGGCGTATAGAGAGGGATCACATGATCCCCTTTCGCAAGAGACGTGACCCCGGGGCCGACATCCACCACAACTCCGGCGCCTTCATGCCCCAGTATGGCCGGGAAAATGCCTTCAGGATCAGCACCGGAAAGGGTGAATTCATCGGTATGGCAGATACCGGTTGCCTTGATTTCCACCAGCACTTCTCCGGCTTTCGGGCCTTCAAGGTCAACCTCAACAATTTCCAGTGGCTTTCCTGCCTCAAAGGCGACAGCGGCGCGAGTTTTCATCATTCATCTCCCCGAATTTTCGTTTTTATTAAAATGGCATGGTCTTGCCTGCCTTGCCAGATTTTTTTGATCTTTTCGTTACGGCTCCGGATGGCGGGTGAAAAAATCAAGCAACTCAGCAATCGTGCCATCGGGATCTTCTTCGGGAATGAAATGCCCGGTGGGCATGGCTTTGCCTGTCACTTCCGCCGTGGTGTAGCGCTGCCAGACAGAGACCGGATCCCATTTCCGGCCCACGACACCCCGCTCACCCCAGAGAACATGAAGCGGAATATCCACCGGCGTGCCCCGGTCTTCCCGGTCGTGAACCAGATCAATGGTGCTGGCGGCACGGTAATCTTCGCAGGTGGCATGGACTTTTTCCGGTGGGGCAAAAGCCGCAAGATAGGCTTCTTCCGCCTCACCAAAGACAAAGCCTCCTGACCATTTCTGCAGACAGGCATCCATCCATGCCCTCGGGTCGGCAAGAATCATGCGCTCCGGCAGATCATAGGGCTGGATCAGAAAGAACCAGTGGAAATACGCGGTGGCAAAATCCTGATCCGTATCCTCATACATATCGAGCGTCGGGCAGATATCAAGAACCGAGCAGGCAGGCACACGATCCCGGTGATCACGGATGAGCCGGTGCGCCACCCGGCCGCCGCGGTCATGCCCTGCCACAAAAAAGCGGGGATGGCCCAAGGCCTCCATCATCTCCACCATATCGATGGCCATCTGGCGTTTGGAATAGGGATAATGGGTTTCATCGCTTGGCGGCACCATGCTGTCACCACAACCGCGGATATCAGCGGCGATCACGGTAAAATGTTCCGCCAGTGCCGGGGCTGTCTTGTGCCACATCACATGCGTCTGGGGATGGCCGTGTATCAGCAGCAGCGGCGGGCCATCTCCCCTGATACGGCAAAACATCTTTCCATCGCTGACCTCGACTCGTTCGGAGGCAAACCCTTCAAACATCCCCTTCTCTCCTCTGGGTTAATCCCGGAATATCCCGACAAGGCTGAAGGCTGAATGACGGGCTGTCAACCTCAGAGGGCTTGTATCTCACCGGATGAGCAACCTCTTGTTAAGGCACCAGAGAAAAACCCTTTCACGTTTTGCATATCAACAGCGCGCGAGAAATCTCAAGACTGATTTGTAATATGCTTTGTTGACAGCGTGAAAATATGGCAGGAGATAGACGACCGTAACATGCCGGCATCCGAAAGACTTGCCCGGCCGGAGGTGAAGATGACTTTAGCTGACTGGGGACTGCTTGCCCTGACCTGCCTTGCCGGTGCGGCAAGCCCCGGCCCGAGCCTCGCCCTGCTGATCCGGAGCGTCGTTCGTGACGGCCGGATTGCCGGGATGATGTTCGGCATCGCCCATGGAGCTGGAATTTTGTTCTATGCCGGGGCTGTGACTTTAGGTCTTGGCGCGGCCTTGCTGGTGTCGCCCGCTATTCTGATTGCCTTGCAGGGCGCAGGTGCGATCTTTCTTCTGTGGATTGCGGGCCAGATGATCCGCGCTGGTCTGACGGCGCCGGTTGCCCCTGATGAAGACAATCTCAGGACACAGACATCACGTCCTTTATTGCGGCACGGGATGGACGGTTTCATGATCGTTTTTCTCAACCCCAAGATAGCTGCCTTTTTCCTTGCGATCTTCAGCCAGTTCCTGAGCGATGGGCAAGGTATCGCAACACGGGCCGGCATGACCATATTCGCCTGGCTGATCGATACGGGATGGTATCTGCTCGTGGCCGTCATCATTGCGTTTCCGCCCTTGCTTGCGCGCCTTGAGACCCATCAGCACCGCATCGAGATGGTCATCGGATGCGGATTGATGCTCATAGGTATCAGCTTGGGTGGACGAATGTTCGGTTTGATTTAAATTGGACTTTAACTCACCTTCGGTGCATGTATAAAATGACGCCTTAAGGGATACGAATAAGGAGAAAGAGATGAGCTATCGCGCGCTCGTGGTCACCCAGGATGAGGATGGCAAGGTAGACGGATCTGTGCAGATGATTACCGATGCGGATTTGCCTGCAGATGGAGATGTGCTTATCGCCGTCGAATATTCAAACCTGAATTTCAAGGACGGGTTGTGCATGACCGGCGGCGGCCGTCTTGTCCGCGACTATCCCCATGTCCCCGGCGTCGATGTTGCGGGTGTTGTCCTTTCCTCCGGCGATCCCCGCTATAAGGAAGGCGACAAGGTGCTGGTCACCGGTTGGCGCTTTGGTGAGATCTGGTGGGGCGGCTATGCCGAACGTGCCCGGGTGAAAGCGGATTGGTGTGTTCCCCTTCCCGATGGCCTGACAACCCGGGAGGCGATGTCTGTCGGCACGGCCGGATTTTCGGCCGTCCTTGCCCTGATGGCACTGGAAAGGCACGGGCTAACCCCTGAAAAAGGTGACGTGCTGGTCACCGGTGCGGCCGGCGGGGTCGGGTCGCTTGCGGTCGCGATGCTGGCGCATCGCGGCTACAGTGTTGCGGCGGTCACCGGCAGACCTGAACCAGCCGATTACCTCACCGGTCTAGGGGCCAGCCGGATCGTTGCCCGCGAAGAATTGTCGGAACCCACGACAAAACCGATGGAAAGCGCCACCTGGGCGGGGTGCATCGATAATGTCGGCGGCGCGACGCTGTCCCGCGTTCTGGGGCAGATGGCGTATGGCGCGTCGGTTGCTGCCATCGGCAATGCCAGCGGTATTGAAATCAATACCAATGTGCTACCCTTTATTCTGCGCGGGGTTAATCTGCTGGGGATTGACAGCGTCGCCCAGCCTTACGACAGCCGGGTGGAAGGCTGGAAGAATGCCGCCGCCTGGATCCCGAAGGACAAACTTTCCGCGATGGTGACCGAAGCCAGACTGGAAGACATGATGGATCTGGGCCGGTCGATACTCAAAGGCGGGGTCCGGGGGCGGGTGCTGGTCAACCCTTCCGCCTGAACCGGTCGGCCAGCGAGGGAAATTCAACTATTTTCGTGACAGGACACAACAGATGAGTTTTGGTATTGCTCTCGGACCAAGGATCCGCAAATCCCCCTTTTTCAACAGTACCGTAACAACAGGGGTGACGCATTTCACCACCTATAATCACATGTATATGCCGGTGACCTATGGTGATCTGGCGGCGGAATATGACCGGCTGATCCATGGTGTTTCCATGTGGGATGTGGCAGCGGAAAGACAGGTCTCGCTCAAAGGCCCTGATGCACTGACCCTTGCCAGATTGCTGACCCCCCGCAACCTCTCTTCACTTACCTGGGGCGTGGGAAAATACGTGCCGATCTGCAATTCCATCGGCACGTTGATCAATGATCCTGTCCTGCTCAGGATCGATGAGGATGAAGTCTGGCTGTCCATAGCCGATACCGATATGAAATACTGGGCCGAAGGCGTCGCCATCGGGCTGGGCCTTGATGTCCGGGTCACCGAACCTGATGCATCGCCGCTTGCCATCCAGGGCCCGAAGGCCGAAGACGTGGTCGCCAGCCTCTTTGGTGACTGGGTCCGTGATATCAAATATTTCGGTTTCAGAGACGCTGTACTTGACGGGATACCCCTGCTGGTGGCGCGCTCCGGCTGGAGCAAACAGGGCGGGTTTGAACTCTACCTTCTCGATGGCAGCAGGGGGGATACGCTCTGGCAAAAAGTGGCTGAGGCGGGCCAGCCTTATGGTATCGGGCCCGGCGCACCCAATTATATTGAACGCGTGGAAAGCGGGTTGATTTCCGTCGGCGCCGACACGGATGATCACTCGAACCCGTTTGAGATGGGGCTCGGCAAATTTGTTGACCTCGAACAGGACGTGGACTTCATCGGCAAAGACGCACTCAGAAAGATCAGGGCCGAGGGCGTAAAGCGTCGTTTCTGCGGGGTTATTATGGATGGCGCGCCGCTGGCATCGACCAACAGCCATCCCTGGCGGATCATGCATAACGGCGTTGATGTCGGCTTCGCTTCGGCGGCGGCCTATTCACCACGGCTGGAATGGAATATAGCAACCGCGCTGATTGCGGTAGAGGCAGCTGATGCCGATGGCGGGCTTGTGGTCCTCAGTGACGATGGCGAACGCCATGCCCGTCCCACCAGCCTGCCCTTCCGTAATGAAACCTGAGGCCGGCCAGACAGGATCAAGGGAAACCCATGACAGACTATAAATTCGACACATTAAGTCTCCACGCCGGACAGTCTCCGGATGACCGGCACGGCTCAAGGGCTGTGCCCATTCACCAGACGACGTCCTACCTTTTTGACAGCACCGAACAGGCGTCGGCGCTCTTCAATATGGAAGTGGGGGGGCATATCTACTCACGCCTGACCAACCCGACCGTGGCAGTGCTCGAACAGCGTCTGGCCGCGCTCGATGGCGGCGTGGCGGCAGTCGCCGTGTCTTCCGGGATGGCGGCCCTGTTTCTCACCGTATTGTCGCTGACATCCCAGGGTGATCACATCGTGGCATCATCCCAGATGTATGGCGCGAATATCAATCTCTTCCAGCATACGCTGGGGCGCTATGGTATCACCGCCAGTTTTGTTGCGCCGAACGATCCTGCCGCCATCAGGAATGCTATTCAGCCCAACACAAAAATGGTTTTCGGTGAAGTTATCGGCAATCCCGGCATGGACGTCATGGATGTTCCTGCGGTGGCGGAAATCACCCGCAAAGCCGGTATCCCCTTGGTGATCGACGGCACGTTCAACACCCCGTGGCTGTTCAAACCTATCGAACACGGGGCCAATATTGTCATTCATTCCCTGACAAAATGGATGGGAGGGCATGGCGTGGCGCTGGGTGGCGGTATCATTGACGGCGGCAATTTCGACTGGGGCCAGAACGATAAATTCCCCACCCTGACCGAACCTCATTTCGCCTTCCAGAATGTCAATCTCTGGGAGGAATTCGGCCCGCTTGCGTTTTCAACCCGGGTGCGGACGGAAGGCATGTACAATATCGGCCCCTGCCTTGCCCCGATGAACGCGTTCCACCTTCTTCAGGGGATAGAAACCCTGCCGCTCAGGATGCAGCGTCACATGGAGAACACCTCCAGATTGCTTGAGTTTCTGACCTCACACGAACAGGTCTCCTGGGTCAGGCATCCGCTTCTTGCCGATCATCCGGATCACGACGTCGCCGCACGTCTGATGCCGAAGGGGGCGGGATCGATCATTGCCATTGGCGTCAAAGGCGGACGTGAGGGCGGGCGCGCCTTTATTGAGAATGTTGAACTGGCCTCCCATCTTGCCAATGTGGGTGATGCCAAGACACTGGTCATCCATCCGGGCAGCACCACCCATTCCCATCTTGACGAAAAAGCAATGCGTGCGGCCGGGCTGACTGATGATCTCGTCCGGATCTCCGTCGGGCTTGAAGACATTGACGACATCATTGCCGATATGAACACAGGCCTCAAAGCGGCCGCCCGGGCAACAGGATCACGCTGATGCATATCAGGATGGATGATCAGGATATTTTCGTTTCAACCGGTGGTCGTGATTTCGATCCTGCGGGGGATGTTCTTCTTTTTATTCACGGCAGCGGGCAGAGTCATCTCTCCTGGCTTCTTCAGGCCCGCTTTTTTGCCAATCGCGGCTGGTCGGTGCTGGCGCCGGATCTGCCCGGGCATAATCTTTCCGGTGGTGAGCCGCTTAAGAGCATCGAAGAGATGGCCGATTGGTGCGCCGCACTCCTTGATGCCCTTGGCGTTAAAAAGGCGGTGGTCATCGGCCATTCCCAGGGCGGATTGATCGCGCTTGAAACGGCGCGGCGTCATCCTGACCGGACCCGTAAACTGGCCGTTATCGGCAGTGCCCATGCCATTCCTGTTGCTGATCCTCTGCTTGATATGGCGCGTGATGCCGAAGGCAAAGCCTTCCGTTTCATGGTCTCATGGAGTCACGGCACCGAAGGCCATCGTCACGATCATACCGTGCCGGGGCAGAGCCATCTGCTTTTCGGCAACAAGGTCATGGGCCGGAACAAGCCCGGCGTGCTGCTCACCGATCTTCTGGCCTGCAATTCCTACAAGGCAGGCAAGGATGCCGCCGCCGCCATCAGTTGCCCGGCATTGCTGATCCTCGCTGATCGTGACCGGATGGTGCCGAAGAAATTCGGCCTTGAGCTCAGTGAAATGCTGACCGACAGCCGTGTTGTGGTCATCCCCGACGCCGGCCATTTTCTGCAAAGCGAGAAATCGGTTGAAACCAATGCCGCTTTGCGCCCATTTTTTCTTGAATAGGCAGAATTAAATTTTGGTGGTTTGCCATGGTACATGACGTTCCTTTCTCACGCATAGCTGTTATCGGTGCCGGTACGATGGGTAGCGGCATCGCCGGTCAGATCGCCAATGCCGGTCATGAGGTGATGCTGCTGGACCTGCCCCGGGATGATGATCCGAACGGCGCCGCCAGCGCTGCGGTGGACCGGCTGCTCAGATCTGATCCTCCGGCGCTCATGCATAAATCGAGGGCAGATAAAATCACCATCGGAAATATCCGTGATGATTTCGGAAAACTGGCGGAATGCGACTGGATCATCGAGGCCGTGGTCGAACGGCTTGATATCAAGAAAGACCTTTATGCGCGGCTGGACAGCGTGATCCGTGATGACTGCGTGGTGACCTCCAACACCTCAACCATCCCGATCCGTCTTCTGGTGGAGGATATGCCGCAATCGTTCCGCCGACGTTTTGCCATTACCCATTATTTCAACCCGGTCCGCTATATGCGGCTTCTGGAACTGGTGGAAGGTGAGGATACGGATCTGGCCATCATGGCAAAACTTGCCGATTACAATGACCGTATTCTCGGCAAAGGTGTTGTTGCCTGCCGCGATACCCCGGGCTTTCTGGGCAACCGCGTTGGCGTCTATGCGCTTCAGGTCGGGATGGACGAAGCCCATCGCCAGGGGCTTACCATCGAAGAAGCCGATGCCCTTATGGGCCGGCCGATGGGCATTCCCAAAACCGGTGTCTTCGGGCTTTATGACCTGATCGGCATTGATCTGATGGCTGATGTGGTAAAGACACTGGGGGTGATCCTGCCTGATGGTGACGCCTTTCACGCCGTTGGCGGCAATAACCCCCTCAATGGGCTGATCAGCCGGATGATCGACAGCGGCTTCACCGGCGACAAGGGAAAGGGCGGTTTCTACCGCACGGAAAAAGAACGCGAAATGGCCGTTGATATCCTGAGCGGAGAGATCAGGCCACGCACCCCCGGTCTGCCGGCCAAGGCGGAACGTGCCGCAAGAACGCTTGCCGACCATGGCGAGGCGCTTCATGTCCTGATTGAAGAAACAGATGACGGCGATGCCGCGCAGACACGGTTCTGCCGTCATGTGTTGGCCCGGGTGCTCGGGTATGCCGCCAGCCTCATTCCTGATGTCACCACCTCACCGCAGGATATCGATGATGCCATGAAACTCGGCTTCAACTGGGTCCGTGGCCCTTTTGAGATGATGGATGCTATCGGCGCGGAAACGCTGATGGAGATGATCAGGGAGACGGGAAGTGACATCCCGCCCGCGCTCAAGCATGGCAAGACCTTTTACGAAGCAGGCCCCGATGCACTTCAGGTCCGCGTTTTTGAAGATACCGGCAAGCCCGGCACCCTCAAACCGGTCAGCCTGCCAGAAGGAACCATCCGCTTTCATATGATGCGCCAGGGCCTTGAGCCTGTTGCCAGCAATGCGGCGGCAAGTCTTTTTGCCCTTGATGGTGATCTCAGGCTGGTGGAATTTCATTCCAAGGCAAACGCGCTCACGGATGCTTCCATGGAAATCGTCGCCGAAGCCGCGCGCAACCATGGCAAGGGTATCATCATCCATAACGATGCCCAGCATTTTTCAGCCGGTGTCGACCTCAACGGGGTGCTGGCGCTGATCCGGGCGCAGGACTGGACCGGTATCGACCGGTTCCTGATCCGTTTTCAGGATGCCGTCAAGGCCCTGCGCTATGCGCCGGTGCCGGTGGTGGCTGCCCCGTCGGGTCTCACGCTTGGCGGCGGCTATGAAGTCGTTGTTCACGCCGATAAGGTAATCGCCCATGGCAATATCGTCATGGGTCTGGTTGAGGCGGCGGTCGGGGTTGTGCCGGGTGGTGGCGGCGTCAAGGAAACGCTCAGCCGCTGGCATAATGCAACCGGCGACTGGCGCAAGGCGGCGTGGAACACCTGGATGCAGATCGGCTATGCCCGCACCGGTACCAGCCCTGAACTCAGCGCGCCGATGATGTATTTCCTCAAGGACCGTGACCTGAGCGTCATGAACCGCGATAAGCTGATGACCACTGCCATGGCTGAAATTGAAAACATGCGATCAGAGGGATATACCCCGCCTGCGGTGCCGCAATTCGAGCTTCCGGGTGATGGCCTCATTGATGAAATGGCCTCTTTCATGGACAAGGGGCTCAGCGACGGGTTGTTTT
>Ga0181581_10003503_pt1 | contig 12286 bp, 8 predicted proteins | sample 071ome_22_FD_132433 | JGI IMG/M metagenome (GOLD analysis project Ga0181581, IMG submission 132433) | Coastal salt marsh microbial communities from the Groves Creek Marsh, Skidaway Island, Georgia - 071404AT metaG (megahit assembly) | ecosystem: Environmental > Aquatic > Marine > Intertidal zone... | reverse complement strand
TGATCCCACCGCGGTAAATTCGAGCCAGCGATCGCGCAAAACTCGTGCGTGGACATCGACAATGCGACCAGAGCGCTAGGGTGACCGGGAGCGAGGGGCCGCTTTGCGTGCATCTGATACCGCTCCCCTGGTCAATCAGGACCGGCCTCGCCCCATCGAGCCTCTCGCCCCCCCTGTACTACCCTTGCGGAAACGCGTGTCTCACCTCACACGCCTCTCGACCAAGTCAATACCAGGGTGATGTATCGCGTCGATAAGGGGAGAATCCCGACTCGTGCGAGGAAGACTCGGGGTGGCTGAATCCCCCGACTGCGAGCCCCCGGGCGGCTGTTGCCTGCGGCCACATCATGAAATGAGTGCGGCATCGGTCATAAAATGAGCTGCAATCTAGCTCGAAGGCGTGGGCACGGCGAAGGCTTGACGGTCGAGCCGGTCCGGCGAGGAGAGGGGGGAGGTCGCCCTCGGGGGAGAACGATCCACACCTTGCTAATTGCAGGTCGGCGAATTCGTCATCCGACCCCTTGCTCGAAGAAACATCGGATGCGTCGCTCTCAGAATCACTCCCCGCCCTGCGGCCGCTGCCTCCGACCACGCGCAGTCCAAGCGCGATGGCTCTAAGCATCCCTCTGCCACTGCCTCCCTCCCTCGATGCAAAAGAGGGTGGAGGGACGGAATGCTGGGAAGGAATGCATGTAGCATCGCTCTCGCGACACTTTTCGCGTGATTTACCGCAACACTCGAAGTGCTGCTCCCCTGGGCATGTTGGCGCAGAGTTTCAATCATCTATCCTAGGTCCAGAACTGCTGTGGACTGCTACCCCCAAGGCCTGTCACTGCAAACCCCACGCCTCCTTGATGTTGAGCGAGTTGAACTTCTCGCCCAGGGCCACCCGCGACGCCTTCCTTTCCACTGCCATGGCGTGGGGGCACGACGCCTCCGCCTTGAGCCTCGCGCCGGCATCCTTGGTGCTCGCCCCGAAGGCCACACCGCCGACCCTGCCCAGGCCACGGTCCTGGCGGGACGTGGCAGGCCTTCCCGAGGCGGTGGCGGGCCTGGTGGCGTGCTGCTGCGCCCGCTCAGTGGTGCTGAAGTGGAACTCCCGCGGCTGCGTCAGCGACCGCCGGCTCACCGTCGCGACGCCCCGGGAAGCCAGGCGGGAGTAGTCGGGCATGGGCTGCGCCTTCCATTTGTGGCTCCGGATTCTCTCCAGCTCCAACTCCTCGGTCGTTTTTGCCGACGACCTCCTCCCGGACGCCCGGGACTCGGTGGTGAGCCTAGGCGCGTGGACCTCGGCGGGCGACTTGCGGGGCGGGGCCGCGGAGGCCGCCCGGCTGGAGCGGAAGTCGTAGTTGGCCAGGCTCTCGGCGACACCTACGTACGAGTCATACGCGGGGGCCCTGGGCGCGCCGAGCCCCGACAGGCGCGGTGCCGTGGGCACGGTCGGGTTCCGGTGCGCGGGCGCAGCGCAGCGGGCATTTAGGACCCTCGAAAGCGCCCGCTGGTGACTGTCGTGCTCATCCTTTGCCGCCTGGAGCGACCGTTCCAGGGCCATCTCCTCTGTCGTGAGGGGGGCGTCGAGGTCCGCCCGGAGCTGGCGCCTTCTGGTCGTCGCGAAGTCGGGTGTGACTGGGACAGTCAGCTCCATGGGGTTCCGGGAAACGGATGACATCCGAGCAGGCTCGGCGCTCGCTCTCTGAGCACAGATCCGGGCAGCAGCAGACTTGGTTGACACCATGTAGCCAGGCAGCGAGCCTGCTGCAGAGAGGATAGCCTTCGCCTTGGCCGAGGACGCGGGGAGGCTCCTGCGCTGCGTGGCGAGCTTGGAGGAGCTCCCACTGCGCGGGCGAGTCTTGAAGCCCGGGGCGGACTTCCGCGATCCGAACGCACCAACAACTGGCCCCTTGCAGATCTTCACCGCCGCTGTACGCTTCAGGAGCTTGGACGGCGCAAGGCTCATCCGGCGCGATGCGCGGGAGGGCCTTACACGAGGGCCGATCGACGCAAGCGGAGAGATAGGCGAGTTCGTCTCTCCCGATGGAAGCTGCACGCCTGGCAGAGCGCAAGAGGCCCCGTGCAGGGGGATCCCATCACGTGGCTGGGCCACCGGCATGGGAGTCCTTGCCGCCCTCCTCAAGAGGACAGGGGTCGGCGAGTCGGAGTCGGTTGCCCTCGTCTTCGTGAGGGTTGCCGGAGTGCGCGGGAAGCACAAACTCAGGGACGGCTCGGGTCCGCGGATGGGGGTGGGCGCGGGGCACTTGAGTGACGGGGAGTCCACATCCAGAGGCAGCTCGAGCCTGCCCACCGTATCGGCAGCCGGCTTCGACGGGGAGGTCAGGCGTGGGCCCTCGCTCTTCCGAAGGAGCCGTGCGGAACGCCTCGTCGGGGTACTTAGGGGGGACGCGTCGACGCCGTCGTCCCGGAGCAGCTCGTCCGTCAGGTCTGTAGGGCCGGCAGCTGGGCTCGGGAGTAGTCTGTCGAGTGCAGAGCCGAGGGAGAAGCTTCCCGAAGAGCCTGCTCCGGTGGACTCCTTTCTCCCTGCGGTTCGACGGCAGCGCATGCTGTGGTCAACCCTGGCCATGGAAGGAGAGCGAGAGATCACGTTGCCAGGGCAGGGTGGGGGGTTCTCAGGGGGGCAGGCAACCCTGCAGTGTTCCGGAGCCGGATGCCTGCGGCAGGAGCGTCGTCTCACCGTTGCTACCTTCGAGATCGTTGCGATCTCCGGGAGTGGCATCCGAACCACCGGCAGGCTCGGTACCAAAGCTGAAGTCGGCCTCTGGTGCGCTGTCCGATTGCCCCCCAACCCTCCGCATCCGGCGCGTTAGCATTTCGAGACAGCAGCGGCTGCTTGACCCTATTCCAGCTAATTTTGCCCACGAAAACGGCTCCGGTAGGCGCGATGATATCGACTGGTGGCGGGATTCGGACGCAAAGCGAAAGGTCGAACCGCAACAAAAATGACGATACGTGCCGTCGGTGAACCACACACAAGGTACACGTGGGGACGATGGTCCTCTTATTATTGTTTTTCGTAGGGTTCCGGGAAGATACGGCCACATGAGGAGACCAGCGACGGTGCCTGATGACCAGATGACACGTTGTTAGCGAGGTCGAGTCCGACTCCGAGATCTGAGCCTAGGACCTGAAGCCATAACGACCCTCTCACGACCGGCGGCGCCGGTCCTGTAGCCCACGATTGAGCGACTCGGAGGGACCATCTACCCATCTTCAAGATTCGCTGCTCCTCATCGCTCGTGACAGAACATGCGCATGCCAGAGGGAACGCACGCTCTGCAGCGCGGGCGGGTTCACCCACCACTGCGTCTCGTGCCCGGGCACCTCTGCCTTGATGACGGCGTCCAGCTCAGTGGCCGAGAGCTGCTCGGTGCTCCAGATGATGTGGTGGGCGATCCCCTCCTCGAACGCGTACGGGAAGTCGTTCGGCAACCATGCCACCCGCACGCCCCGAAGGCTCTCAGCATACCGCCCACCATCCAGCCCCTTGGCATAGAGCGGGAGCCTCCCCCCGCGGCCACCGGCGCACACCCCATCGTCCCCGCTGTCCGCCGCGTCCCCGGCAGCGACGATTTTGCCCGACTCCGGGTCTACCCGGCTCTTGAACCCCAAGTGTCGCACCATGATGGCGTCCCCCATGCTCGCATGTGTCGCCAGCAGCTCCGCCCGGGCCTGGCGGTACCTCACTGTGCACTCCGTCGTCCGCACCAGACGCCCGAGGCTCGCCGCAGAGTTTTCCGCGATCGCTTCTCCCGCGAAATCCCACGTGATCACGCCCCCGTCCCACTCGCCCCGCACCCCCGGGTCTCTCGGACCGGCCTCCCCGCCCACAGCCTCTGGGAGAGGGGACAGGGCGCGTCCGCCTAGCCCCTGCGCCCCCGCCGGCCCAATGGAGGCACGCGCCTGCGTATCGGAGACGTCGATGCCATTGGCACCAACCAGCCCGAGCGATGCCCACATCTGCAGGTACCCCAGCCTTGCCGCAAGCTCCCGAGACATCCCATCCTCCATCACATCCGCCGGGTCTCGGAAGCACCCCCTCGCCGCCGCAGGCAGCGGCTCGAGCTCCTCTGGTACCACCAGTGAAGACGATCGAAGCGGTCCAGAGGCGTGCGTGCCACCGGCCCTGCTCCGCGACTGGCTCCTGCTCCGACTCCTGCCTGGGCTCGAGGGTCCACCGCCAGGGCCTCCTCCACTCTTCCACGGCGAACCTGACGCAGTCTCGGCGTTGGCCCGGTCAATACCACACGAGTGTCGCCTCGCGTCCTGCCTCGACTGCCGCGACATCCCGGCGGCGCCAACGCCACTAGGGGAAGGGCGGACGTCCTCCAAGGACGCGCCCTCAGGGGCCGCTCTCCGGAAGGCGGGCACCCAGGTCGACATGATTCGCGTAGGCGAAGACGGCACGTTCCCGTGCACCTGGTGACCGACGGTGTCACTGATGGCCTGCGGTGACGGTGCTGACCCGGTCCGTGGACCCCGCGCCCGAGCTGTGAGGAGTGATGAGGATCGGCCTCTTGCTCTTCTGCGTCGGCAACAGCCCAGTGAGGACGTCGACCTCAGTCAAGTGCAGCAACGCCCACTGGAAGGGGGTGTCGAGTGAGGGGCAAGACAAACTACAGCGTTGCATGAGGCGCGAGGTTCGTCGCGCGGCCGCGAGCCAGATTCGCGAAAAGGCTGTTCTGCTGGGGGGGAGTGGGGGCAGGCGCCCAATACGCGCGCGGTAGACGCGCTCGATTGTTCACCCCTGCGTTGCCTCATCGCACCTGGGGCACAAAGGACTGCACAAACTTGTCGTGTGCCGCCTTGTCTTCAAGACACTTGAGGCCCTGCAGAAACGGGCGGACTTCTTCCTGATGTGGGCCGCGACTCAAGGGTCCATTGAGTTGAGGCGTCGTGTGCGCCATGCGCAAAGTGGCGTCTGACAGTGACCCTACCTGAAGGCATTTATGGCACATGGCTTTAAGGCAGCGACGAGGTCGCGAGGCTCGGGGAGAAGGCGCGCGGCTGGGGGCGGAGAAGAACAGCTGCAGCGGCTGGGAAATCTCCCTCGCGCCTGGCTAGTAGGGGGTCGATTGACGCGCTCGGGTTCAACCGCGTGACGAAGCGGGCGTGCCAATGAGGTGCCACAACGTCGACCAGAACTCAGAGGAGGTACTGGCGGAGGCACTGAACCGACACTGTCGAAGCCACCCCAGCCAGTCCTCAGTCGACCATCTCCATCGACCCAACCCAGTTGTCCCAGTACTGGACCATCTCCTCGTCTGTCAGCAGCGCCGTGTCGAGAGCACACGTGATGGCGGACTCGTCCATCGCCTGCCCGATGAAGATCACCTCCTGCCTGCGGTCGCCGACCCTCTCGTCCCCCCCCTGCAGGAAGTCCCTCTCGATCGCTTCCCGCTCAGCCGCACTGCCTGGCCACTCCCCGCGGGGCACCTCCGCCCACCAGTCGCCTTCCTCCCTCACCTCGAAGTGCTGCCCTGCATGCGACCAGTACTGCGCCTGGGCGTGGCTGGAGGACAGCCACACGAACCCCTTTGAGCGAAGCACCCGCCTGCAAAACACAAGGAGGGAAGCGACCACTGGGTAGGATCTGGGCCAGCCAGTACATTGCCAATGGGCTAGCGCTGATGGAGGGCCGGCGTGTGCTCACCTTAGGGGGCTGTTCTGCCCAGTTGTCGGCCCCGACGGCAGCCCAGACTTGGCCGTGGCGGCGGTGGAAGGGATCCACTGCAGCATCAGCTCCCGCAGACGCTGCGGATGGAAGGGTCGCCGACGGCAGTAGACGAACGTCGAGATCCCGTACTTCTTCGCCGCTGTCGTTTGCTGCCGTAGCGAGCACTCTAGGCAGTCGTGCTCGTGTGCATGCCCGTGGTGGTGGTGGGCGTCGGCCTTGTCGGCCCGCGCTGCCGCCAGGGCCCCGCGGTGGGTTCCCTCGATGGTCAGCCCGGACATGATGCTCGGCCGGGAGAACCCCAGAACCATGTCCAGGTCCACCTCTCCCCACTGGCACTCGATCACTGACGCCAGCGGATTCAGCGACGACAACACCGCCGTCAGGGACGCGGCCTTGCCGGGCGGGAGCATGTCCGTTTTGTTTGCCACGATGACATCCGCACACTCAACCTGTTCCACCAGCAGGTCCACCACGGGCCTCAGGTTGCCGCCGTCTCCCAAATCCGGACGAGCAGCCAGCGGGGCCCTCGAGGCGAAGTCGCGGGTGAACGACGCAGAGTCGACGACCGTCACGAGGCTCTTGAGGCTGAGGCGGCTCGTCAGTTCCCTCTGGGCTTGGTCGTCCGAGGACATTGCCTCCAGGAACAGGTCGCGGATGTTCTGGGGCTCGGCGACGCCCGAGTTCTCCAAGACGAACACGTCAAAGGGACTCCCGCGCCGGTCTGAGAGGGTGAGGAGCTCACGGAACGAGTCGAGGAGCTCGTCCTGGATGGAGCAGCATGCACACCCGTTGGAGAGCTCGAGTGTGTCAGCCAAGTCCGCAGTCGTCTTCGGTCGCGCTGTAGCCTCGGCGGCGGGGTCCCTGCCCTCGGCGTTGCTGTCGGAGCGGTTGCTCGACCGGATGAGCTTGGCGTCGATGTTGATCTGGGACACGTCGTTGACAATGCACGCGACTTTCTTGTCGGTGTTCTGCAGGTCGAGCGCGGGAGCTTGCCGGGTCGATAGAAGGCAGGCGTGCGAGCCCAAGGAACGTCGGTGCGGCACCAGGCATACGCTCGCACGTCAACTGCCTAATAGTACCGTGAATTTTCTCAGAATCGTGGACAGGCGCAAGGCGTTGCGCGTTCTCTCCTTACCCTCAGAATGTGGCGGAGGAGTGTCGTTTTCCCGGCTCCCAAGAATCCCGATAGCATCACCACTGCGCGTAATGTGACACTGGACGCCTGGTTGTTACCGCTGGATGGTGAGATAGGGGTGGAGCTCCGGTCCCGGGAGAGGCGGGCCGCGCACCTGGGATGGGAGAGGGACCCCCCTCCTCTGCCACGTTGGTCATCTCTACGCTGACGGCCCCGTGAACTAACGTGCCCAGTGGCGGGATGTGTCGGAAGCGCTTGCAGATACCCTCTGCAGCCGCCACGAGCTCGCCGACCCCCCCTCACTCGGGCCTGCCAGGCAGAGCATATGCCGGGTCCTGACCGAGGGCAGCGTCGGCCCTGGGACGACTCCCAGTCGCGCCGGTCACGCGGTACGGCTGTCGCGTCCGGGGAAACGTAGCGAGCCGCTCCCGCCGCGCGCTAGAACGAGGTCATCGCGGACACCACCCCGTCGCGTCTGGAGTGGCCACCGAGGCGAACGACCCTTCCCTCCGAGGACCCCACCCTCCCGCACACAGTAGGCGGGAGACTGCTAGCCTCGTCCTTGCGTTTTTTTGGACCCGATCCGGCCCCACATAGCGCTTTTTCGCTCCGCTTTGTCTCAAGTGTCCACTGCATCGGTCATCAAACAAGTCAGCGGCGCGGCAGCGCAGCAGAACCAAACAAGACCCCTGGTGAGATACACGCAACATCCTGGCTCTCTACTGCGTACCTGCGCTCTTCTAGGCATTCACCAGGGACTTGGAGTGTTTGAGATGCCACCACATCCCCACAAAAGGAGCAACGGTGCGGGAACGGCGCGTAAACCGGATGCAATGACTGCAGGCGTCGAAGATGGATATTCGGAAGTTCTTCGGCGGTCCGAAGCCTGCGGGCAAGCCGCGAGACCAGGTACGCACCACTGCCTTGGCGAATGATGCGGGTTCCTCCCACTGGACGAGCATTGCACCAGTGAATGCGCCCTGACCACCCTCTCGCCGCCCTGCTGTGCGTGCTGCGGTTTTGACCCTCGACCCTTTCCCGTTCCCCCCGCAGAGTGGCGCGGGCGGCGCCGGGAAGAAGGAGGGAGCGGCCGCAGGGGGAAAGCGCGAAGGGGGCGTCACTTCTGCCGACGCGCCGAAGGGGCGCGTTGAGAGCGACGACATCGAGGTCGTGCTGAGCAGCCCCGGGAAGCCCCCCCCGGCTAAGGAGCGAGTGGTGGAAAAGAGCCCCGTCAGGGCCTCTGCCGAGATGGAAGTTGACGGGGAGGGCGACGACGGCGTCGCCATCGTTAAACGAACGCCCGCCAAGGCGTCTGGCAAGAGGAAGCGCAAAGCAGGCGACTCGGACTCGGAGGGCGAGGGTGGCATGGGCACCCCGCGTGTCACGGCCAGCGGCGCGGAGGCCCGGTCGACCCCCAAGTCCAGCGCCAAGAAGCCCCCCACGAAGAAGCGGACGCCCGCCAAGAAGGAGACGACGTATCTGGACCCATTGGTTGGGCCTGAGGCGGTGGAATGCACCAAGAAGGCCATGGGCCGGCTGCCCTCGGTCGACAACGTCAACTTTACCGTGCAGGAGAAGTCCCTTGCGAACAACTGGAACCAGGGCGACCGCGCGCCCGCCAACCCCGGGTCCAAGGAGCCCCCCCGCGGGCACCAGGACTGTTTGGTGGGCCTCACGTTCGTCATCAGTGGGGCCCTCGAGTCCCTCCACCGACCGGAGGCCGAAGCCCTGATTAAGCAACACGGGGGAAAGGTGACCGGGTCCGTCTCAGGCAAGACCAGCTTCCTCCTGGTCGGCGAGGATACGGGGAACCGGAAGTTCGAAGCCGCCAGGGACAAGGGTACTACGATCATCGACGAGGACGGCCTCTTCTCGCTGATCAAGGCCTCCTCCCACCTCGCGAAGGAGCAGCCAGGTTCCAGCCCCGCCCCCCTCCCCGTCGCGGTGCTGCCGTCCAAGCCGGTGGGCGGCGCCTCGTCGGCTCCCCCGGCGCCCCGGCAGGAGGGCGCAGGCCCCTCCCGGACCCATGATACCCCCGGCTCCCGTGGGAAGGTGGCCGCGGGGGAGCTCTGGGTGGAGAAGTGGAAGCCCAAGGCCGTCTCAGACCTGGTTGGGAACAACGCCCTTGTCGCCACGCTGAGGGGTTTCCTCGAACAGTGGGACGACATCCACCTGCGGGGCAGGGCCCCTCGTGCCATCCAGGGCGCCGGGCAGAGGAAGAACGACATGAGCAAGAAGGCGGTGCTGCTATCGGGCCCTCCGGGGATCGGCAAGTCGTCCAGCGCTGCCATTGTGGCCCGGGCGGTCGGGTTCAGCGTGGTGGAGGTCAACGCCTCCGACACGCGGAACAAGTCCGACACGAACGTAAGGGCGGGGGTGAACAACAAGCTGTCCAACATGGTCCGCGAGCTTACCACCAACACGGCCGTCAACGGCAAGCGCACCTGCATCGTCATGGACGAAGTGGATGGCATGAGTGCAGGAGACAGAGGCGGGATCGCCGACCTCTGCAAGCTCATCCCCAAGTCTAAGATCCCCATCATCTGCATCTGCAACGACAAGTACGCGCAGAAGCTGAAGTCCCTGAAGAACCACACCCTCATGCTCGACTACCGCAAGCCCGCCAAGCCCGCTGTCATCAAGCGGCTCCTGCGTATCTGCCAGGCCGAGGGCCTGCGGACCAACGAGGCCTCGCTGGACATGCTCTGCGAGATGGCCAATGGCGACATCCGTATGATCCTGGGGCAGCTTCAGATGATTCGTCTCCGGTCCAACAGCTTGTCGTACGAGGACCTCAAGGGCAAGGCGGCGTTCCACAAAGATGCCTCCATCTCCCCTTTCCATGCCTGCGACCGGCTGCTCTCCGAGGCCCCGACCACCTCCGGCCTGTCCTTCGCCGACTCGATGGACCTCATGATGTCGGACCTGGACCTCATTCCACTCCTCATCCAGGAGAACTACGTCTCGCACAAGCCCTTCATCGCGGGGAGCGCCAGGCAGCACATGCAGTGCATCGCCAAGTCGGCTGAGGCCCTCTCCGTTGGTGACCTGGTCAACACCTCGATCCGCAAGCGCCAGAACTGGCACCTGATGCCCTTCTCCTCCGTCATGAGTGGGGTGTACCCGTGCGTGTACTCGAGGGGCCAGCGCCAGATGTTTGGGTACCCGGGGGAGCAGAACTTCCCAAGATTCACTGCCTGGATGGGCCAGAACTCCAGCGCAGGCAAGCAGCGGCGACTTCTGGCGGACCTCCACACGCGCATGACCGCAGGGGGTGCCTTCACGGCCGACTCTCAGGCCCTGCGCCGGGACTACCTACCGTTCTTCCGCAAGGAGCTGCTGCGCCCGCTCCAGGAGCAGGGGCAGGAGGGCATCGACGAGATGATCGGGGGGATGCGGGAGTACTGCCTGGTGCGGGAGGACTTCGAGTTCGTCACCGACATCACCAAATTCAAGACGAAGGACGCGTGGGGAGAGGACCCACTCAAGGGCGTGGAGACCAAGGTCAAGAGCGCCTTCACGCGCAGGTTCAACAAGAGCGGGGGCAGGGCCAAGATCGGCACCATGGTGGAGGACGCCAAGAGGGGCAGCAAGAAGAAGCGACCTATGGGGGAGGGGGAGGTGCTGCTGACCGAGGACGCGGACCTCATCGCGGAGGCCCAGCAGGGCGACGGGGACGAAGACGGGGATGAAGAGGTCAACGTCGGGGCCCTCGCCGGGGTCGACTTCCAGCCGGCGGCGCAGAAGAAGGGGAAGGGCGCGGGGGCGAGCAAGAAAGGGGCCGCGAAGGGGGGGGGGAAGAAGTGAGGAGTCGGATTCAACCTCTGACCTCACGCCGCCACCGGCTTGATGAGCCCCTTCCCTGACATCCACGGCACCTCTGCTGCCAACCACGGCGCGAGGCCCAGGCACAGGGCGTGCGCCAGGCCGAACTGCGGGCTGTTCCGGGTCCAGAGGGGGCGGAAGTGGATGTCGGTGCAGATCTTACCCCCCCGGTACATCTTGGGCGTCACCCCCTCAAGCTCCGGGAGCTCGATCTCGGGTGCTGCTGCAGGGTACTGCGCCGGGAGCTCGCACCGCCAGACGAACTCGTACCGCTCCATGTCAACGTAGGCCCAGCACTTGCCGCTCCACCTGAGGCCGTTCGACGTCGGGGGGTCCACCTACGAGTGGAGGGGGCAAGGGCGGGGCGCTTAGTCGTCGGCGCCGGGGCGTATCGACGCGTTTGCGAGTCGCGTACCTCTCCCCTCTCGCCCCCACCCCTCGGGCGTGGGCCGCCCTCACCGTCACCCAGTCCGAGTCCCTGGCCTTCATGTCCCTGATGTACGATATCAGCGCCCCCAGCTCCTCCTTCAGGCGGGAGGGCCACTCCTTGTCCGCCGGTCCCGCCCTGACACCGAGGGATGGGATCCTGCGCAGGGCATCGGATGTGGCGGGCACCACACCCGCCTCCTCCAGGTGCCCTGCCATCGTCTGCGCCCTTCTCCTGCTCCCGCGACGAGGAAGGCTCCTCGGGGGGGGGTCTTCCTCTGACCCTGGCTGCCGGCGCGTCGCCCTTCTCGGCTCCTGCTCCCGCGAAGAGGAAGGCTCCTCGGGGGGGGGCTTCCTGGCTGTGGGCGTCGCTTGCTGCGCGCGGTGCTCTTCGAAAAACTCGAATTTGCCCTCCGCGACCCTACAGTGAGGAGCCAGAAGATGCGACCGGGAAATGAGAAAGCGAGAGCGCATTACCGCGCACCCTTGCGGGCTCGCTCGCTTTGTTGGAAACCTGCTTCGGGCCAGGACCAGGCAGCCTAGTCCAGCCTGAGGCTGGTCGTCCGTCTGCCGCTCTGAGACTTCTCCCATCCCGTGGCTCACGCTGCTACGGGCCAAGTTTCGGGAGCAATACACCATCGCAGTAGAAATCTTTTTGACAGAGGGCCTGGCCGCAGAGTATCGGCCTCGATCTCGTGGTAGTGGAGCGAGTTTTGGCCGACGAGGGAGATCCAGAAGCCATCGCCGAGATGGCCGACGATCTCTTCGCGTCTCTGTACGGGGATGCGCCCGAAACAGCTGCGCCGGCTCCCCCGCGGCCGCCACAGCCTCCCCGGCCCCCGCCGGTGAGGCCACCCGAGCCCCCCTCGCCCCGTTCCCTTTGCTGCGGCGTGCATTGACCCGCGTGCCCCTTCGGGCCGGCTGCTTCTCCCGCTGCGCAGTTCCGCGCGTGAGTGCCTGTCGTCCCGCCCCGCTCCGTCGCAGACCAGCAGCCGGCCGCCTCCCTCATACCCCCCACCGAACGACCCCTACGGGAGCATCGTCCACGCCCCTCCCGGGGTCGACCAGGCCCCCTATTGGCAGCCAGAGCCGCCCGCCTGGGACCGTCGGGATCCCGGGCCACCGGTTGGAGGGTACGACCGCCCCCCCCCGGGTCCCGCACCCCCTGGGGCGCCCTACGACTACGACCCCCGTGGACCGCCCCCCCCGGG
>Ga0181581_10003487_pt1 | contig 12305 bp, 14 predicted proteins | sample 071ome_22_FD_132433 | JGI IMG/M metagenome (GOLD analysis project Ga0181581, IMG submission 132433) | Coastal salt marsh microbial communities from the Groves Creek Marsh, Skidaway Island, Georgia - 071404AT metaG (megahit assembly) | ecosystem: Environmental > Aquatic > Marine > Intertidal... | reverse complement strand
GGAACCGCTTTTGATACTCCTCTTCAGGATGGGAAAATGAGCGCCTACCCAAGAGAACCGAGAACCTTCGGCATTACAATAAGGAAAAATTTCTGATATCTACTGAAATATAAAGCTGCTTTAAAAGCAGCTTTATATTTCAGTATATGAAAGATTATTACTGCTAGAGGACTGACCTCCACCCCCACAAGATGTCTGAAAAATTATTGAAAAGATTAAAAATTGTTTCATAAATAAATTTCAGCTTTATAAATAAAAAAACCTAGTTTAAATGCTACTTAATCTTTTTTGTCATAGATTCCATCATAGAAATTGCAGCATCTTCAGTGGCTGATGCTTCTGATGATAAATATGACATCTTTTTTAGATAAAGCAGTTCGCGCTCAAAAGTGTTAATCTCATCCCACATAACTGGAGATTCTTTAAATAGAGAAAGTATTTTCCTCTCAATATCTGCAATTTCTTCTTCGAGTGTTTTCAATTAAGTGTCTCATGAATAACCAAATAAAAACTCTTATTCCGCAGTAATATTTATGGCATTAGAACCTATACTTTCACAATACTGATTAATAACAAAAACTCGATACCATCTAGTAGTGTCAGTTCAATTTTTGTTATCTTCAGTCTTTTGAAGAATACTAACAATAGACGACTTAGTAAATTGGAAACTTTGGTTTAAAAATAAGCTGATTTTAAAATATATTGAATATAAATAAACGGGGTTAGCTTTTTAACTAGATAAAATAAGTATTTATATGACTAAAATATTAAATCCTAGAAATTGGAAAAAAGTTACCGGCTATGCCAAATATTTTTATATCATTTGGCATGTTTGTAGAAAATAATGCGATAAGACTTAAGTCCACAGTGTATACAGAAAATATATAATAATCTTTCCTATATGTATTTTCAGTGGCTATTTCAGCAACAAAAGCTCCGGCAAAGCTATCTAAAATTGGTTCACCTGAGTTGGTATTGCTTCTGGTATATTCTTGCGCAAATCTTTTAAAATCTTCTTGTGTAGGATTTGTTATATAAAGAAATATTACTGCGATAATAATAATATATTTCATCAATAGCGTACTAGAATATTAGTTAATGCTAATGCCATTTTTATCAGAGTAACCTTTTATCTGCCTGTTCATTATATATAGCTATATCTTTATAATATTCATACCGGCATCTAAAGTGAGACTCTGATATAGAAGTGTTTTAATCATCATCAAATTTTTTAAATTCTTTAACAGTCAAGTAAAGTCCTACAGCCATGAGGGTAAATACTACTACCGCAACATAAAAAATAGTTTGATTACTCATTTTTTACTCCCGGATATTGACATTAGTTTGAAGTAGATACCGAAACATAATATTGATGGCACCCATACTGCAGTGAATAATCCTTCTTCATACTGACCAGAAAACCATAGATAAGCCGACACAAAAAATGAAATAGTTACAGCTACTAAAATAAAAATATCTGATTTTTTAAACATCTAACTCTCCTAAATCAATCGTGATAGCCTACGGCGGCAAGTAAACAACCCATTACCGCAATCGCAGCAATGCTTCTAATACCTGAATGTCCCAGTATTTCAAAGTTATCAATTTTCAAAAAGCCAGCAAAAATCAACAGGCAGGATATAATAGATATTACTAGTAGGGATATCCCCACTGATATGGATAGCTTTTTCATTCGTGCTTTGACGCTGTCATTTTTTTACCTAAAATACTAAAGCATTCATCCAATGTACGTTAAAAGTTCGCAACTAGATTAATAATTTATTTATTATTTATCGATTTTAGCCTTTAGCCTCTTTATATTATCTTAGGCATATCTACTCTGATAAGGCTATGGGTGAGAATAAGATACGAACTTTGAAGGGAAGTGTAATAAAATTATATTACGGTATAAATTGCGGTATAAATAAATTTAATAATAAAAATATTGTTTTAAAACAATAATATAATTTAATTATTCAGGCTAACCCGTAGCTACCATAATATAAGGCTTTGCAGCGATTTAGATCCTTTTTTTATGCCTGGGTAATCACTGGGTAAGCATTTCAAAAACTTCGGATTAAAGCCCCCCCCTCGCGCGCGCGTATTGGTCCTATAATGCCCTTTTAGGCAAAAAAACGTGTCGGATAATGCTCGTTGAAAGCTTTGAAGCTTATGGCAGCTTTCGGCCAAAAGCAGACCTTTTATTACCGAAAAAAAGTTGGTAGTTTGATAATTACATATGAGCATGCTTGCTACTAAAATTTCATGTGTTCATGGAGCATTGAATGGCAGGAAAATACCCAAATAAGATAAAAAATCTTCCACTTTATGATGGAAAATTTGACGCTTATAAACTTGAAGCAAACGAGAGTGATGTTTTATTTGCCTCTTATCCAAAGGGCACATCAATACCTCTTCACAAACACGATACCGATAATTATGGTGTAATTACACGCGGTGAATTAATTCTAATTATTAACGGGGAGTCGCAACGATTTGGAGTAGGAGATTGGTATCATGTTCCAGCTAATGTAGAACATTCTGCTGAATTTGAAATGGAAACCGATGAAATCGAATTTTGGTTTAAGAATGACAACACATAACAAGCCCTCTATATCATTCTTTGGGCCGGGATACTGACAGCCCATTTAGATGGGCTTTACCGTCCGCTTCTGCCCGTTAAGACACAATGACAAATAATTGTAAAAATTATGAATAAAAAAGCGGCTGATGATACAGCCGCTTTTTTCATTACCGCCTTAAGACAGTATTAACTATATTGCCAAAGCTCTCACAAAAGTTATAGTGCTATCAATTTCTCCATCACTATTTTCATCTATGCTGGCAACGAGAGTGTTTCCATCAAAGTCGATATATAAAATGGCAGGCCCCTGTGCTGTAAAGTCAGTTAAGCCAGTATCCGCATTACTATCAAATTCCTGTGTAACAGTCATAAGACCAGTATCGGCATCACGCACATAAGTACCCCATTCCATACCTTCCTCTTCAATGCCATCAGCATCAACTTCCATATGGATATAAGTGCCATCATCAAGGAATGCTAATAACAACAGATCATTCTCATCCATTTCTGATTCAGCCGGAGTCCATAAACCGACAATGGGATCATCCGTGTTTGCTCTCAAATTAATACGATCAAATTACATCGTGCCATCTACTTCACCATTCTTGTCTTCATCGAAACTTGCAACAAGCGAGTCAGTGCCTATCTCAAGGGATAAACTAGCCGGGCCAGATGCAACAAAATCAGTCAAGCCGGTGTCCCCATTTTCATCAAAAGTCTGGGTAACCGTCATCTGGCCTGTTTCACGATTTCTTTCCCAGGTTCCCCATTCCATGCCAGATGTTTCAGTTTGATCATTTCGATCAACTTCTACATGAACATAAGTGCCATCTGGGAAAAAACGAATCCAAGCAATTCATTCTCATCCATTTCAGAATCAGAGGGGACCCAAACACCTACCAAAGTGGCCATGATTTCATCGCCAATCGTTTTAATAATACTACCGTGGTAACTGTCGATAATGCCACGCATGCTAGTGAAAATGGCCGTGATCAGACCTTGTGCAACCGTATTACCTCGTTGCTTGTACAAGCGCGAGCTGCCGGAAATATCGGCAAACATGACAATGCGATGTGAGCTGGCATCTTTCATAAGGGTGAAGTATATGGCCCTAGCACCTGTGTGACTACTGCATCACTGAGCTTAAGCCTGCTGTGCTGTACAGCGTATTCATCAGGAGTACAAAACACTTTGTTTATGCGGTTCCAATTGGCTAAATTACAGTCGATACTTGGTAAAGTACCTGTTCAACTCTGGAGAATCATATGATTTCAACCCTGCTTACCTTTCAGTACGATGACACGTTCAATGAAGAAAAAATCACCAGTATTGCAGAAGGCGCCCGCAGTAAATTCGAAGGCATGCCGGGTTTGCGCAGCAAGGCCTTCAGCTGCAGTGTGGAAAGAAAACAGGCCATAAACTTTTACGTCTGGGAATCAGCAGACTCGGCAAAAGCATTTTTCACCCCTGACAACATTGCCATGATTGCCGGTATTTATGGAGCCACTCCCGATATCTGCTACCTTGATGTTAAAGTTCTGGTAGACAACCACAAGGCCTGACTTGTAGCGACAATCACTGCCCGGCGCTGGATAAGCCCAATACATCAGCGTATGCTAGTTTTCCATTAAGCCATCTGTCAGCAGTTTTTGGCCGTATTCGAGAAAATCAAAACCTACAGAAACCAAGAAGGATAACGCTATGAACATTAAGAAAACGGCAAGTGTGATAGCAACTCTCATTCTGATCTCAGCTTGTTCTCAGCCAGAAGAAAGCGCACCACCTGCCCAGAACGTGGACGTCCAGATGCCTGGCACACTGGACAAGGCAGTTGCAGCCATTGGTGGTGAACAACTCCTGCTCGGGATGAATGCCTTTACGACAGCTGGATCCGGCAAACGCTATGAACTGGATGAAAGCCCGGTCCCCGGTGGTGTCGATCCTCGTGCCGAGACCTTTGACTGGACTATCAACGCTGAAAACATGGGGGATACCAACGTACATGTCCGCATTGATATCAGTCGCGACCGGGCAGCCGGGGTGCATGCTTCTAGCCTGGTTATCAACGGCAGTCTCGGTATGATCAGTGGCAGGGATTCCCAGTTCAACCCGGCTCCTAGCAGTATGAGTTCGGACCGGCGTGCTGCCATTCTCAAAGAGCTCTACCTGCTGCAACCGCAGGCAGTTCTGTCCCTTGCTCTGTCCAACCCTGCTGCCGTACAGGAAAGCAGTATGATGATGGACAACATGAACTATGAGGTACTTGCGGTACCTACAAGCGTGGGTACGATTTCACTTTACGTGGCCGAGGATGGCATGATCCGTATGGCGACTGTGCCGGAATATGATTATCTGCGTGGCGACCTGACACTGGAAGCGACATATGCCGAATGGAAAGTCAGCAACAGCGGCATGCTTTTCCCTGCTTCAGTCATTCTTACTGAAGACGGAATCGTGCTGCATGAAGAGACACGTCGTTCATTGAACCTGAATTCACCCCTGCAAATGGCAGCCTATGAAATCCCCCTGGACTTGCAGGGCGATTTTGATCAGGCCCTGCATGAATTCGGCGCCAACAGCGCTGAAGTTTACCTGAACATGGCCTCTGCAGGTTTCCCTCGTGCCGGCTTCAGCACCGAAGTTGCTGCCCAAGAACTTGCGCCAGGTGTCTTTTTTATCGGCGGCTCCTCACATAATTCGCTGCTTGTTGAGCAGGAAAATGGGCTGGTTATCATCGAGGCCCCCTTGCATTATCGCCGCAGCCAGGCAGTCATTGACTGGATAGAAAACAACATGCCTGACAAGCCCATTACACATGTTTTTGTAACACATCACCATACTGACCACTCAGCGGGCATCCGGACCTATGTTGATGCCGGCGCCAGTGTTGTGGCCCATGAAGCAGCCGTGGATTTTTACCGCGACATCCTGTCCCGTCCCAATACTTTGGGTTTGGGTAGTGCTGCGCTGGACCCGGCTTCGCTGCAAATCATCGGCATGCCGGCAAATGCGTCTTTCACACTTGCCGATGACAGTATCCCAGTGAGCGTTTACCCTCTGAACAGCGACGGACATGCGCAAGACATGGTAATGATCTATGTCGAAGAACCCGGCATCCTCTTCACCAGTGACACCTTCAGCCCCAACCCGAACATGACGGAGCTCGATGCTGGCGCGGAACTGGTTGGCGCTTCCATTGAAGCGGCAGGCATTGAGCCGACCATGTATGCCGGTGGTCACGGCGCAGTCATGAGTGGCGAAGCTTTCCGGGCTCTGTTCGATTAAGCTGCAAATCTTTAGCACCTAAAAAAGGAGGCACGTGCCTCCTTTTTGGTATCAGTTTCAATGCTCTATATCCCCAGTCTAGAGCAACTTCCTGAGTTCATGCCGCATCAGTTTGCCAACACCGTTGCGTGGCAGGGACTCAACAGCCACTGCTTTTTTGGGAATTTTATAGCGTGCCAGTTTACCGGTAAGAAAGGCATCCAGTGCTGCCAGATCCAATTCATGACCCTGCTCTTCGGGCACATAGTACAGGCAGCCAACTTCTCCCCATTTTTCGTCGGGCACGCCAACCACCGCAAGATCTTTCAAGCCGGGATATTTCACCAGCTGCGCCTCTACTTCGACCGGGTAGACATTCTCACCACCTGAAATAAACATATCCTTCTTGCGGTCCACTACCCAGAAATAACCGTCTTCATCACGTCGCAGGATATCTCCTGTTTTAAACCAGCCATCAGCACTGAAGGATTCTTTAAACGCCTCTTCGCGTCGCCAATAGCCGACACTGACATTATCACCCTTGAGCTGTAATTCACCGGCTTCACCATCCGACAGCACCTGGTCACTGTCATCGGCAATACGACTGCGCAGGCGTGGTGTGGGAATACCGACACTGCCTGCCTTGGCATCGATGAGTTCACGATCGAGCGGCATACCGAAAATCGTTCCCCCTTCACTCATGCCAAAACCGTCTACAATCGGAACGCCGTCATTGAGCCATTCGCGAATCTGGGCTTCCGGGTGCGGTGCACCGCCGGTAAAGATCGCTTTGAGTCCACTCAGTTTGCTTGGATCAAATCCTTCAACTTCGCGCAGGGCTGCAGCCATCTGCGGCACACAAAAATAATGCGTCAGCTTCAGCACCGGGTCTGCCAGCCGTTGCAGAGTACGTTCCGGTATAAAGCGATCCGAAATGACGACCTGTGCGCCCATGATGAAGGGCGGACGAATGGTGGTCACCATGCCGATAATATGAAACATGGGCGATTCGCAAAGAAAACGACTGCTGTCTTCCACTTCGCCCAAGAGGCAGAAATTAAAGCCCGTTTCAGTCAGGTTGCGCTCACTCATCAGTACGCCTTTGGGCAGACCGGTCGTGCCGGAGGTATAGAGCATCAAGGAAGGCAGGTCGATGGAATAGGCCTGCAGATGAGAGGATTCAAGAGCACGAGCCTGCTTCAGCAACAATGCGATATCCTGGGCATTCATGCCAAGCTTGGCGGCGAGTTCGTCACCGTAGATGACAGAAGGCTCACAGTCTTCGATGATCGCGGCCAGTTCAGTAGCGGATAGGCGCCAGTTAAGCGGGACAAATATGGCGCCAAGCCGGACACAGGCAAAATGCAAAATGACAAACTCGGCTCGGTTGGTGGCCAGGCAGGCAACACGGTCACCTTCGCTGATCCCCTGTTGCTGCAAGAGAGACACGCAAGCAGCAATATCAGCGTCCAATTGCTGGTAGCTCCACTGCGTCTCAAAGGCAATATCGGTGACTGCTATTCTGTCAGCATGCAGGCTGGCATGAAATCGGACGTAATCCATGCACCGACCTAGTCTTTTTGCTTGGATTTATCGTAAGCACCAAGTCCCGGTTTATAGGTCTTGTCATCGATAAACTGTTTGATGCCTTCCTTGCGACCTTCATTATCGTAGGAGTTTGCCGCTTCCTGAGCACGGATCAGATAATCCTCTGCGTTATCGTAGGTCATTTCCATCACCCGGCGAATGGCATCCTTGGTTGCCTTCAGGGCAACCGGGTTTTTCTGCAAGAGTACATTGGCCACTTCGGCAACGCGTTCCTGCAGTTTATCCAGAGGCACTGCCTCATTTACCAGCCCCCATTCAGCTGCTGTCCTGCCATCAATATTTTCACCCATCAGGGCGTGATACATGGCATTGCGCATATTCAGCAGGTTGGTTGCCACCTTGGTTGCGCCTCCTCCCGGCAAAATGCCCCAGTTAATTTCACTCAACCCAAACTGGGCTTCTTCGGCCGCAAAGGCCAAATCACAGGCGTGCAAAGGGCCGTAACCACCACCGAAACACCAGCCATTGACCATGGCAATGGTCGGCTTCTGATACCAGCGCAGACGTCGCCACCAGCCATAGGCTTCACTTTGCGCCCTGCGCGTGGCACCCAGGCCCTTGGCCTCGTTTTCACGGAAGTATTCTTTCAGGTCCATGCCGGCAGACCAGGCCGAACCTTCTCCGCTGAGCACCAGCACCCCGACGGAATCATCATATTCCAGGGTATCCAGCACCCGCATCATTTGCCGGTTTAGCTTGGGGTTCATGCAATTGCGTTTTTCTGGCCGATTAAATTTGACCCAGGCAATACCGTCAACAACGCTATAACTGACGGTTTCTTCTTCAGATCGCTCACTTGTCATCTACTGCTTTCCTATTACTGCATGTTACTGACTGTACTAGCCTTAAATCGGGTAATGACCCGGCTCGGTTTCAACGGTGATCCAGCGTAATTCAGTGAAGCTGTCGATGCCCGCCTTGCCACCAAACTTGCCATAGCCTGAGGCACCAACACCACCAAAAGGCATCTGTGCTTCATCATGAACCGTAGGCCCGTTCACATGGCAAATACCCGAATGAATCTGGCGTGCCACCTTCAGGCCTCTGGCGATATCCTTGGTAAAGACTGCAGAACTCAGTCCGTATTCACTGTCATTGGCAATACGGATGGCATCCGCTTCATCTTTGGCACGGATCATGGCCACAATCGGACCAAAACTTTCATCACGATAGAGGTTCATGTCAGCCTGCACATTATCAATCAGCGTGGCATTCATCAGCACGGAATCAGCCTTGCCGCCGCTGAGTATGGCGGCTCCTTTGCTGACGGCATCATCAATCAGGGTGTTAACCTTCTCCACCGTTTTCATATCAACCACAGCGCCCAGCGGGGTATTGCCTTCACGCGGATCACCGGTTGGCATGGATTTCACTTTCTCGGTCATTTTTTGGGCAAATTCATCTGCTATGGCATCCACCACAATCAAGCGCTCGGTCGACATACAGATCTGCCCCTGGTTCATGTAGGCACCAAAAGCGGCGGCTTTAACGGCCTCATCGAGATCGGCATCCTCCAATACAATCTGAGGCGCCTTACCACCAAGCTCCAGCAGACAGGGTTTCAGGTGCTGTGCAGCACGCTGGGCGATAACCTTACCGACGGCTGTTGAACCGGTGAAATTGATGCGTTTCACAGCAGGATGATCAATCAGTGCGCCGACCACCTCTGGAGCATCTTCGGGTGCATTGGTCACCACATTCACGACACCTTCAGGGAAACCGGCCTCGGCCAGCGCTTCCACAATCAGCGAATGTGTACGCGGGCAGGACTCCGAAGCCTTGAAAATTACCGAGTTGCCGCAGGCCAGCGCAGTGGCTACCGAACGCACGCCCAGAATAATCGGCGCATTCCAGGGCGCAATACTGAGGATGACACCAACCGGCTCCCTGATCGCCATCGCCAGACAGCCTGGCTTGTCAGAAGGAATCACTTCACCACTGATCTGGGTCGTGATAGATGCGGCTTCACGCAACATGGACGTGGCCAGCATCAGATTAAACATTGCCCAACCGGCTGTTGCGCCGATTTCATTCATCATGGCTTCAACAAAATCATCTTTTTTGCTTTCCAGGGCTGACGCCGCAGCCAGCAATACTGCTCTGCGTGCATTTGGGCCCTGCTGCGACCACTGGCCAAATCCTGCCTGCGCTTTCTCGCAGATCGCCGAAATATCACTGACCTGCATTGCTTCAGAGCTGCTGGCAACTTCTCCAGTCATTGGATTGATACGTTCGAATTTCATAATTACCTCTTTTTCTGCTTAACTTTTTAAAGAATTAAATATTGGCTGAAACATTATGTTTCTCTGCGGCTGGACGCAGAAAGTAAATCGCCACAGCGGCTACTGCGGCACCAGCACCCATAACAATGGATACGGCCAGCAGGTTGAAACCCGCAACAAACAGCAGGCCGGCTATCACCGGCCCCAGAGCTGCACCACCTCGACCTACACCAATGACCACCCCTGTGCCGCTACCACGGATATCGGCCGGGAAGGCATTGGCAATCAGGGCATAGAAACCAACCACGCCACCGTTAGTGAAGAAGCCGGTTACTGCCGCTATCATCGACAGATCCCCAATGGTTTCACGCTCAAAGCCGAAAATCGAAACCATCGCAAAAGCCACAATCAAGACACCTATCATCATCTTACGCAGGTTGTACTTGGTCGTGGTAATACCCAGCAACAGTGCACCGATAGCGCCACCTACATTGGCCCAGACCAGCACAGTACCTGCCAGTGCGGGTTCATACCCCATATCAACCACGATGGTCGGAATCCATTTGAGGATGTAGTAAAAGGTCATGATGTGCATGAAATAACCAATCACCAGCAGCAGGGTCAGAGCGCGGAATTTGTCATTAAAAAGCACCTGGTAAGAAATGGCCTTCTGGGTTTCCTCGATTTTGGCAGGCAGCTGATTCACCGCAGCATGCCCCATTTTTTTCAGGATGCGATTAATTTTATCCAGGGCATTTTCAGGCTGCTTGCTGGACAGGTATTCAATCGATTCAGGCAGTAAAAACCAGACAACAACTAAAAACACCGCGGTAATAGCGGCGCCAAATTCGAAGATAGCCCGCCAGTCTGAGGTCTGCAGCAACACAGTCGAAACAGAGCCGCCAATGATGGCCCCCAGCGGATAGCCAGTAGCCATAAAGATCACGGCCAGAGAACGGTTTTTCTGATTGGAGAACTCGGCTGCCATGGGGTTGGTGGTTGCCAGCATGCCGCCAATACCCAGCCCGGTGACAAAACGCGCCACCAGTAACTGGCTGATGGATGCAACCAGAGATGCCGCATACATTCCCACGGCCATCAGCGTCAGACATAAGAGAATGGTTGGACGGCGTCCTGATTTATCTGCCATACCACCAAACAGGACGGAACCGACGGCCATGCCAAACAGCTCCATGGACAAGACCACACCCAGTTCAGCGCGATTGATTCCCCAGTCAGCGGTGATGCCAGGGGCAGCAAAACTGATTGACTGAATGTCAAATCCATCCAGACCGTTCAAAAACACACAAATGGCAACGGCCATAATCTGAAAGGCGCCCATCGGGGCCTGACTCAGCAGTTCTCTCGGATCGTTGTAGGTATTCATGCTTTATCCTTCTTGCTTATTGTTATCGTGTTTATTGTTATCGTTTTAATTCCAGGGGTGTGCAACGGCTTGCGGTTCAATCTCTGAAACAAGGGAGCAGGAATTAGCCTGAATATCCCTTATCACGAGCGCTATGGATCGCCTTAACTTTCTGAGCGACCTGCTGTTAGCGCTAAAACCCAGGCCTGCCAATTCCAGTTTTATTAACTCTGCCTGGGCTTGAGCTATATGCTGAATGGAATTATCAAGACGCGCTGCATGACAGGATACCACCGCCATGCTCATCAATAATTCTATGCGTTTACCCAAACGCTGCATGGGCACCTGCGCACGGGTCAATTCAAGCTGATAAACTACATTAAAGAGCACATAAAGCCAACGACTCTTTCTTAATTCACGTTCACTGAAACGCAGATTATGACCAAGTTCACCCGGCAAGTCCTTGTAGCGTGGAAGCCATGCAGTTGGAACGATTCTACCAATAAAGCGACACAAGTCTCCCAGCAGATTGAACAGACACCAGCCCAGCAGTTTCCAGGTACCTGAATTCAGCAGAAGCTTTAATACCGCCAGCCCCACACGCCCTGGAAATTTCAGGAAGTTCGATAGATTCAGTGTGTAAATACGTTCTGCTTCCGGCAGCAGCTCTCCCTGCCTATCCTGATTGATCGTTTGCAGTACGCTTAGCAGACCCTGCAAATGCTTTCGGCTAAATGCTGCGGTAACGTCCTTCACCATGCCCAGGCGGATCAGGTCATCTTCCCCTTCAACAATACCAAAAGCATGCAGGGTAGTTCTGGCTTCACTGATTCTGGAACTATTATCCAAACTGCGTCCGCCGATCAGTCGCTCCGAAGCAATCAGTGACTCCAATGCATGTCGTGCGCTGGCAGATTTCGTGATATCACGCAGCCCAGCCAGATCAACACCTGCAGCATCCTGAGCCAGAGCCAGATGAGCAAATGCCTGTGCGACCAGGGCTCCACCGAGAATTCTGACAATACCGAGCCGGGGCAGTTCATGCTTGATCACCAGGCCACCAACCCCTTCACGCTTGTTGGCATAGGCAATGGCATCAGCCGCCATCATGCGCTGAAAGCCAGCACTCATGGCTGCCAGCATGCAACGACCCAGTCGCAGACAATAAAACAGCACTTCAACCCCGTCTCCCTGGATTTCCTGCTCCAATGCAATCGGAAAATTTCTGAAACTAAGCCGTGAATTGATATTCTGCGCGAAG
>Ga0181581_10003486_pt1 | contig 12306 bp, 13 predicted proteins | sample 071ome_22_FD_132433 | JGI IMG/M metagenome (GOLD analysis project Ga0181581, IMG submission 132433) | Coastal salt marsh microbial communities from the Groves Creek Marsh, Skidaway Island, Georgia - 071404AT metaG (megahit assembly) | ecosystem: Environmental > Aquatic > Marine > Intertidal... | reverse complement strand
CCCAAAACGGAGGAGGTGTAAAAATCAGACTGCTTCTGTTTCCCAACGCGTTGACGGCTAGAGGCATAATACCCAAATGGAACATTGTATAATGCCCAATCTACAAAAGCATCGAAAGTTAAAAAACTGCTATTTCCCAGTGCATTTTTAAATGCTTCGATCGTATTTGTGGGAGCCTTTGGCGTTGGCAAGGACATGCATTTTCTGTAGATTAATATTGGTATTATTCAAGTGCTTACTTTTCAAACTCACTACTTCACAACCCCAAAAGAAACTGATTAAAAAACAGCTTTGTGTGGCTAAGATGGCACATTTGAGTGTTAAGAATTACAGGAATAATTTTTTAAATTTAAACGATTAAGCAGCATGATATCAGTAGTAAGTTCTTCAGGGTCCGGCTTTAATAAAGAGACGGATAAGGGGGGTAGATAAGTGAAGTGAATTCTGTTTTCTTATCCAGCAATAGAGGAAAGTGATGATACTCGGAATCGAGAGTTCCTGTGATGAGTCAGCCCTTGCGTTATACGACCGGGAAAAAGGGTTGGAGGGGGAATGGGTGCATTCGCAAATTGCCAAGCATGCAGAGTATGGCGGTGTTGTTCCTGACCTTGCCGTACGTCAGCATTTACAAAACTTTTATCCATTGCTTGATCTGGCTTCTGAGGGAAAAGATTTATCCAAATTAGTAACTGAGGTCGCGGTGACTTGTGGTCCAGGTTTAATAGGATGCTTGGGAGTGGGACTAAGCCTTGCGAAAACGCTTGGAAGTTTGTGGGGGGTTGAGGTGGTAGGTGTTAATCATCTGCGAGCACATGCCTTTTCCACATTTATGAATATTGAGGAAAAAGGATTAAAATTTAAGGAACTTCTTCCCCACCTTGGGTTATTAGTCTCTGGAGGAAACACTCTATTGTTTGAAATCACTGAAAATGGGTCTATTCAGGTGATTGGTAGAACCAGAGATGATGCTGCCGGAGAGGCATTGGATAAAGGGGCAAAGCTCTTGGGTATCCCGTATCCTGGAGGGGCTGAACTGGAGCGGCGTGCAGAGCATGGGAACCCCAATGCGTTTTCTTTCCCAAGGGCTTTTCAATCTAAAAGTGCCAACGATTTTAGTTTTTCCGGGCTAAAGACAAGTTTGCTATACACATTGCAAAAAATGACCCCTACAGAAGTCGGACAAAGGCATGCAGATCTTTGTGCATCATATCAGGAAGCAGCTATCGATCAGCTTGTTAAGAAAAGTGGCATTTATTTAAAGAATAAAAAATACCGGAGTTTTGGCCTTTCTGGCGGTGTGGCAAATAACCAAATTTTACGCAACCGTATGAACGAAGTTTGCCTGCAGTGTAAAATCAGTTTTTTGGCTGCAGAAAAAAAACATAGTGGGGACAACGCAGCAATGATTGCACATGCTGCATATCTCGATCCTGGTGGGCTTTGGTCAAACAATGATGGAGACCTGAACTTTAAACCCGGATTGATGATAGAAACCACGGCTTCATAAAGATTGTTTTTTTCAAAATGCCTTTCTTGCAACTATTTCTAAATTATTTAACAATTAACTATTGATCATGATTTCAGACCCAAATAATCCTAAAAAATTGGCCGCAAACGAAGGCCTCAAGGAGCGTAGCAACTTTCTTAGAGGTACCATTCTGGAAGGGCTTGCAGATAATTCTACTGGAGCAATCTCCGCAGATGATGCTCAGTTAACCAAGTTTCACGGAACTTACATGCAAGATGACCGCGACAAGCGGGCGGCACTGATTAAAGAAAAAAAAGAGAAAGCATTCTCTTTCATGATACGGGTGCGGGTACCAGGCGGAGTTTGTACACCGGAACAGTGGATTGGGATCGATAAGTTGGCAGATAAATTTGGTGAAGGTTCGCTCAAATTAACCACCAGGCAGGCTTTTCAGTTATATGGTATTTTGAAGTGTAACCTTAAGCAAACGATGAAGGAGATCAACGATACTTTGCTTGATACCCTTGCCGCCTGTGGGGATGTTAACCGTAATGTAATGAGTCCTGCTAATCCTTTCGAATCTGAGCTTCACGGCCAGGCTTTGGAAGTTGCCCAGCAAATTCACGATCACCTCACTCCAAGAACATCTGCATATGCGGAAATCTGGCTTGATGGAGAAAAAGCTGGTACGATAGGAGAGGAAGAGGTAGAGCCGATTTATGGGAAAACCTACCTTCCCCGAAAATTTAAAATCGCTGTTGCTTTACCTCCACGGAACGATGTGGATGTATTTTCCAACTGTCTTGGGTTTGTGGGAATTCCTGAGGGAAACAAAGTGGTCGGATACAATGTCCTTGTGGGCGGTGGCCTTGGCATGACCCATGGAAAAACAGCTACCTTCCCGAGGCTTGCAGATGTGATTGGATTTTGCACCCCTGAGCAAGTTGTCCAGGTAGCCGAGGAAGTGGTCAAAATTCAGAGAGATTATGGTGATCGAAGCGACCGTAGACATGCCCGTTTAAAATATACTGTTGACGATCGCGGAGCCGATTGGTTCTTGGAAGAACTTAATGCCCGACTTGGTTGGAAACTTGAACCTTCACGGGAGGTTCATTTTGATTCCACAACCGACCGTTACGGATGGACTGAGGATGCGGATGGCAAGTGGGCATACGGATTATTTGTGGAAGGGGGGCGTCTCCGTAAAAAAGAGGACAGTGATCCGCGTGCTGCGATTCAGGAGATTGCCCGCTCAATATCCTGTCAGTTCCGACTTACTGCCAACCAAAATCTAGTCATTGCCCGAGTAGATGCCGAAGATAAGAATAAAATTGAATCGATCCTCAAAGCACACGGCGTCAAGCTGTCGAGTGAGATATCCGCTCTTCGTCTTAATTCTATTGCCTGTACGGCACTTCCTACCTGTAGCTTGGCATTGGCTGAAAGTGAGCGTTACCTTCCTACACTTGTAGACGAACTGGACAAAATTATTTCTAATCTTGGAATCAGTGATGCATCCATTGCCATTCGCTCCACCGGATGCCCTAATGGTTGTGGGAGGCCTTACTTAGGAGAGATCGGCTTAGTGGGAAAGGCTCCTGGTAAATATAATCTATACCTTGGTGCAGGACTAGACGGGATGCGGTTGAATAAACTTTACCGACAAGCGATCACTCACGATGAAATCGTGGAGGTGCTTGAACCTATTCTTACAGATTTTTCGCAGAGTCGGGAAGCGGGCGAAAGCTTTGGTGATTTCTGCATTCGTAAGGAATATGTGAAAGCCACTCTTAAAGGATCGGACTTCCACGACTGAGCGTAGATTTTCAGCCCTACGGGCTTAAGAAAACTTGATTATCCGATGAAGCGGCGTTTCTCCAAATCCTTAGGAAGGAGGACTCATTCCAATCCTGACGCATCGATTTCCACTATGGATGAAGATGATTCTTTGCAGTTCATCGACCAACTAGACCATGATCCTTTTCTTCTCATTCTGGACCAGGTACAGGATCCCCGCAATCTGGGTGCTTGTTTGCGTACTGCAGATGGAGCGGGAATTGATTTGGTTATTCTGCCCAATGACCGTTCTGCAGGAATTACTGAAGTCGTCCGCCATGTCGCTGCCGGAGCTGCAGAGAACCTCCCTCTAGCCAGAGTACGGAATTTATCCCGTTATTTAGGGAAGCTTTCAGAGCGTGGTGTTCGGCTCTTGGGCACCAGTGATCAGGCCAAGAAATCGATCTACCAATCTTCGATGGTCGGTCCATTCGGTTTGGTTATGGGGGCCGAAGGAACAGGAATCCGAAGGCTGACTGCCGATCACTGTGATGATCTCCTCATGATCCCAATGGAAGGAGGAGTGGACTGTCTTAATGTTTCGGTAGCTACTGGCGTCTGCCTTTTTGAAGCCCGCCGCCAAAGGTTAAGCGAGTCCTAGCTTGCAGTCAGGAAGCAGACCTGGTCTGGCTGTGCGGAATTTGCTCAGGCTTTAGCGAGATAGCCCATCTTAGAGCAAAGGAAAAGAATAGGGTGCTAAGCAAGGAGTTTTTCAGAAACATATAAGCGGGAGCGAATCCGGGTTCACCCAATGTCCATGCCTGTAGCAGACCTTCAACTGACTTGATGTAGGCAGGATTTGCAATCCAGGAAAATGAACAGGTAATTATGTGGAAGAGTAGGGCACTTCCAATGGCTCCACCGGCTAGAAAGGTCAGTTTTCGGGTTGGGCCCATCCACTTGCCTAGTCCAAAAATTACCAGATAACTTAGGCAGGTAATTAACATGTATGGCTCGAGCCAGTTCATTCCGTAGGCTGCATTTAGAAAGAGATCTGAAACAAACACCGCACACAATGGGGCAGTCCATGACCAGATTCCACGAAGATATGAACCGGCAATCAGGAAGATTGCCAAGGTTGGGGAGAAATTGAAAAAGTCCGAATGGTCGAGCGGAAGATATCGGGAAAATCCAATGAATACTAAGAGTCCAAAAAGAAACAGAGGTGATTTTGGACTGATCGAATTGTCAGCGGAAATACTTGAATTTGAATTATTCATAATTTGATAAGAACGATAGACCAAGAATCGAAAAGGTTCAATCTTTGCCTGCTTGGGCATCAGCAATGCGGGGTAATCTTTCGATTAAGCGGTCAATAAGCACGGCTTGCTCAGGTCGAAGTTTTTGCTTGGCCTCATTTGCAGGCAAAAGTAATGCCTTGTCAATTTCAGGAAAAGTCCACATCTTTCCCGAGCTTCTTGGATATTCCATGGTTATCTCATTACATACAGGAATCTTGCCGTTTTCCCAGTCTCCTGCAAAAGCCCAAGCGAATACTTCTTTCCCATTTTTTTGGATAATAGATCCTAAGTCGAGGTAGGGTCCATGTGGTTTTTCCCCAGTTTCTTCCTCAAATTCTCTTACGGCAGCAAGGAAAATATCCTCTTCGGGATCGGGTTCTCCCTTTGGTATGCTCCACCAGCCATCGTCCTTGTTTTTGAAAAATGGTCCGCCGGGGTGAGCGACCAAGCACCTGATTTCGTTAAGGGTTTTATCAAAGTGATAAAGAATTAAACCACCACTTATTTTTTTCATAACATCTGTTTAAGGTATGAGGACATATAAATTAAATCATGCTTTTTCCCATCGACTAATCGGGCCCTTTCCTGAACCATATCTACTTTAAAGCCAAGGGAGCGATAGCAAGCCAAGGCGGGTTTATTCGATCCGAGAACATTTAATTTCATGATCTCACATTTAAATCTTAGGTAAGCAGTATTCATCATCATTTTGCAAAACTGGCGGCCTAATCCATAGCTTCGCATCCTTGGATGAACGATTACCCTGCATAAGTTGCAGTTAGCCGAACCTTGAAGCAGCAAATCTCCATAGGCCATAATATGTCCAACATCATTGACTAAACAAAATGGATGAAGTTTTTCGCGTTGAAGATGTCTTACAAAGATAGAATGGGTGAACTCCTGACGAAAAGTTTCACCGGACCACAAGTATAAATCAGAGTTTGTTTTAATCCACGAGAACAATTCAGGAATCCATTTCTTCTCAAAAGGAACCAACTTTGAAGATTTTAATTCAAGAAGATCTTTCATTTTGTGGATAGAATTGTATTTATCAGTCAGGTTGTAATTTGATTGTTCATTTTGCAAGGGAAAGGAATTATTGAAGAAGTGCTTGAAAAATTCAACGATTCAACCCATCTATGATTATTCTATGAGCAATCGAACAAAACTTTGGCTTGGTGCCTTCCTCCTTTTGACTTCCGGAATATTTATGGGTTCATTTTTGCAAAAGGCAGAAACTAAACTCAATGTAATCAAGGCAGGACTTGATGATAAAGGAAACCTTGTTTGCGTAAATAAATCTCAGGTTTTTCTCTTCAAAAAACTAAATGGAGAAAACAAAATTGTCTTTCATTATCATGACGCTCTGAGCAAGGAGGCAATTGTGACCAAGTCATTTCCTGATGCGAAGACACTTGATACCTACTGGGATCAATTGCTGAGGAATTGGTAGTTTAAGCGTTCTGCTTACCTAAAATTTCAAGACCAAAGATTTCGATACTCAAAGCTAGGGTCGTAGGTAGCTGCCTGCTTTTGCAGGTTAAATTTTCGGTTCGGCATGGGATCGCTTCCGTAACCGGATAAATATAACCAGTTTCCGTAATTAATGCAGGGATCGTAATCGATCAGTATTTCCTCGAACCACTGGGCTCCAAGTCGCCACTCAACACCCAGCTCATTAATCAAATAAGAGGCCGTGTTTTGCCTGCCCCTGTTGCTCATCCATCCTGTTAGTCTAAGTTCGTTCATATTTGCATTAACGAATGCATTGTTTGTTTTACCCTGTTTCCACATGTGAAGCATTTCCAACTGGTTCGGATTGTTTTTCCGTGGAGGTCTTTCTGGATGAATTCCCTTGGCTTGGAAAATCTTGGTTCCGTGAGACCGCGAAAGAAAATAAAAAAAATCCCTCCACAGGAGTTCGAAGATCAACCAGTAAGTGCTTTGATTTGCTTCTCTCTCGCTCTCGTATCTCCTAATGTTTTCATAGACCTGCCGAGGCGAAATACACCCCTGAGCAAGCCATGGTGATAAACGGGAAGAAAATTCATCCCCAATTAATCCATTGCGCGTTTGCTTGTACTTCCCCAAATGGGCACCTTCAAACATCCAATGAGAAATCCTTCGCTGAACAGCAATTTCACCCCCCTCGAAGGTAAATGGGGATCGTTGGTCTCTCTCCGGTGCTTGCATGGAAAATAGATCAAGAGGAGGAATGGGGTCTGATTGTTTTATGCTGCAATGAAATTGAATGGGAGGGGGAATGCATGGTCTGGGTAAGAAATTCTTTTCTACCTGTTTACGAAACTTGGTAAAGGTTTCCGGGAAGCACTCATCACTAAATGATAAATCATCTGGATGAACGAGGGTGGAGCCTTCCTCAAGTTCCAGTTCGACCAAATTGGAAAGCTCTTTCTCCTCCCATCTCTCATCAGCGGCACTATGGGCTTCCATGTGACAACGAGTAGCTCCTAAGCTGTGCATAAGACGAGGGAGTGCCTCCAGAGGGTTTTCATGTTTAACCAGTAAGACACCACCCCTTTTTTCGATTTCTTGCCTGAGTGTATGCAAACAATTCAGGATAAAGTTTGCACGATGAGCACCTATGCGTCGTGGGTACTCTGAATTCCAGGTTTTAGGATCAAGGAAGTATACGAGATCCAGCACATCGTTTTGTTGTAACGCCTTGGTCAGTGCAGGTTGATCATGGAGGCGAAGATCATTCCGAAAGCAGAAAACACCGTGCCTCATGTGAAATATTTATTCAGGATTCTGGGACGGGGAAAAATCAAAATTTAACACAAAGAATGATCATAGGAGGGTCTATGCATTACGAGTTGATTTTTCAATTAGAACGAAAGGTACAGCTATTTTTCAATGCTCCAAATATTACGAAATTGTAATGGAATTGCATGCCCCATCATTGCTGGAAATCCCCCAGTTCCTGGCTCCATGGATTAGAATGCCTTGTAAAAGTATCCAGCTAATCATAGGGAAAATTAAATAATGGTATGTTAATGCCTGCAATGTACAAATAATCACACGGAAAATGCTTTAGCACCTGATCATTAACAGAACTTCTTGGATATGGTTGCTTATTTTAAGAATGATTTGAAAATGTAACTGTGCTGTTTCTTGGAATAGATTTAGGGACGGGTGGTGTTCGTTGTATACTCGTTAATGAGCAAGGTGAGATTGTTGCTGAGGTTTCACATTCCTTGGAGCGATTAAATCTTTCCAATAAGCCGGGTGAATCGGAACAAGATGCGGTGGAATGGATAAGCGTGCTTGAGTCTGCCCTGGATGAATTGTTTTCCGTGCCCCAAAACAGAATGATAGCGGCCGTCGCTGTTGACTCGACATCTGGAACGGTTTTGCCGGTGGACAAATTGGGCAGTCCAATTGGCTCCGCGTTTATGCATAATGATGTACGGGCGGTCGAGGAGTCTGAATTATGCCGAAACATTTTTGGTGGTGATTGTTCTCCCACTTTTTCCCTGCCCAAAATTCTTTGGATGAAAAAGTACCTCTCCATTCCTGAGGATACTTTATTTCTTCATGCCACAGACTTTTTGAATTCCTGGCTGGCTGGATCAATCGATGTGCCAACTGATTTTACCAATGCCATGAAAACGGGCGTTGATCTGGAGACTGGGGATTGGTCAGAAAACCTACCGAACCTCAATCTTCCCAGGGTCGTTTCACCAGGTCAGGTGATTGGAGAACTCTCCCGTGCCCTTCGGTCGCGATGGGGGTTGGCGGGTTCGTGTATGCTTGTAAGCGGAGCGACCGATTCAAATGCTGCCTTCTATGCTTCCGGTGCTGGTAAAAACGGTGATTGGTCGACGACGATAGGAACGACACTGGCTGTTAAGGGTCTTTGCCCAAAGCGATTAAATGATCCATTAGGTAGAATTTACTGCCATAGGCATCCTGACGGTTACTGGTTGCCTGGTGGTGCATCGAATGGAGGCGGGGAAATTCTAAGAAGTCACTTTGGAGAACGACTAAATTGTCTCGATGATGAGTTGAAGTTGTCCCTCCCTTCCATTGTTCCTCCGATTGTTTATCCATCAGTTCGTCAGGGTGAGAGGTTGCCCATTTCCGACCCAGCGTTTCTTCCCTTTGGTCAAAAGGATAAGAAAGATGATTTGAAATTCTATCTGGGTTGCTTGGAAGGGCTCTCCTTTTTGGAAAAGATGACCTATGATCTGATTGATGAACTTGGTGGAGAATTTGGTTCATCTATCTTTGCAACCGGTGGAGCTGCTTCAAGTGTTGTAGGCTTACAAATTCGTGCAGATGTTATGCAACGATCCATCAGCGTTCCGGAGCATCCAAACTCTGCGATGGGTTCAGCAATTCTCGCTGCCGCAGGATTTACTTCGCGAAAAGTGGGAGATGTTTCAACGGATTTGGTCAATATCGTCACAACGATTGAGCCCGCACCAAAATCTGACCAATCAAGAATAGATCGATTTTTAAGTTTTCAGCAAAAGTGTAAGGCTCTCCAGACCTGAGCGATTAATCATGACTATCGAATTATTAATTTCGGACTTAGATGGTACCATTTTGGAAACAGAGGACTATCACCGGCTTGCTTATAATGCTCTTTTTCAGGAACTGAGACTAGAAAAGTCTTGGAGTAAGCAAGATTACATTGATCGCCTCCAAACTATGGGCGGAAGCAAGTTGGAGGAGGTATTTTCATGGATGAACCTGCCTGACGAAAAATTTAAGGAAACAAAGAAGAAACTTTATCAGAGAAAAACTGAGCTTTATGCTGAATTAATTACTAATGATTTACGAACTGGTGTGCTTAAATTACGTGAGGGTATTGCACGTTTGTTCCAAGAGGTAACATGTGCCGGTATTCCAATTGCAATAGGTACAGCTTGCGTGGGATGGGCTGCGCAGAGGGTAGTTAAGGCAGCCCTAGGTGAAACTTTTCTAAGTTCACTTACCTGTTTATGCGGCGGCGAATCGACCAAAAAGCATAAGCCTGCCCCGGATATTTACCTTTTAGTTGCTGAAAAATCTGGTGTCTCACCGCATGCTTGCGTTGTTCTTGAGGACACCCGGCATGGAATGCTGGCTGCAAAAAGTGCGGGAATGAAGTGTATAGTCAGTCCCAGCGAGTTCGCCAAGAAGCACGACTTGTCGGAGGCTGATTTAGTGGTTAAAGACTGGATCGGCCCGCCAAGGATTTCTGTTCAGTTGATAAAAGGTCTGGTTGATTGAATTGAAAAGAACTTTTGTAAATTAAGCTGTAGATTTTATTTCAACTGTTGCATCTGTCTTTTTAGTTTCCATACCCTTGGGTGTTCTCTTCCCAACCAGGCAGAAAAGACTGGGAGTGCTTTTGAAAAATGATACCTGGCGTTTTCCCTCTCATCCTGCATGGCATACATTGCACCAATGGTATGATGAGTTTCCGCTACCTCCATGCTTTCTGCACCATGAGTTGATGATAGTTCGGGTATAGAATTCTTCATCCGCTCAATGGCGTTTGTGTAATCCTGCCTGCTCATTCTCTTGGACTTAGATAAATTGGCGGATTGCGGTTCCGGCTGGTTGGTTATGTTGGAGGTCGGTAAGTGTGGTGAGGGAGGTGGTGGCTGATCCGAGTCCTGCGAATCATTATCATTTGAACGAAACCAATCCTTAGTTTTTTTCAGCGTGTTTGTGAGATAAGGCAAAGTGCTGCCTTTGTTTACGGTAACCCCGCTACCCATGCATCCAGAAAAAAATAAGGAAGTCAATAAAAGGAGGCATAGGGAACGGATCACGATGGATAAATTAGGATAAATTTTTAATCTTCGTCAACCCATCCTTGTTCAAGGATTGCGAACTGAGGGGAATACATCAATGCTGGCACATTTATATGTCCCAAAAACTCATTAATTTTCACGATTTTAAAAAGTTGATCATATCATGGAGGAAATTGTGCAAACAAAAGGGGTTGATGATGCGTTCAGTTGCGCAATTGGACGGACTCCCAGTGATCGAGGTAACTTCGCCCGCCTTGCAAAATAATAAAACCGGCATTTATATTTCAGCAGGCATTCACGGGGACGAGCCTGCAGGAGTAACGGGATTACTCGACTGGGCAACGAGCAAGAACTTAGCATCTATTCCCTTAGTTCTTTATCCATGCCTTAACCCATGGGGATTGATTAACAATTCGAGGTTTGATTCTCAGGGAAATGATCTCAACCGAATCTGGGACAATGAAGATCATCCCTTGGTGCAGGCGGTAAGTAAAAAAATTAAATCCATTGAACTATTTTTGTCCTTGAATTTGCATGAGGACTATGATGGGCAAGGAATTTATTTATACGAACCTGGGAGGGGGGGTAGACCTGATTCCTTTGCTGGAAAAATTCTCAGTTCCGCGGAATCTATAATTCGAAGAGACTGCAGAAAAACAATCGAGGGTCGCAAGGTAAAGGATGGTATTATCCGCCCACGCCTTAGCAATTTACCCAAGGAAGGAAAACCCGAAGCGGTATACCTCTACGAGAACAAAAGAGGACGAAACTTTACTCTGGAGACTCCATCCGAATTTGCCTTTTATGACCGGCGAACGGCACACAAATTAATGATTGAATGTGCGATTAATGAATCTGGTTATTGAGCCAAACTGGAGATGTACTCCCCCGCATCAATGAAAATAACCCAAGGATAATTCAAGCGAGTTTAAGTGCCTGTCCGAAAAGGCTGAGAATTCGGGAGTGAAATACCAGTTGTAATGGAAACCAAGCAGGAAATGCTCGAATGGTCTAAGTTCCACGCCAGTTGAAAACTGATAGGTTAGCCCCAAACCGCTCTCGGGTTTGTCCACAACATCAATATCGAGTTCCTGATTAGTGGCACCCACTCCTGCACCCACTTTCCATTTTACATAATCCGAAAAAGAAAAATTCAAACCTCCGGAAACGAGGGTGGAAAAGCCAGACAAGTGACCATCTGAAACAAATGCAGAAGTGTTTTCAAAATTGTTTTTGAAATAGAACATTTTATGTTCGAGGTACAAGCTCTCCCAATTATAACCAAGTTTATAACCACCAAGAAATCCATTTTTTTGTTCAATTGTTATGGGGATGTTGCTGGGAGTCCATTCCAGGTCAGAAGAGAAACTCAACCCAAAGAATGGAAGGAAATACATGCCCGTCGAATTCTCACTCCAGTAGGGAGCATTGCTGCCTTCAGGATTGTTTTCAGCAGCAGAAAGATCTGAACTGCTTTCGAATTTCGCAGATTCGTAATTGAAATTAGAGCTGGCGAGGTTTTTTTCGGGGAGTTTGTTTTTAGTGATTGCCGGATCTTTTTTTTCAAAGCGTTTCATCTTTCCCTGAACTGATTGTAGCCTTTTTCGAATTCCTTCGATTAGTTCTTCTCTCGTTTTTGGGGTGTTGGGCTCAGGTTCATTTGCTAAATTATTATTTCCAAATTCTGCAAAGCCTATGGAATGGCAAAAGCTAGCCAAAAGAAGGGGAATGAAAATTGTAAACCTAAATTTTTTCATTTGCTCATCTTGATAAGGATAGACCGAGACTGGGAGAATTCCCATAGATTAAAATCTCTGCCAAGGCCTTGTCTTTTTGCTCTTCAGAAATATCAGTGAGGAGATCGAGCTGTTCTTTGATCTCAGCTATCTGCTGTTGGGGGGAAGTATTTGCAGATACTTCGATAGGTAGGGTAAAGGTTCCGCCATCAGCAAAACTGATTTCTGCGGTTTCGGAAATTCCGGTCATGAGT
>Ga0181581_10003477_pt1 | contig 12317 bp, 10 predicted proteins | sample 071ome_22_FD_132433 | JGI IMG/M metagenome (GOLD analysis project Ga0181581, IMG submission 132433) | Coastal salt marsh microbial communities from the Groves Creek Marsh, Skidaway Island, Georgia - 071404AT metaG (megahit assembly) | ecosystem: Environmental > Aquatic > Marine > Intertidal... | reverse complement strand
TAGTAGTTTATCTTCTGAAGTATCTACATCAAGTGCTTGTAGCCACGCTTCGTCAAGTGCGTTCTCTGAGTCAATAAGAACTACAAAGATACCTTGATCTTGTGCGCTCTTTACAATGTTACCTGAACAAATATATGATTTACCTGCACCGGACTCGCCAGCAAATACACTTACTTTGCCTAGCGGAACGCCTTTATTCCAATCACCCGAAATAAGATAATTGAGTGCATAGTTACCTGTGCTAATCCAATCAGTAGGATCGTTAAATCCTGCACTCATACCTGAAATAGATTTTGTTAATGCAGTCCGAAACTTGGTCGGATCAAATGCCTTAGTCGCCATAATATCTCCTAATCTAAAAAGCAAAATGGGGGATTGCTCCCCCACTAGTTATCACTGTCCTTGACGTGCGCGGATCATTGCAAGAATGTCTTGCGCATTGCCACCTTCTGCAGGAGCCGCTTCAGCTGCTGGTGCTGGAGTTGGCTCTGGTGCTGCCTCTGCTACAGGAGCAGGTGCTGCCTCAGGTGCTGGCGCTGGTGTTGGTGCAGGTGTGCTTGCAGCCGGAGCAACTGGATCGCCTGTTGCTGCACTCATGCCCGCTGGACGGAAGTATTGTCCCCAACGATCCATGTCAAATGCTTCACCGTCTACTGACGCTTCAAACATTTCTTGCATGACCTTAAGTTCTACTTCACCTGGCTTTTTAGGTAGGAAGTCATTTAGATTAAACAAGCCGTGTGTATTAACAGCCTGCATTTCAGCATCATTTAGTGGACGCTCTCTACGTGCCCAGTTAGATGTTGAGTAGTCTGCGTATCCGCCTTTTGAAGTTTTATTAAGACGGAAGTCTACACCTGCTGTGTAATCTGTTGGCAATTCTTCCATGTCTGGATCCATAAGAGCCTGTTTGATGATCTGGAAGATTTGAGGACCAATAATAAATCTACGGATTGGATTATCCGGAGTAGTGTCCTCGCTTAGTGGATTGTCCACAACAAAACCTTGAAAAATATAAGAACGTTTTTTCCAATACTTACGACCCATATCTTCTAGACTTGGATCTTTAAACCAACCACGTACTTCATTAAGAATATTACATGTCTCGCCATACATTTCCATACATGGAATTTGTACTTGTACTGGACGTGAGTCGGTTTGACCTTTGACTCCTGCAAATGGTAGTTTAATTACCAAACGCTCTTGCCAAAAGAATGTGTTGTCTGCATTGCCATCAGGAAGGAAACGTAGCGTTGCGCTATCGCCTTCTTTAATATTCCAAAATGGGTAAATGCTGTTATCACCGCCGCCTGAGCTGTTACCGCTTGTGCGTGATTCTTGTTCTTTGAGCTTTGCTCGGATTTCTGCTAATGATGCCATAGTTATGCCTCCTTTATATGCCTATGTTCTATGTGCCTAATTTTGTATAGCACATTATATACTATACAATAATATTTATCTTCTGTCAACCTTTTTTGACAAAGAATTTCAAGAATTTAGCCAATCTTTACAGACCGGCTAATCTCATGATGTCGTTTTGTTCTTGTGATTCGCCTTGTGCGCTTATACTTGCAATATCTTTTTTAACAAAATCCATAATAAATTTGGCTTCGTTGCTGGCAATCTGATTGTTTAATCTTCTTAATGCATTTTGGTCGCCTTGTCTTATTCTCTGAATATTTTTTATCATTTGCATTGCATTATAGGTAGTGGTTTCGCCGCCGCCTGCTTTTTTAATCTCTCTGCCTAATCCATCCAACTCTTGATAAATGTCTAATAAAGCCTCTATAGCAGGGTACCCTGCAAGGGTACCCCCATGTATATATGAGTTTGGATCTTTTGCTGCTTGTGGAGCAATTTTAGCGTATTGATTTGCTAATTCTTGAGCTTTGTTTTGGAAGTTTGAAGTTGTCCATCCTTGTTTAGCACCTTGAATGCCGCCACTGACTGCACCTTTGACAGCGTCCCAAACACCTTCTTCCACATCATCTTCTGCAAGCTCAGGATCTCTATAACCGTTAAATTCTTCAAACTTTGCATTGATTGCTTCAATAAACGCTTTTGCAGGATTGATGTACTGTTCGCCGTAGTCTTTTTCTATTGCTGTTAGTACTGCTGTTTCGCCTTTTGGAAACTGTCCTGTATGGCGATCATACATTGATAAAACAAATTCTGTTACTGGAACGTCTCTTTTGCTCTCATCCATTTTTTTGTTCTTTTCGTAGCAATTACAATGTTTACAATCTGGACCGCAAGAGCATTCTGTGACAGGCTTGCCGCAGCATGCTTCTGGACACATTTCAACTTTGCTTTCACTAAATTGACCCATTGCCATTAACTTACCTAGCATTTTTTTATCGCCTTCGGCTTTGGCTTGTTTTATTAATTTTTCCCAAGTTTCTCTATTTGGGATTTGTAATGTTTTTGACCATTCGTCGTCAGTAGGTGTTAATGTTTCACCAAATTGACCCATTAGCTCTTCAAATGTATTTTCAATAGAATGTTCAAATGCACCATGTGGCAACCCTCTAGTTATAGGTTCGCCCGTCATAGGATCTCCTCCTACTGCACCAGTCACCCAAGGAATTTGTAACTCCATCCCGGGCTGTATCATTGCTGGATCTTCAATACCATTGTCGTCTGCAATCATCTGTACAGCATCATTTACACTCATACCCTGCATTTCATACTTTACCATTTCTCTAGCAATGCTATACAAAGTATCGCCTTGTTTTACAGTATATGTTTCTCTGTGATCTTCGTCTAAAAATGATTCTGCTGTTAACTCTTTTGCACGAGTTGTTTCGCTTACCAAGCGGTATACGAAAGGAAACACATCTTTTAATTCTTCATTAAACTGACGTATTGTAAGTTGATCTATCCAATTTTCTGCTACGTCTGTTGGAACTTCTGTTACTTCTTGTAGTTCAAAATTTTCAAAAGTATTTTTATAAAAGGATTCTTTTTGAAGATGTTGCACTGTTTTCTTTAGTTCTTCTATTCTTTCATTGACCGGACGAACATATGAAGAAAGACCTTCAGCCATTACACTAGAACGATTCATGTATGACTTAAATTTTTTCAAACTAATTAATTCTTCGCTAATAGATTCGATATGTTTGCCAAAGTCATCAAATGGCTTACCGCCTTCACTGACATGTCTTGCCATTGCTCTTGCACCATTAATGTGTTTAAATGGAAATTTAAATCTTTCTCCATCGCTACTTTCTATATAAATTGCACCTATATTTTGTATTCTACCAGTTACAGATTCATGATTTACTGGTTTAGTGTGTTTTATTGCAATTCTAGCTTCACCAATATTTTGGTAACTAGTTTTGCTAGTGCCATACATCTTTGATTCGTTCATTGTATTATCTCCGGTGCGATCTTTTGTTAAAAATTTATAATCTCTTAGATCTAAATTTGATTTATTAATATTCCTTGTGTCAAACTGTAAAAGTCTCTTTTTGCTAAAACTTCTTAATTCCTTTAAAAACCCGTACCAATTGTCTCTAGTAATACTATCTTCGTTAGCTACAAAGTCATTACTATACATTACTTGGATAGCGTTATCGGATAGCGTTACGTTTACACTCCCTAATTTTTTATCGCCTTCCATATAATCGAAGTCAAAAAATCGAGCAGCATTTGGCTCGTTGGTTACTTTGCCTTCTTCATCACCAATGGTGACACTTGGAAAGCGTCCTCGTATTTTGTTAAAAAGTTCTTCTGCTATTAGATCTAAATTTTTCATTGCAATGTATTTATCAATAATTAGTACTTATGAAGATTGGCATAGGTTGTTCATAATCTTCTATATCTTCAGCTTGGTTAAAGGTATTGTAAACTCTAGGATCCCAATCCTTTAACACACTCATCATTCTAAGTGCTAATAGTGTAGCACTTACTAAATCGTCACTGTGACCCAATTTAGCCTGGTAGCTAGAACCTGTTGCTACATATGCTTTTAATTCTGACACAAACGGTTTAGATTTTATTGTCATCTTGTCATTTTCTATCATTGTTTTCAATCTACTACAAGCAGTAACTTTTGTGCTGTGAGTAGTGTTGAAACCTTTGCGGAATTTACGAACGTGTCCTTTGCGGATAGGCTCACTGACGAACAACCCCGGAATGTTCTCTTCACCGTAATCGTTTATAACGATAAGGGCAGCCTCGCCTAATCCATTGTTCTCCACGCTCCAATAAATTCCTGTGGGATTTTTTGTTTCACTTTCTATATACTTACAAATGTCTGCAAGTACTCTTATTTGTCCGGGTATAGCAGTAGTATTGTGCTGCCATTCTGCTACTTGTTCATAGGTAGGCAGTTCGAAAACTTGTATGGCAGAATAGTCGCCGCCAGTACCCATACTAGGATCAAGTGCAACAACATATGTGTATTGGCTTGTGGGCTTTTTATACCAACGTGTTTGCCCCATATTTAGAATAGGATTTACACCCTCCATAGCAGCAAGTTTAATACTGTTAATTAATGTTTCATCAAAAACTAAGAACTCACAGCCATATTCGCGTCGGAACTTTTCTTCGCCAATACGTCCTATTTCATCTTGTTTCCATTGTTCGTCTCTGTCTGGATGTTCGTCCCAACTTGCTCTAAAAGCATGAAATCCGTTTATGCCAACATCTTGTTCATTGCCATGTTCGTCAAACTTTTGTTCTGCTTGTTTCCAAATAGTAGCAAATGTATCTTCATCTGAGTTCGGTGTGCTAGTAATGATAGCACGACCACCTGTTGCTAGTGTAGGAGATATTGAAGTCCAAAACTCTTCCGCAATATTAGGTTGCACAAACGCAAACTCGTCACAGTATAGTAAAGAGATAGACAAACCACGTCCTGTGTTTCCAGTTGTTGTTTGGCTTATAATGCGTGATCCATTTTCAAATTCCATACTACCTTTGTTGTAACTTGTTACACCTGCCCTAATATGATCTGGACAAGTTTCATACACATAGCGTATACGTGACATAATTTCTTGCGCACCTGTATATTTGTGTGCAGCAATTAGAATAGTTTGATCTGGATGGAACATAGCATACCAACACAAGTAGATACTAGCACAAGTAGTTTTTCCTGTTTGTCGTGGCATCATATTAATGTTAAATCGGTAATTATGATAAGAGTGTAACAACCTAAGTTGATATTCGTAAGGATCAAATAAAAGTTTGCCTTGTACAGGGTGTTGTATATTTGCAAAATGTTTTGCAAAATAAAGATACCCATTATCACGATCCATGCACTGCATAAGATCTTGAATATGATCTTCTGTAAATGTTTCTTTACGGTTTGCCTTTTTTGTTAAGACACCATCTAATGACTTACTCATATGTATATTTACTCAAAAAAATAGGGCCCTAAGGCCCTATTGAGTTCTGGGGGATATTTACTTTTTCTTATTCTTTGCTGCATGCACTGCTTTGCGTTGTGCATCATTAGCGTATTTGCCTTCGAGTGCTTTGTATAACTGATCTTTAACTGATTCTACTGCCATAGCATTGTCTCCGCGTTGTGAAGCAGCATACATTTTTTTCTGTCTATTAATACCACCTGATAGATCTTTAACCATGTAATTATGATCTTTGTATTCTTCACTAGGACCATTATCCCAATCTTCGCCTACAAGTTCTTCTCCCATTCCACACGGAGTAGGAGCTTCTTCGCCGTGTGCTATACCGCAAACAGGACATGGCATTTCATTATGCGAATCATCATCAGTATGCAATGCATCGGGTGCTATTGGCATATGAGTATGTTCTCCGCTGCCACCTGTGCCTGCTAATTGCATAATGCGCATTAGTTCTCCGATTTCAGAAGCATTTGTTCCATTCATTGAAATGTTCATTGATGCTTCTTTTAATTTTGATTTATCTGTCATGTCATTGTCCCAACTTTCTCTATTTGTAGCACCTTGGCTACCTGAAATTTGTTGCTGTATACCTCTATAAAAATCGTTAGTATTGCCAATTCTAAAGTTTGTATCACTGCCGCCGTTATATTTTTTGTTAAAATATCCTGCTAATGCAACTTGTAGTTTAGTATTTAGTGATTGAAATCTTTGAGGGTCAGCTTCGCGTGCTAAATCTCGTATTTTAGTCATCCATACACCGTTAAACTGTACAATATTGCCACCTTTTGCAAGTTCTGCTTCAATTTCAGCAACAATTGGATTTGATCCGGATCTAATTTCATCTGCTAACGCATTATGATTTTGTAAAACATTACGTTGAGCGTCTATGTTACCTTCTCCTTCAGATCCACGTTTGCCGCCTCTTGTTCTAGGTCCGTCTGCACTTGCAGATGATGCAGCATTATCTCTATCCATCTTATTGTCAATTGCTTGGTCTGATTTAGGAAATGCTTTATTATAACGAGATACAAGTTCTTTAGCCCTAGGATCATCGCTTGCTTCCAATCTTGCAAAAAGTGCATCTAGTTCTTCACGTTCTTGATCAGTTAAATCTTCAGGTGCTTCATGTAGCATAAACTCTACCAAAGCAAGCATATTTTTCATAGACATATCAACACTTGCTGTTTGCACGCCTCTTTCTTGACCGTCTAGTTCTGCGTTTGGTTGACCTGATTCTTGTCCAGCGGCCGAAGTAGATGTTTGTTCTTGTTCTACTTTATCCATTAGTTCTTGGAATCTATCCATTTCTTCTGGTCTTACAGGTACTGCTTGTGATTGAGTTTGCCCAGTTGCAGGTTCTTGTACAATAATTTGTTCGGAGTCATCGCCGCCACCTCTCAAACCGTCACCAATATCTCCAGGAGCTGTTGCGCCTGTTCCAGGACTTGTTTGTCCTGTTGCTGGTTCTTGTACAGGTTCGTCTGTTTGTGTGGTTTGACCTGTTGCTGGTTCTTGTACAGTTCTGTTTGGCTCTTGACCGCCTCTTGTACCATCGTCTGGACCTGTGGTAGGCTCTGCTGCTTGAGGCTGCGCCGCCGTTGATCCAGCTTGAGCGTTTATCGCTCTTTGTAGAGCAGCCATTGTTTCAGGACCTGCTTCGCCGTCTACTTGTAACCCATTTTGTCTTTGAAATTCTTGCACGGCAGCATATGTACCGCGGCCATACTTTCCGTCTACACCATTTGGATCTATGCCTAAACGTTCTAGTGCTTGCTGCAAATCACGAACACTGTCCATTGCTTGTTTGCCGCCATCGTTATATGCATCCATTAAGCTCGGTGTTGTTGTATCTAATCGACCTGCTAATGCATCTTGTTGAGGTTCTTCAGTATTTGCGTCTGTTTGTCCTGTTGCTGGTTCTTGTACAGGTTCGTCTGTTTGTGTGGTTTGACCTGTTGCTGGTTCTTGTACAGTTGTTGTATCAAATTCGCCACCTTGTCTATTACCACCTGCAAATTCATCTGCTGCTTGTTGTGCATCTGATGGTGTTGTATCAAATTCGCCACCTTGTCTATTACCACCTGCAAATTCATCTGCTGCTGTTTGTCCTGTTGCAGGTTCTTGTGTAGTTCCTTGAGGCAATTGTCCTGCGCCACCTGGTGCAGGTCTTACTGCATTTGTTTGACCTGTGGCTGGTTCTTGTGTAGTTCCTTGTGGGCGTTGTCCACCTCTTGGTCCTTGACGTCCATTTTGTGGACCTGATGTGGTAGTTCCTTGTGGGCTTTGTCCGCCTCTTTGGTCTGGTCCTCTTGGGTCAGCTGCATCTGGATCTGCTGTAGTAGTTCCTTGTGGGCGTTGTCCACCTCTTGGTCCTTGACGTCCATTTTGTGGACCTGATGTGGTAGTTCCTTGAGGCAATTGTCCTGCGCCACCTGGTGCAGGTCTTACTGCATTTGTTTGACCTGTGGCTGGTTCTTGTGTAGTTCCTTGTGGCTTTCTAGTTCCAAGATCTGCTAAACTATTTGCTTTTTTCGAGGGTGGTGCTTCATTTATTATTTTGCCATAAACATCAGCTATATTAATTAAATCCCTAATATCTTTCATTTTTAGTTTCCTAACACTGCTTTTGTATTTTCGGCACTATCTATGTCTTTTGACTCTCCTTTAGGAGCACCTTCCATTGGGTCAATTTCTCTTTCTTTACGTGCAGTTTCTAGTTCTTTCAAAAGATCCATTACCCTATTGCCTGCTACAGAATCTTGTCCACTTGTACCACCCATATCTTCAGTTGCAAGCAGAGCTTCATATTCTTCCTTTTCAGGGGTATTTTGTAATTCTTCTAAAGGATCAAATTCTCCTTTAACTTTCAAGTGGCCTCTATCTACAGAACAGTTGTCAATTAGATATTCTTGCAAATGAAAACTTGTAGTAGGATATTTTACTTCTGCTTCAAAATGGTGTACTTCCATATTTTGTAATTTAGGAAAATCCAACGGTTGTTCTGTTATGGGTGATTTTTTGCCTGTAGAAACATTAACTAGATCAAACTTTTGTAAGTTTGTTTCTAATCTATCAGCAAATCCTTCTGGTAACTCCCCAGCTACACATATTTTAAATTTATAAGTCTTTTGACTTTCTGTAAGAAATTCTTTAAAGTTTTTCATGGCCACTTCCTATTATATGTTATTTATCCATGTTTTTAAGTTTTTCTAGTAAACTATTTCTATCAGTTACGACATAACCGTCACCGTTTACTATGTCTCCGTCCGAAGATCCTTCTTTGTCTAGTTTTTCTTTTTTCAGTTGCAGCTCAATCATTTTTAATTTTTTATCCATTTTTGCAACTTTTGCATCCAAACCAGTTTTCAACATACTACCAGCGACTTCAAACACACGACCACTATATCTGCTTTCTACGTTCATACCTAAGTCCATAAGATCTTCGTAACTTTGTAGTGCCCGTTGAGCTATATCTTCTAGTTCTGTATCTGCTTTGTCACCCAAGCCCTTTACAGCAGGCAATGCACTTGCTATTTTATCAAACTCTGCTATATCCCTAAAAGTATTTTTTTGTTCTACAATAGCAGCTTCGGCTTTTTCTTTATTCTTTTGCTCTTGTATTAATTCTTTAGAATCAGGTAAATTTAGCAAATCTTCTAATTTTTTTGTCATGGCAGTTTCCAATTATATGCTACTATATTTATCGTTTACCGTTATGGAATATATCTGATTCTGTAATTACCCTGAAGAAAATGTTCTTTTGTTTACACCAAGCTCTGGCTGCTTCCCATTTTGCTTGGTTAACAATCCATGCTGCTTGATTAGCACGATTGCGTCCAGTTTTTTCTTTTAGTGTTTGATTTGCTGGTTTTACTTCTATTAACTCCACCATTTTTTTACCACCTTTGTTTGCGTAAGCAATAAAAAAATCAGGAACATATATTGTATATCTTCCTGTTAATGGATTTCTGTAAGGAATTTTAATTGATTCGCTTGCCCATTTTTCTACACTGGGATGTTCATCGCAAAAACGCATAAATGCAAATTCCCAACTACTTCTATATGTTGGACTTTTTGTTCCTATATATTTTTCTGGGTACTTGCAATTAAATTTGCCTTGGGCAAAACGGCTCATATCTGAATATTTCTCTTCTCAGTAGTCTCTGCCCATTCTGTAATCTTGTAACCTAATACACTTGTCTTTAGTCTGTTATAATTTAAAATTTCTGTAACTACTGCGCTAAGTTGTACTTCGTTAAGTCCTTTTAGTGTATCTATTAGAGTAAAAACTTTTACGCCATCTAATTTTGCTTGATTTAAGAGAGTAGTAGCAGTAGAAATGGCAGCAGACTTTTCAAAGTTTCTTTTTTCAAAAAACGCAACAACAGCATCTACTTCATTGCTAGGGAAACTAAGTTTTTTTGTAAAATAATTATTAAAGACTTCTGTTACTTTTTCATCATTAGTTGGGGTAGTTTTTGGTAGACTTGACATGTTAACCTCCTAGAGCTCTATCTCTATATACCTGTCTTTCTGACTGACCTATAGCGTTCCAGGCAGCATTTCTTTCGTTAATACCACCTGCATTTCCTGCTGCCTGCCAATCTTTTCCAAACTCCTGTCTAGCAGCAGATTCTAATGCAGCAGGATTATTTGCTAGTGTATTTCTTTGATTTGCATTTCTAATTGCATTTACAGCTAGTGCCGCGCCTGCTGTAGCTAATAGTAATTTTCCGTCGCCTCCAGTGCCATTATTTTTTGGAAAGAATGTACCTGCAACACCACTAACATCTATACCCGCTGCCCTACCAATTGCTCTGGTTAATATATTAAACCCTCCCTGTCTCAAACCTTCAGAGCTTAAATCTCTTACATTACCAATTAGATTTGCTGCTGCTAATGCTGCTTCTAATGGATTGTCAAATGTATCGCCGCCTGCAATAAAATCATATAGGTCTAAAGCGCCTGAAATAATGGAACCTATGCTTGTTGTTCCACCACCTATTAAACTTAATGGGCTAGGAGTTGTATCATAATGATCTTGTCCAAATCCGTTTGGTTCTCCATTTGCGCCTGCCTCAATAGCGCCAGCATCATAAAACACTGCTTCGTAAGAAATTTGCATGGAGTTTTCTGCCATGCCGGCTCCATCAGAATTGTCAACCCTGTCATGACCCCATGCCGTTACAATTGGGTTTACAAGTGTATACGTTACATACGATCCTCTTGATAACTGACTAATTTGAATACTATTAAAAAATGGTAGTCCTGGATTGTTATTATCTAAACCAAATTTATCTTTATTACGAGAACTACCTTGATACAAACTATTCGGTGTTCGACTGTAGGCTCTTCCGGCGTTCCTTATTTGGTTGCCGTCTGCAAAGTAATATCTATAGTATGCCTGCATTAGTGCTGTTGTTAAACTAGAGTTGTCATCATGGAAGGTTAAGTTTACAGGGTCGTATGTAATAGATGTTTGACTATGCTTTACCCTATTGTATTGTTTTCTAGTTTCAACATTTGCGGTATAAGTTGGCAGAGTTGCACTTTTTACCAGCATGCCCATTTCATTTATTTTTTGGGCATTTATAGTGGGTATAATGCTTGCTGCTGTAGGATTTATATCAAAAAATACATGATATAAAAATCTTGTTTTTGGTGCTAGAGCATGATTATTATCTGTATAAAGTCTAGCCGCATGTGCGTAGTCACCTAAATTACCTTTAGGATTAAGAGCTCCGCCTGCAATACTATCAAAAAGACTATTAAACTTATTCGCCATACAAATATTTATCCTTAGTAATAATGTACGTATATAATAAAAATAGGGAGCTGAAAATACAGCTCCCTATAATGCAGACTAAATGTTATTTGTATTAGGCGCCGCCGCCTGTTACAAGAGTGTTAATTGTACGACCCACTGCTGTTCCTACGCCAGTACCTTGTGGTGTTTGGATAGCGTTGTCGTATCTAATAGAAAGTGTAACACTTACTGGATCTGTTGAATTAGAATATGCTAACTGATTATAGTTTACACTTTCACAATAGCATCCGTATAACTCAAATGTTTCTAGTACAGTTGGTGTATTAGCACCGTTACCACCATCTAGGATTTCAATTCTAGTTGTAAACTTGTAATCTAGACCAGATGCTGCACTTGACTGCTCGTAGAAATCAAACTGCTTTTGTAGCTGTTCGCCTACTAGTTTTTGTACGTTGTTGTTTACATCTTCACGTAAGTTTAATTCTATAGGCTGCCATTCGTGTTTGCCTGCTAGATATACTTTTGAGTTGTAAACATCAATAGTCATTTGTTCGAAACTTACATTTGGACGACCTACGTCAATAACCTGTTTTGTAAGTTCTGTTGTTGGTGTACTAACACCAAAATTTTCAAGTGTCACTCTAAAGCGATACTGTAATTTTGGCATTAACAAGCCCTGGCTAGCAGCGGAATCACCGCTTGCTAGTGGTACTGTAATTCTTGATAGTGTTGAAATTGCCATTTAATCTGCTCCTAATCTAATAGTATTTATCACATTACAACCCTGCTATTTCGCCTGTATTTTTCAAGCGTAGCGGAATGTAAATAAACTCAACCGCTTTAACTGGCTCAATAGCAATATCCAGATAAAGTTCGTTACGATCAATTCTAGATGGAGTATTGTTTGACTCATCACAAACTACCAAGTAGTCATACAATGCTCTTTGTCCAACAAGCTCAAGCATTAAACTTTCTGCTGCTTGTTTAATTTCATCGCGTGTAATCTTATCGTTAGGCTCAAAGATATAAGGCTTAGCAAGCTGATTTAATTGACTGCGTAAGTAAATTACTAATCTTGCAACATTGATTCTATCCAATGCACTTGCACCTCTCGAACGAGTTTTTTGTCCGTAGTTTACAAGTCCTGCACCGCTAATAAATGTTATTGGGTTAATATT
>Ga0181581_10003475_pt1 | contig 12321 bp, 9 predicted proteins | sample 071ome_22_FD_132433 | JGI IMG/M metagenome (GOLD analysis project Ga0181581, IMG submission 132433) | Coastal salt marsh microbial communities from the Groves Creek Marsh, Skidaway Island, Georgia - 071404AT metaG (megahit assembly) | ecosystem: Environmental > Aquatic > Marine > Intertidal zone... | reverse complement strand
CCCCAACCCAAAGCCCCACCCGGCCCCCCCAACGGCCACGGCCGCCCGGTGGCGGGGAAGGGGGGAACCCGACCCCCCCCCCCCCCGAGCCGGGGGAGCCCCGGCGGGGCACTGGCCGGTCGAAGAGGCCGTCTGGCATGAGGTGTCAGGGGTGTCAGGCCACGCCGAGGAAGCCGACGCAATGGAGGACCCCGCTCGAACGGACCGTGCAGCGGCCATGAGGATCTTCTTGACCCACAGCGACCCCGGGAAATGTGTGACGCCCAGCGCCGTCCGGGTGAAGGACAATGTCCACCTCGTGTGGACCAAGGTCCTGCACCCCTATCTGCTGGAGGGGGAGGACGCGAGCGCTCTGCTGAAGTGCAGGGAGCGGTTCTGCGCGCGCGTGATCAGAGTCCTTACAGACAATGCGCGCCCCCCGGACACCAATGACGGCCTTTTGGAAGAGGACAAGGCCGCCCTGAAGCTCCTCCGGGAGATTGACACGTCGGGGGTGGTCCAGGAGCGGAGGGAGGCAAACGCGGCGATCGAGCGGCTCTTCCCGAAGCAGGAGAAGGAGGAGCCAGGCCAACGGCGCACCAAGATCACCTCCATCGCACCGGCCCTCAAGCGGTACCTTGACAATAGACGACTGACGTGGCCCGGCGAAGCTGTCCGTCGCGGGGGCGTGCGCTGGTACCAGCTGGTCAACACCCCTCCCGACAGCACCAAGAGCAAAGAGGTGCGCCGGAAGTACGCGGAAGCGATGCTCGGCATGGCCCTCTCGGGCAGCCTGCCCGACGACGCTGGGACGCGCGGCAGCCCCACCACGAGGAGGCACAGGGGGGCGGCGAGAGAGGAGGACGGGGGGGAGGCCCGCCGCCAGGAAGAGGTCCAGGTCCTGCGCGAGGCGCTCGAGGCGCTCGTCCGCCGTGCATGGAGCCGAGCCCCCGAAGCGGCTCGCGACGCGGTCTGGGAGCAGGTCGAACAGAAGGTGGTGGGCGGGGGCGGATGGGCCAAGTTCCACGGTACCGCCCAGCGGTACCTAGGCGGAGGGCGGTGCCGTGCGTAGGGTATATATGCCAGTGACTCTAGTGACTAGTGACTCCCATGCCAGTGCCAGTGACTACCATGCCAGTGCCTAACTACCCAGTGAAACTACCCAGTGAAAGGGAGGGAATGCCCGCAGGGGCGCGTTTTTTTGTCCGGTACACTCATACCCACCCCTTCAGATCGGATCCCGTCCCCATACCATATCTCCCATGTCTGACAACGCCCCCGCCGCCACCCCCGCCGTGGTGCAGATCGCCACCTGCGCCGTGCTCGACCCGGAGCAGTATGCCGTGGCCGTCCTCCCCGGAGAAGACGCCGCCATCCTCACCCTGCCCGCCCTGGATATGCCCCCCGGCACCGTCGTGAGTCAGGTCCTGGTGGACAGCGGGGCCGCCGGCGCCTTCCGCACCTGTGTCCGCATCAACGATCGCCAACTCTACGTGGCGCTCGGCAGCAAGCACGCCCCCAAGGTGCCGCTCCATCTGCTCCTCCGGAAGGAGGAGAAGGAGGAGGAGAAGGGAGGAGAGGACAAGAAGAAGGGCGAGAAGGACCAGGCTGGGCCCAGTACCTGATCGGGTCTAGACAGCCTTTTAACAGCCCAATACAGCCAATATGCTCCTCGCCCGCGCCGGGCCCACGCCGGGCACCCCGCGGAGAGCCCCCGCGCGGGCCGCGTCAAGCACCGCAGCCATGGTGGGGTACCGCCCCGCAATGGCCGCGGCCGTCCCGGCGCTCACCCCGGGACACTGGCACAGCATGGCGCGGAAGGCCTCCTCCCGCGTCGCCCGTGCCCGTTTGCGCCCCCCCGGCGGCCGAGGCGGGGCGTCCGAGGCCGCCGCCCGACGGGCAGAGAGGCGCTGCAGGACCCACGCCGTCTCGGCCGCAGTGCGGGTCGCGAGCATGGGGATGCCCCGCAGTGCCAGCCCCGCCTGCGCTCCCAGGACCCGCTGCCTCTGGGCCCCCGTCGAACGGTCCTCCCCCTCCACGACGTACAGCACGCCGCTGCCCTCCTCCTCGCGCGCCCTCAGCAGGCGTTCCCTCTGCTCGCTCCACCTCCCATCCTGGAGCGACTGCAACAGGTCCGTGGGCGTCTTGCGTTCCACCAGCAGCGGGGGGCCGCCCCCACCCACCGCGAAGTCGCCCACCGCGAGGTCCCGCACCGCGACCTCGCCCGCCCGGGGCAGGTGGACGCGCAGGGCCTCGAGGACGGCGCGCTCGCGGTAGCAGCACACCACCGCGGGGGGCGGTAGATCTATCTGCCCCGGTATCGGTACATCGATAGGCGGGTCGGTTACGTCCTTTACGTCCATCGGGTCGGCCACTAGATACCGAAACACACTTTTCTTCGCCGCGGACGCCACTAATGGCACCGCTGGCCCTGCGGCCGGTACCTGTCCCTCGGACGTGCTCCCGAGGGGGCTCCCGAGTCACCTCCAGCCCCGAGCTCGTCGTCCACCACCCCGTCCTCGTCGCTCGTGTCCACGCAATCGAGGGCCGTGCGACAGGCGCGGCCGCGGGCCAGGTCCAGCGGAGTGTGCCCGTACCTGCGCGGACGCGATAGGGACGCGATAGGGACGCGATAGGGGCCAGGGTCAGGTTCGGAATCCCCGGCCCACCCCAAATTCGCGGGGGCCCGTTACCTGTCCCGCACGTACCGACAGGCAGCTGGGTACGCCGAACAGAAGAGGCACACCACCCCGACGTGCCCCTCGAGAGCCGCCACGTGCAGAGGGAGGCGGCCGTCCGCGTCCGCCGTCATCTGCACCCCGTGACGCGACGCGAGCACCTCACAACACGCAACGCACCCACGGCGGGCCGCGGTGTGCAGCAGGGTGTCCGAGGCCGGGCGCGCGGACGGACGCCACACGCGCAGCGCGCGGTCGAGAAGGCGGGCCTGTCCGTGGACGACCAGGAGGCGGAGCGCGCGCTCCCTGTCTCGGCGATCGGAGTCGTCGCGCGGGGCGCCGAGGCGGGAGATCTGTTTTGCGGCCAACCTATAGAGCCCCAGCTCCACGAGCTCCGAGAGGCGCATGGGCGGCGTACCCCGCGCAGCTAGCTTTTGCCGGGGCTAGTACGGGCCCATTCGGTTCATACCGGGTTCGTACGCCGGCTTCGCCAAACACGCATCGTCGCGGACTGCACGAAAACACCCAGCAGACAGACGGAGGGGGAGGGGGGGGGGCAGCCACCCCTCGAAGGGGCGGGGCGCGCGCCAGGGGCGTGAAAACGCCCCCGCGGCAGTTAGCGCGCCCCGCACATGCCGATGGTACCAGTCAGGGCGGGGGAAGACGCCTCCGCCGCTCTCGGCTCGTCCTGCGGGGCGCGGAGGCAGGAGAGCCACGGGCACGGGGGGGCAGCCAAGGTCCTCCGGGTCGCGTCGAGGATCCCGCGCACGCGGAGCGGGATCGATATCAGCATCGATCTCTCCGAAGAAACGATCCTCCACGGCGGGAAGTCGGCCGGCCCCACGGGGCTGCCCGCGGGGCACACGAAGTCCGCAAACTCCGCCCCCAGCGGCCGACCCCTCCCCAAGACCACCGCGCTTCTCGACGAGATCGCGATCGCGGAGCAGAGGCTGGCGACGGCGGCGTCGATGGCGGACCTCGAGAACGTCCCGGGCATCGAGAGCGCGCCCCCCCCGAGGCCGCACGGCGTCTGCGTGCTTTGCACGTGGCCGGTTCCGCCGGAAGCGTGTGTGTGCGAGGCTGCCTACACCCTCCACCTGCTGTGCACCTGCTGCCCGAGGTGCAGGCATGTGCTGCACGCCCCGCACCTCGGGAGAGTGGAGGCGGGAGCGTAGAGGCAGCGAAAAAGTATGCGGCTCTTCCCGAGCCACCACCGCGCGGGATGAGAGCCGGGAGCCAGGGCGCGGGGAAGGTCAGCGTGCACGAGCTGCGAGCACTCTCCGTTGCTGCCCGGCAGCCGGACGTCGTGACGGTCGAACACTTCCTCAAGCGTCTCAGGGCCGCCCTCCGCTTCGCCGCCAAGCGAGGAGACTACACGTGCTCCTTCACCATACCGCTCATCGAGGGGGGCCTGCCGCTCTTCGACCCAGCCGAAATGGCCGTCAAAGTCGGGTCCGCCCTGCTCCTCGAAGACCGTCGGCTGAAGGTGACGACGTCGCGGAACGTCATCCGCGTCTCGTGGCAGGCATAGGGCGGCCGCCTAGGCCGCACAGGCTTTGAAAAAAAATCAACATCGTATTAACAAACGCCCGGCGATGGCCCAAGCAACCCCTGGGCCGGGGATGACAGAGCAAGATCGTGTCCGGGGGGCCTACCCCCCGGGGCATCCCTACCGGGACACCCGCGTGACGGGACGGCTCTACCTTCCCTCCGACATGACCGACGACTATAAACGGGCACAACAGATCGCGAGTACGCCGACGTTCGTTTCCAATGTCGATATCCTCCAACGGGCCGGTGCCGGCCTGACCCAGGACGCCAGGAGTAAAGGCGCCCTTGTCGGAACGGGCGTCGGGATTCTGGCCGTCCTTGCCGGGTGGATGTTCGGGAATCAGCTGATGCAGTCGGCCATTAGCGCGACCGTTCGCGTGGTGACGCAGTCGACTACATCGATAGTCTCGGGGGCTGTCGTGCACGGGGCCAAAACAACCACCGTCGGCTTGCTAGGGACCGCCGTGCTCTACTTTCTGGGAGCTTCACTGGGAGGCCCATTGGGAGGGGCGGCGGCGGCGGGAGTGGCGGCGCTGACGGGTCAAATGGTCGGGTGGTTTATTACGACGACAGCAGACGAGGCTAGTCAAGCGGCCAGAGTCAGCTGGAACGAGCTCGCCACGGTCTTTTACATGACCGTCGAGGCGTCGAAGGGCATCCTCCGGATCCTTAGCCCTCTCGTCTTTCGTGCGACCCAAGCCGCACTGGAGAAGACGATCAGACCGGAGCGGCCCCTGTTCACCGACGACATGGAAGGCGCGTGGAAAGCGGGACAGACGGTGGGGAAAACGTTCATCGATGCCGCCACGAACGCTACTGCCGCCGCCCCGCGCAAGGCACTCCACCTGTGTCGCGACTCCGAAGAGGAACGTCTGATTTGTGCGGCCGCGCTGTCGATCATCAAGGACTGGACGGAGGGGACCGGGGGGGACAGCGAGAGACCAGTTCACGGTGGGTCGTGGAGGAGAATCAGGGACAACGAGTTCTCGAAGAAGGACTCGAAAGGTCTGCTCGGGCAGTTCCTTACCTTCTTGGGCGCGAGGAGAACGAACGAGCGACGGGAACCGAGGCGCGTTTTCGAAACGAACCAAGGAGAGGCGCGTTTCGACAGGCCGATCGTCGTGGACATGAGCCAGGGCACGATGGAGGACATCCAGCGGGCGTGGGTCGTCGCGCTCTATCAGATGGACCGGGCGTGGCTCGACCTGTGGTATGACGAGGAAGGAAAGCCCCGCGAATACGAGGGCGACAAAAATGCAACGGCGCGGGATATCGACGCGCGGATCGAGGCCGGCCTCGTCTCCAAGATGGCACGTCCGGAGGCGTTCCTCGACTCATACATGCACCTGAGCGCCCCCCTCGCGACCACGAGCCCCCAGAGCCTCCAGAGCGCGGCTCAGAGAACCGCGCACGCCCCCGTAGCCAGCCTAGTGCGGGGGGGCTGGGACATCCTCCGGGGGATCACAGGGTTGGCAGGGTCGGCAGACGACTGGGCCAGGACCATGGCGGATCGTCACGCGAACCCCCGCGACAACTTGACCGGGCGTCTCGGGCAAGCCGACGCTTTCTTGAGTTTCCTCGAGAGGGTCGGTGCCGAGCAAACGCAGCAGGGAAAGGTGGGGGCACTCCTGCGAGGCATCGGCCCGTACCTCGACACCCTCCCACGAGGCCCCTATCAGAGTCTCATGCAGGCCGCCGAGAGATACGGCGTAGAAATGGGCGGGGAGTTGGGGGGGAATGTCGCGAAGGCCCTCCGCGCGACACACGAGACCCTCAGCGGGGTGCGGGACATCGCGCTAGGCGCACGAGAGAGGAACCCCGTGAGCTTCCTCCACGGCACTGCCCGGGTCGGCGGTGCCGTCGTGAACGGGGTGACGGTGTTCACCTCGATCACGGACACGCTCGGCCGCTGGTCCGACGACCGGCGCAGGGCGAGGGCGGCGGACCGGCTGGTGTCCAACAAACTCGACGCGCGCGCGCTGTTCGTGTGCGGGGCGCACGCCCTGTGGGCAGACCGAGACGCGGCCCACGATGCCCTGCGGGGGGTGTGGGGGGAATGCGCGCGCGACCCGGCCATCGTGCGCTTCGGCTTCGGCACCGTCCCCGGGACCTCGCTGCGGCACCCCCAGCCCGGGAGGGAGATGCGCACGCTGTTCTCGGGGCAGAGGCTCGCTGCGTACGGGACCCGCAGCGAGGAGCCGGACAGGGAGGGAGGCCCTGGCGCGCCCAGCGTGTCCGTGACCCACGCGTTCGAAAGAGCCATGCAGCGCGCGCAGAGCGTCCACAACGTCGCCGTGCCATGCGCCTTCCGCGACGTGCTCGACCAGGCCCTCCTGCTCGCCCCCCGCCTCACCCGCGCCGCCGAGCGCATCCGCCCCGAGACACTCGCCCCCGGCTTCGACCCGCGCCACCGCCTCCGCATGCCGCTGATGGCGGCGCCGCGTGGGTCCGCCCCCGAAGTCTCCAGCCGCCTCGTGTTCGCCCGGGAGTGGATCCGGCAGCGACTGGGCGAGTTTCGGGAGAACGTTGCCGAGCAGCGGCGGGCACATGGCCACCCCGTCGTCAACGCCGTCCGCCCGCCGACACTGGTAAGGAAGAGCGAGGGCAATGATTTGCGACCTGTGTGGCATCTCCGCGCGATCTGGGAAGCGGTGCTGTCTAGGAGGGAAGACGAGATCTCGTTCGTCACAGAGGGACGAGTCAAGATCCCGCGGAGTGTCGTCGCCGATGTCGTCGCGATCGAGATCGCTCTTCAGGACGCCGTGCCCATTCAAGACGATCGCGATCGTGACAAGCCGGGAGTGAATGATGCTCGGATGAATGATGATGGCTTCAAGAAGTTGCTGGAGCTTTGGAAGCCGATCGTCCGCTTGGGTGAGAAGACCCCCCCCGGGGATCAGGCGTACTGGGAGTACTCGATGGAAAAACAGACGCTGACAGAAGGAAACGCCAGGCTGGGACGCGTCATCAAGGACGCCAACGACCTCGTCGCCACCGTGCTCCAACAGACCGTCGTCGAGGAACGGCTCTACCGGGCGCTCAAATGGTCTGGCCAGGCGAGCAATAAAGTCCTCGAGTGGATCGAGAGCAGGCGGGGTGGTGGGAGCGACGACCCACCCACCCCCGCGAGGTGGTACCTGCCAACCCTCACCTTCCTGCCCAAACTCACTCTCAATGGCTCTGACGAAGAGGGCAAGGCCGTCATGTTTCAGTATAATGTTCGCGACGCGGCCGAGCGTCTGGCCAGCCGTACCCCTCTTCCTCACGCTCCTCAGACTGACCCAGCACCCAGCCACGGGCACGTGTCAATCACCCTCAAGTCGATCACTAGCATTCGATCACCGGCTCCGGCACCGGAACCGGCAGCGGACACATCGCCACCGGCCGGTGCACAAAGAATGGGGGGGGGTGCGCGGCAGGCAGCCCAGCCAGGCGGTGGCGGTGGCAGTGGCGGTGGCGGTGGCGATGGCGGTGGCGGTGGCGGTGGCAGTGGCGGTGGCGGTGGCGGTGGCGGTGCCGGTGCCGTGGAGGGCGGGTGGCTGGCGGTGCGGTGCGACTCGCGCGAGTCCTGCATGGCGCTCGCCCGCATAATCGCCGCCGACGCCGACCTCGCCGGGAAGGGGGTCGTCATAGCCCTCGACAGCCCCGCCCTGGGCCCGGTCGAGCAGCAGGCGGCCGCCTGGGCACACGCGGACGTCCCTGACACGCTCATCGTGCTCCTCCATGGGGACGAGGAAGTGCCCACCGACCACGTCGCTCGCCACGCCCTCCGCTACGTGCCCGGGCTCATCGCCACGCTCGTCGTCGACCCGCCCGGGTCCCTCGGAGCCTGGCAGAGGTTGCTCGCCCTGGACGCGCCCCGGGTGGACAGGTTCGTCCCATTCCTCCCGCGGGAAACCAAGCAGTTCCTCGACATTGCCCTGGCCGCCGTCGCCGATCCGGGACGGTTCCTCCCCGCGCTGCGGAAGACCCTCGCGCCTAGCCTCTTCGGGGACAGCGTCCAGGCCACGCTCGTCTTCGAGCCGTTCCTGCAATTCCTCGAGGACCCCTCCACCGCCGCAGCCATCGCGGCCATCAGAGAGGTTGACTTCGCACTGTCCCAACAGCGTGACCTCACCCCCGGTGCTGCAGCATCAGGGGACTGGAAGGCACATTGGCATTGGCCCAGCACCGGGCTGTATATGGTAGCGGACAATGCAACGACAATCGTTTCGGGGAGTGAGCAGGTCTTCTTCCAGATGGGGGGCGGGCTGGGGGACATCGCCCAGGACGTGCTCGAAGCACTTGCCCTCGGACGAGGGGCCCGACCTGCGGGCGCACAGCGCACAGCGCACAGCCCCCAGGTGGGGAAAGACTTCGACGAGCTCGTGGAGAAATATAAGGGCGCCGACTTCGACCCAAGCTGCCCGCTTGACGCGAAAAACATGGGATGGGAAGTGCACGTGCAGGGGGCCCTGCTGAAGCTGCTAGAGAGCTAACGAGACGTGTTCGTCGGGTTCAAACGTGGTCCGGGACACATCACGAAAGCGGTTCGACCGCCACCGCGATCATCAGCGAGCACACGAGCAGGCCGAGCGCGAAATCGTTCAGCTGTGTTGCAAGCACTAAAACGTGCTCTGGCACGGGGGTTCTGACAGGGGATCGCCCGGGCGCGGGGCCGTGGGCGCCCTTTGCCCCCCCGGCCGCGGCGCCCGGCACGGACTTCGGGGCGGCGGCGCGGAGGCGCGTCAGGGGAAAGGGCGCGCAGAACTCCGGATCTCCCATAATCAACATAACAGGCACACAAAAACCCCAGTCGCCATGCCCCCCGTCCCCGAGTCGCGCGCCCACAGCCTCGCGCAGCGGCACAAGAACGGCGCGGGCGCAAAGGCGAGAGGCGCCCTTCCGAGCCCCGGGGGGGCAGCTGCCAGCGACGCGGCGACCACGTCCCGGGAAGTGCGCGAGAAGACCCTCTCGTGCTTCCCGGTCGGAGGCGGCACACGGGCTCACTTCACGTGGTTCAACTTCCCGCCGGAGAGCTGGCCCCGGCTGCTCGACGCCCTCGCCGAGGACGTCCGGGCCGGGGACGGCCGGCGGAGCAATAACGGCTTCCTCGAGCAGAAGACCGTGCTCGAGGGCCTCCCGGACAGCGCGGGAGGGGGCAAGAGGCACCTGTACCCCGTGTTTGCCGATGTGGATGTGCTCCATCGCGGCGCGAGGCAGTCCGCCGGGCGCGTCGCGGACGCGATCGCGCGGGAAATCGCCCCCGCCGTCTTCGGAGCCTTCGCGTTCGAACTCCTCGGCGCCACGGAGTCCGCGGAGGCCCTCATCGCGACGCGCCCAGTGCAGCGGAAGAGCCAACCAGGCGAGCACACGGAACCCGCGGGAGGGGCGCGGGGCGCGTGAAAACGCGGACGCGCGCCGCGAACGTATAGCGCATGACATGAAAAACACCCCACGCCCGCGGGGTCGGCGCAGGAGAGGAGCCCGAGCTGTGGAAGATCGGTTTCCATGTTCACCTCACAAATGTCGACGCCACGGGGCGCCCCCTCGTCTCGGCCCCCGCGAGGAACTACCGCCGCGACGGCCACCCGGCCTCCCGGCTCCTCGCGACCGCGGAGCACGCCTGGCGCGTCGCCCTCGACGACCTCCGGCGCCGACACGCGCTCGCCGACCACGAACTCGCGACCCTCGAGTGGTCGGACAAGCCGCCTGTCGACCAGGCCGTCTGGGCGGGCAGCGGACTTCGCTGCCTGTGGCAGGTCAAGGCCGGGAGGGAGCCCTTCACACCCCAGGTATACACCCCCGCGCTCGCGTGCGAGCTCCTCCCCGGGAAGCCGCCGAACCTCCGCCCCATACGCGTCACCGACCTCCCCCCCCTCGGCGGCGCGGCGGAGGAGGTGGTGGACACCCCCCGAGACATGACCGTCCGCGAGGCCCTCGGCGCCTTCTCCATCAGAGCCACGCCCGCCGAGATCGAGTCCGTCCTCCGCACGCACGCCGGGGACGTAAACGGCGCCGTGTGCCGACCCTCCGACGGGAACGGCGACCGGTACACGCTCCTCCCGCTCAAGTCCGGCCCGGTGAGGCGGCAGAAGCGGACGAGGGAAGGCGCCCCCCGACGGGCCCAGGGAAGCGTCCCCGATGGCCTCGAGGCCGCCTTCCAGGCCTCCAAGCTGCACGCCCTCCTGCAGCAGCACATGCCGGACGCGACCTTCACCGTCGTAGCAGACGACACGGACATCGACCAGGGCTTCGTCCAGGTCCGCTCCCCGGGGGGCAGGGCCCACTACTGCTGGATGAAGGGCGGTGAACACAGCTCCAACAACGTCTTCCTCCGCATCGGGCACTACTTCGTGCACCAGCGCTGCCACGGCTCGTGCATGCAGTCCGGGCTGTACTCCCGCTGGGGAATCTTCATGGGCAGGACGGAGCCTGCGCTGCAGAGGTTCCTGCCCCCCCCCGACCGGCGCCCACCCAACCCGGGGCCCGGCGTCCCCGCCTACGCGGCTGCCGTCTTCGACGCCGTCACCGCGCCCCCCGCGCCATCGCCCCTCCCCACGCCCGGCGTGCCGGCCGCGGTCCTCAAGAGGCTCACCCTCTTGGCGGCAAACTACCTCCGCGACGGCGACGCCGACGAGGAGACCTCCATCGCCGACCTCGCCGAGGCCCTCCGCCGAGAGTCGCCAGGGCTCCCCGACGAGATCTACGAGGAGCGCGCCTACTGGGGAGCCGTCGCACTCATGGCCCACAGCGGGAGGGACAGGGCGCGGCAGCAGAGACTCCAGCGGGCCGTGGAACCGACCCGCCGCCGCTACCTGCTGCGGACCTTCCGGTCTAGGGCTCTTCAACGAACGCCTCCCGGATGACCAGCTCTTGCTCCGTATACTCCCGGCGGCGGAGGTTGAAGAAGTACCCGTTGCGGCCCTCGACGAGGTTGTTCGCAGGCACCACCCCCCGCTTCGAGAACGGCTGCTGCATGAACGAGAGGATCTCCGTCCGCTGAACCTGTTTTGCCCCGCTGCGCTGTGCGTACCCCACGACGTCCTCCCAGAAGGTGTCGTGGAACACCGCCCACTCCACACTAGCCCCGTCGTCGCACCCCTCCTCCGTCCTGCGGGGATCTCCCTCCGGGAGGAAATCGTATTGGAAATTGCGCCTGTCCCCAGCCCGCGGCCGCGTGCTGGCCCACGCGCAGAAGTTCTCGATGACGTTGACCAACACCCCGCACTGGAGCTTGTCGTGCTCGACGAAGGGGACCTTCTCCAGCGCGTAGAAGAGAGGGGCGTCCGCGTAGCTTCGGCAGACACCCATCGCGAAACTCTTCATGCGATGGTAAAAAAGCATCGCCACAACCAGCCAGGCGTCCGCAGCATCCTCCAGCACACGGTCCACCAGCCCCTTCTGCGCAGGGCGGTGCAGCCACACGTCGCTGTCCCCCTGCTGCTGGAGACGCCGGTCGCACCGGAAGAAGACCATCCTCCTGCGTGCGGGCGGACCATCGGTCTCTTCCCTCTTCGGGGGCGTAACGTAACGGGGGCGTGACGGGGGCATCCGAACGGCACGGTGCCAGAGGCGCCAGAGGCGCCAGAGGCGCCAGAGGCAGCGGGGCGGGGGGGACGCACCGAGCCACGCCGTCGTCCACCAGAGAGTTGTCCCCGTTCTGCGGCATCCAGCTCTGATTCCCCTGCGAGAGTACGGGGGCGTATACGGGCGTATACGGTGCCGCTATACATGCGGGGTACTGGCAGTGGCGCTTGCTCTTGCAGCAGGTGCTGGACCACTGCCAGTACTTCAGTACTTACCGCGAACAGCAGGTTGAGGTTCATGGAGCCGACAAATGTTTCGCGGTTCTTCCGCGGGATCTCCTGGCGCTCGTTGCTGATGAGGCACTTCAGAGCCCCCGCGTCCAGCCGCATCTGCCGCGAGATGTCGTGACACACCACCGCGGTGTACAGCGGCTTCGACCACTGCCACAGGCCGAATGTGTCCTCCTTCTGCGCACTGGTGGACAGGAGCGGACTCATCGCCACTTCCCCCCCCGACCGCTGATTCAGCAAGGCCCCGAGCATGTCGATGGCCGTGCTTTTCCCACAGCCCGCCTGCCCCCAGATCTGGGTCATGATCTCCGACT
>Ga0181581_10003471_pt1 | contig 12325 bp, 8 predicted proteins | sample 071ome_22_FD_132433 | JGI IMG/M metagenome (GOLD analysis project Ga0181581, IMG submission 132433) | Coastal salt marsh microbial communities from the Groves Creek Marsh, Skidaway Island, Georgia - 071404AT metaG (megahit assembly) | ecosystem: Environmental > Aquatic > Marine > Intertidal zone... | reverse complement strand
GCGCCTCGGGACCCCACAGGCCGAGGGTCGCGATCTGCTCGGTCTGGTCAACAAATTCGACCTGGGTCAAACCCATCTTGTCGACCATGCGCTTCATCCACACATAGTCGCGATGGCCGGTATCGCCACCGCAAATCACACGGAAGCTGTCCTCGGCCAGACGCACGATGGTGAGATCGGAGTGAATACCGCCCGCGTGATCCAGGAAGTGGGTGTACACACCCTTTCCTACCGGAGTATCGGTACCTACTTTTGCCACCGAGCAGAACTCAAGCAGCGCCTCGGCCTCGGCACCCACCACGTCAAAAATGGCAAAGTGCGACAGGTTAATCATGCCGACGCCGTCACTCAGCGCGAGGTGCTCGGCGTTGGAGACTTCCCAGAAGTGCCGGTTATCCCACTCTGCCTCTCGGGTTGGCACCTGATCACGGTACTTCGCCAATAAGGTGGCTTCGTTAGCCGCGTAGCCATAGGCGCGCTCCCAGCCGGCCACTTCCATAAAGTAGCCGCCCAGCGCGACTTCGCGCTCATAGAACGGGCTGGTGCGCAGCTGGCGAGAGGTCGCATAGGGTTCGCGTGGGTGCACCGCAGGGGTGTAAATCTTCTGGGCAATTTCGTAGCTGCGATTACGAATAAACTCGTTAGTCAGCTGAATCGGGTAATGCCTGGCGGGGTCGATACTGTGGGGGTCGATCGGTGTACGACCCTCGGTCATCCAGTCAGCCAGCAACTTGCCAGCGCCCGGACCGTCTTTTACCCAAACCGCTTCGCACAACCACAGCCCTTTCACGTCGGGCGCCTCACCAATCACCGAGCCGCCGTCAGTCGTCACCGACAACAGTCCATTGAAGGAGCGGCGCTCCTCCCAAGGCAGATCTGCCAGCACGGGCGTCAGCTCAACAGAACGCTCAAACGCCTCGATCACCTGATCAAGGGTTAAGTCGTTCATCGACGGCGACATGCGCGCGTCCTCCGGCTCTGAGATCGCGCTGGCTTCGACCATGCGCGGCTCAAACGGCTCGTAATAACCCCACTCCAGCAAGCCACCTTCAGGCGTCGTCGGGTCACCCGTATCGCGAACATAGGCCGAGTTACCCTGATCTCGGAACAGGGGGTAAACGATGTCTTTGCCGGTACCTTCCAGCGCATCCCAGGGGCCGAAGAACAACAGCGGGTGCTCAACGGGCATTAAGGGCAGCTTGACGTTAGCCGTCTCGGAAACCAGTGAACCCCAGATTCCGCAACACAGCACAACATAATCTGCCATGACGGTGCCCTTGGCCGTTTTAACGCCAACCGCTCGACCATTCTCAACAATGATTTCTTCCGCCGGCGTGTAGGGGAAGACCTGTAGCTTGCCCGCGGCGACAGCTTCGTCGACCAAGTCACCGGCAACCTTCTGTGATCGCGGCGTCACCAGTCCGGCATCCGGGTCCCACATGGCGCATTCAATGGTGTCTTCTTCCAAAAGCGGAAAGCGCTCTTTCGCCTCTGCTGCGGTAATCATGCGGGCGTTGGTGCCAAACGCTTTACCGGAGGCCACCTTGCGCAGCAACTCCTGCACCTGAGCGTGGTCACCCTTGCGCGCGACTTCCATACCGCCGATTTCGATAAAGTTGCCGCGGGACTTATAGAACTCGCGACTATAAGTACTCGTGAACACGTTCAGCTTGTCATGCGAGGTCATGTAGCAGAAGTCAGATGCATGCGACGTTGATCCGATATCCGTAGGGATCGCTGACTTCTCAAGTCCAACGATGTTGTCCCATCCCGCCTGCACCAGGTGGTGGGCGACTGACGCGCCGACGATACCGCCCTGACCAATGATCACTACACGCGCTTTTTCGGGTAACGCTGCCATAAGCCTCTCCTGCACTCCCCCACCAAACTGCTGCCCAAGCCGCCGGCTTTTGGGCGTTCTGTGACAACGGCATCAACGCACGTTTCGCCGCCTATTTTGCTGCTTTTCAGGCCAATCCGGGAGGGCCCAGCATGGCCGATTTCTGCTGCGCATTTGGCGCTTTTCAAGCCAAAAACGCTGTTTCAAATCCGACACACTACTGACCAAAAGCGTCACCTCGATCGGTAGCACTGGGGGTCGAGTCAGAGCGCCTCTGTCATCGCCGCATGCACCTCGCTCGACAGCACTTCCGGGGTCTCACGGGCGATCTGCTGGAGTGCCCGGCGCATTTCCGGCGTCCAGAATTGCCGCATGTGCTGACCCACCTGCGCGGCGACCGCCGTGCGTGTGGGAATGTTGTCGGCGATCTGGTTCGCCATTTTTATCAGTCGCTGGCGCTCCACCGAGTCAGAGGTCGTCACGCCGGCTGCCCCGAGGCAGGCCGGATCTCTACCGCCGTCACCTTGTACTCCGGGCAGTTGGTCGCCCAATCCGAGTTATCGGTGGTGATCACATTGGTGCCACTCACCGGATGGTGGAACGTCGTGTACACCACACCGGCAGGAATATCCTCGCTGATCCGCGCGCGCATCCGGGTTGCCCCAGCGCGACTAGAGATCTCTACCCAGTCGCCATCGGCGACACCGCGCGCCTCAGCGTCAGCCTCATGGATATCTAAAACGTCCTCGCCGTGCCAGACCACGTTGTTTGTGCGTCGGGTTTGCGCCCCGACGTTGTACTGGCTAAGAATCCGGCCGGTGGTCAACAGCAGCGGGAACTTGCGCGTCGAACGCTCGTCGGTCGGCACGTAGGGCGTGGTCATAAACTGCCCTTCTCCCCGCACGAAACGATCCTTGTGCATGATCGGGGTGCCGGTCGGCGCTTGCTCGTTACACGGCCACTGCACGCTCCCCAGCGTATCGAGCAACTCAAACGACACGCCGGCAAATGTGGGCGTCAAGGCGGCGATCTCATCCATGATTTCTGACGCGCTCTGATAAGGCATCGGATAACCCATCGCCTCGCTCAGCGCACAGGTCGCTTCCCACTCCGAAAGACCCGTGCGGGAGCTCATGACCGGACGAACCCGATTGATCCGCCGCTCGGCGTTGGTAAAGGTGCCGTCTTTCTCAAGGAACGACGTGCCCGGTAAAAACACGTGCGCAAATTGGGCCGTCTCGTTCAAGAACAGGTCCTGCACAATCACACAGTCCATCGCCGTCAGCGCCGCTGCAACATGCTGAGTGTTGGGATCGGATTGCGCGATGTCTTCGCCCTGAATATAGATGCCGCGGAAGGTTCCCGAGATAGCCGCATCCAACATATTCGGGATGCGCTTCCCTGGCTCCTCGCGCAGGGACACACCCCAAACACTGGAGAACTGCTCACGCACCGTGTCGTCGGACACATGGCGGTAGCCAACAAACTCATGGGGGAAGGAGCCCATGTCGCAAGATCCCTGCACGTTGTTCTGACCGCGCAACGGGTTCACCCCGACACCGAGACGGCCAATGTTGCCGGTCGCCATCGCCAGATTAGCCATGGCCATGACCATGGTTGAGCCCTGAGAGTGTTCGGTCACACCCAAGCCGTAGTAAATCGCTGCGTTATCGGCTGTGGCATAAGCCCTGGCCGCCGCGCGCACCGCTTCGGCGGGCACGCCGGTCACCTCGGCGAGCGCCTCTGGGCTGTTCTCCGGCAAACGAATGAATGCTTCCCAGGCTTTGAAGGAGGTCATGTCGCAGCGCTCGGCCACAAACGCCTCGTCAATGAGGCCCTCGGTGGCGATCACGTGCGATACCGCATTCAACACAGCCACATTGGTGCCAGGTAGCAGCTGCAAATGATGCTCAGCTTGGATATGGGGTGAGCGCACCAGGTCGATCGAGCGCGGGTCGACCACGATCAGGTCTGCGCCGGCGCGTAAGCGGCGCTTCATCCGGGACGCGAATACCGGATGCGCATCGGTGGGGTTCGCACCAATCACCAAAATGGCGTCGGCGTGCTCAACCGATGCAAAGTCCTGCGTACCCGCGCTGGTGCCAAACGTTTGCTTGAGGCCATACCCAGTTGGCGAGTGACAAACGCGCGCGCAGGTATCGACGTTATTGGTGCCGAAGGCAGCGCGCACCATTTTTTGCACCACATAGACTTCTTCGTTGGTGCAGCGAGAGGACGTAATACCACCGATGGCATCCACGCCGTGGGTCGCTTTGATCTGGTTGAGGCGCTCAGCGGCGAAGGCAATTGCCTCGTCCCATGTGACCTCTCGCCACTCCTCGGCAATGCTGTCGCGGATCATCGGCGTCGTCACACGATCCTGATGTTGCGCATATCCCCAGGCAAAGCGGCCTTTGACGCAGGAGTGCCCTGCGTTCGCCCCGCCCTGCTTGTCGGGCACCATGCGCACCACCTCGTCTCCGCGCAGCTCGGCAACAAACGAACACCCCACGCCACAGTAAGCGCAGGTGGTTTTGACTTTGCGGCTCGGCACACCGAGATCAATGACGCTTTTTTCCTGCAGCGTCGCGGTCGGGCAAGCCTGCACGCAGGCGCCACAAGACACACACTCACTGTCAAGGAAGGGTTCTTGCTGGCTCGGCGAGACCTCTGAGCCAAAGCCGCGTCCGGCAATGGTCAGCGCGAAGGTGCCCTGCACTTCAGAGCACGCACGCACACAGCGGCTGCAGACGATGCATTTGCTGGCGTCAAAGGTGAAGTACGGATTCGATACGTCGTTGCCTTTATGCAGGTGATTGTCACCCTCGGTGCCGTAACGCACCGTGCGCAGACCCACGGCACCCGCCATGTCCTGTAGCTCACAGTCACCGTTCGCCGGGCAAGTCAGGCAATCGAGCGGATGATCAGAAATGTAAAGTTCCATCACCCCTTTGCGCAATTTGTCGAGCCGCGGCGTCTGCGTATGCACCGACATCCCCTCCTGACAGGGCGTGGTGCACGACGCGGGCGTGCCCGGGCGGCCTTCGATTTCAACCAGACACAAACGGCAAGAACCAAAGGCGTTGAGATTATCAGTGGCACACAGCTTGGGGATGTCCGCGCCGACCATCGCCGCCGCTCGCATGACCGAAGTGCCCTCCGGGACACTCACCGCCATGCCGTCAATGAATACATTCACCATGACATCGGAGTGCGCACCCGGGGTGCCAAGATCCCGCGACAAATCCACCTGGGCGGGATCAAACTGCTGGACCATATTCATCTTGCCGTCCTCAACCCGTCGCGATCACGGGTGATTCAAAATCTTCCGGAAACTGGTTCAAAGCGCTCAGCACCGGGTTTGGCGTTAATCCGCCCATCGCACAGAGCGACCCCTGGGTCATCACGTCACAGAGATCCCGCAACAGCTCGGTGTTGGCTGCAACATCCTTACCCGCGCGAATCTTGTCGATGGTCTCTACACCACGCACCGCACCGATGCGACAGGGCGTGCACTTGCCACACGATTCCTCAACGCAAAAGTCCATGGCAAAGCGCGCCTGCTCCGCCATATTCACCGTGTCATCAAACAGCACCACGCCGCCATGGCCAATCATGCCGCCCGCTGCAATCAGTGCCTCGTACTCCATCGCGACGTCGAGTTTGTCAGCCGACAAATAAGCGCCGAGCGGGCCGCCGATCTGCACCGCGCGCAGCGGTCGACCCGAGCGCGTGCCGCCACCAAAATCCTCGACCAATTCGCGCGCGGTAATGCCAAACGCCGTCTCGACAATCCCACCCTGCGCGATATTGCCCGCCAGCTGGAACACCTGCGTGCCCAGAGAGCGGTTTTGACCCAGCGCCGCATAAGCCTCGGCACCGCGGGCCAGAATCGACGGCACACTCGCAATGGTCAGCACGTTGTTGATGACCGTCGGCGTACCAAAGAGCCCCTTGATCGCCGGCAGTGGTGGCTTGGCGCGCACCATGCCGCGGCGTCCCTCGAGGCTCTCGAGCATGGCGGTCTCCTCGCCACACACGTAGGAGCCCGCGCCGACGCGAATCTCCACATCAAAACTCAGCTCAGATCCCAGGATGCCTTCACCGAGCCAGCCTTGTTCACGGGCGATCCAGATGGCCGCCTGCAAGGTTGCGATAGCATCCGGATACTCAGAGCGCAGATACACCAAGCCTCGGTCAGCACCCACCGCGTGGGCGGCAATGGCCATACCCTCGAGCAGGCAGAAGGGGTCACCCTCCATGAGCATGCGATCGGCAAAGGTCCCGCTATCGCCCTCATCGGCATTGACACAAATATATTTGTGGCGGGCCGCCGCCTGGGATTCGCCGGCGTGGGGCTGCGGCGCTTGATCCGCCACGGTGCGCCACTTGATGCCCGCGGGGAAACCGGCGCCCCCGCGACCGCGCAGGCCCGAATCAGTGACCGCCTGCACCACGGCATCCGCGCTCATCGCCAGCGCATTTTTTAAGCCCGCCAAACCGCCATGGGCGACGAAATCCTCGGGATCCAACGGGTCGGTGACACCGACCCGCTCATAGATCCAGCGATTCTGGCGTGCGAGATACTCGATTGCTTCAACGGCCCCAACGTAGTGCGCGCTCTGCGCATCGGGTAGCCCGGCCTCGACCGCCGCGGCGGTCACATTGCGCCAGCCCACGCGCGGGCCGTGACGCTCATCGGCTCGCTCTACGAGCGGCTCCATCCAAAGCATGCCGCGACTGCCGTTACGGACGACGGTCTCCCCGCGGGCCTCCAATGCGTCGGCGACGGCATCGGCGCCCATGGATCGCGCCGCAGCATCACGAGGCACAAACCAAACGCTCATACGCCCTCTCCGCTCACGCTCGCGCGGGCTACGGCGTCCTGCAGGCGCGCCACGTCGGCGCACCCCAGTAGCTCGCCATCCACCAAGGCAGCGGGCCCCAGGGCGCAATTACCCAAGCAAAAAATAGGCTCATCGATACCGGTCAATCCGGCCAAAGCCGTGTCGGATTGGCACAGCGCGGTCCAATCGGCTTTTAACTGTCGACCACCAACCGCCTGGCAGGCTTCCGCAGCGCAAAGCCGCACCGGAACGGCGGGTGGCGGCGCATCGCGCAGATCAGCATAGAAAGTAAACACACCGTGGACATCTGCGCGCGAGACATTGCAGGCCTCGGCAATCAAGCCCACCGCGTCGCTGGGCACGTAACCAAAGTGCGATTGCACCGCTTGCAGGCATAGCAACACCGGGCCAGCCTCCGCCGCAACGATGGGCGCGATCAGCGCCTCGGCGGTCTCGGCATGCCATGTTGGATAACGTGCACTACTCATTGCGCGACGCGCTCTCCCCCAGCGTAAACGTTCATTCGGTCATCGCGGACGAACCCGGCTAACACCAGCCCGTGGGCTCGCGCCAGATCAACCGCGAGCGTGGTCGGCCCAGATACCGCGACAATCGACGCCAGGCAGGCCCTCAAGGCTTTGGCGACGATCTCGTAAGACACCCGACCGCTCACGACCAACGTGTGATCAGTGAGCGGGTAATCTCCGGAGAGAAACGCGCTCCCAATCACTTTATCTACCGCATTATGGCGCCCTACATCCTCGCGCACCACCTGCAAAGTACCGTCCGGGGCGACGATCGCCGCCGCATGCAGGGAGCCTGTCAGCTCGAACATTTTCTGCTGCGCGCGCATTGCGCCGACCCACTGCTGGGCCTGTTGAGGGGTAAGCTGCCAACCCTCGCTCTGCAGCGGAGCGCGCGGCTTGGGAGTGGCTTCAATCACCTCGGCGCTGCAGATACCGCAGGAGCTCGACGTCAGAAACGCGCGGGCTCGGGGCACGACAACCGACGGGGAAATCGTCAGCGACACGGTATCGACCGCGTCCTCGATGCCACTGGCATGGGACTGCGCGGCACCGGTGCGCACGATAGACTCGAGTTGCTCGCGCGCCGTGAGATCCGTCTCGCTGGCCAGCCAGCCAACCGCGAGGTCCTCATCGTGCCCCGGCGTGCGCATCGTGGTGGCCAGTACTTCACCGCCAATCGCAATAGAAAGCGGCGCCTCAACCACGACCCGATCAAAATCATCCTCGCTACTTGCGCCGGTGGCCGTCACCGCATTGACGCGCCGTACCGGTCTGGGGTCCGTCGCGTGCGCTGTCATTAGAAGAGGCCTACGATCTGCCCGTCGACCACATCAATCTGTTCACTGGCGGGCGCCTTGGGCAGGCCCGGCATGGTCATGACGTCGCCACAAATGGCCACGACAAACCCCGCACCTACGGACAAACGCACCTCGCGAATATCCATCACGTGGCCAGTCGGCGCGCCCTTGAGCAGCGGATCGGTCGAGAATGAATACGGCGTTTTGGCGATGCACACCGGCAAGTGGCCGTAACCGCCGTCGGTCAGCTCTCTGAGTCGGTCGCGCACTTTGGTGTTCGCGGTTATTTCGCTGGCGTGATACACCTTCGTCGCCACCGCTTCGAGCTTCTCCCACAGCGACAGCTCGCTTGGATAAACAAAAGACTTGTGCGGCGTGTTGGCGGGCGTTGCGTCAGCGTCACAAATCTCAGCCACCATGTGTGCCAGATCCGTTGCTCCCGCCCCGCCATTGGCCCAATGGCTAGACAGCGCCACTTTGACGCCCAGCGCTTTGCAGTGATCCATGACCAACTCGACTTCGGCGTCGGTGTCACTGACAAACTGGTTAATGGATACAACGGCGGGAACCCCATAGTTCTCGCGCAGGTTGTTAATGTGGCGGTTCAGGTTCGCCAGCCCCGCGCGCAGCGCCTGCAGGTTCTCCTGCGTGAGATTCTCACGCGCCACCCCACCGTGGAATTTGAGCGCACGAATTGTCGCCACCAACACCGCGGCGGACGGCCGAATGCCCGCGGAGCGGCACTTGATATCAATGAACTTCTCGGCACCCAGATCTGCGCCAAAACCCGCTTCGGTCACGACGTAATCGGCGAGGCGCAAACCGGCCATTGTGGCGATCACACTGTTGCAACCATGGGCGATATTTGCGAACGGTCCACCGTGAACAAACGACGGCGTGCCCTCGAGGGTTTGCACGAGGTTCGGTGACAATGCGTCTTTCAAAATCGCGGTCAACGCACCCTCGGCCTTGAGGTCCGCGGCCGTGACGGGCTCTCGGTCGCGCGTATAGGCAACCACGATGCGCCCGAGGCGCTTCTTCAGGTCGTTGAGATCAGTTGCCAGGCAGAAAATCGCCATAATCTCAGAGGCCACCACAATGTCGAAGCCGTCCTGGCGAGGATAGCCATTGCCTGGACCGCCCAGCGACACGGTGATATCACGCAGGGCGCGGTCATTCATGTCGAGTACCCGCTTCCAGGTAATGCGCCGCACATCGATGCCGAGCGCATTGCCGTGGTGAATGTGGTTATCCAGCAACGCCGACAGCAAATTGTTAGCCACACCGATTGCGTGCAGGTCGCCATTAAAGTGCAGGTTAATGTTCTCCATCGGGATGACCTGCGCGTAGCCACCGCCGGCGGCACCCCCCTTCATGCCGAACACGGGGCCCAGAGACGGCTCGCGCAGGCAGATCACTGCATTCTTGCCAATGTGCTTGAGCGCATCACCCAGCCCCACGGTCGTCGTGGTCTTGCCCTCACCGGCCGGCGTCGGGCTCACGGCGGTCACCAGAATCATGCGCGCGTTGTCGCGCACGGGCTGCTCCAGCAACCAGTCGAGATTCACCTTGCCCTTAATTCGACCATAAGGTTCCAGCGCCTCGTCGGGAATGTTGAGCGCTGAGGCGATTTCAGTAATGGGCTTGGGGGTCGCGGCCTGGGCGATTTCGATATCGGATGCCATGAATGATGCTCCGGTGAAAACTCAATGATTAAGGGAAACGTTCGAGCGAGCAGCAGACTATGGGACACACTGAACCGAGACGCAGCCATTAGCGAGGCATACCGGCTCGCCCGCTAATCGGGCTTGGCGATCTGCGCGCAACTGGCTTAATTGATGTCTCATTACCGCGTGACCCATCCGTCGACTCTCCACTGCGTTTTGAGTGCGATATATCGCCGAACACGACGCGCTTTATTGGAGTTCCACCTGCATACAGTGGGGGCAACTCGCACGCTCTATCGTCCGGCGGGCGCCATTATTGGGAGATTTGTGAGGCATAGCAAACGGTCTAATTGGGCAATTCACGGCTGGCTGACAAAGTGTCGTTTTTTGGCCTCACCGTGTCGCGGAAAAGCCCGCTCCGCTGGCACTTTTTGGCGGTTTTGTGCGAGCAGCCAAACCGAAATACGCGTCAGGGGTGGGCCCGCCTTGTCACCAATTGCTATTGCGGCCCTCTGCCACCTCTGTAGGCTGAGGTACGGACTCACTGCGCTCAGGGGATGATTAGCAAACCCTCGTAGTCAGCGCGCCAAACCCACTATCCCAACCGTCGTATTACAGGGGAATCGCCATGATCAAACCAGTTTTCGCCGCCATTACAGGCCTGAGCATCGCTCTCACCATGGCGTGCTCGCCCTCGTCGGATGAGACCGCCGGGGCGCCTGCGCCCGCCGCCAGCGAGGCACCTAACCTCGCGGCAATCCACGCCGATGATACCGGCGAAAAGATACCTGTGACGCTTGAGAACTACGAAGTCGCCGAGAGCGATCTCGCCTTCTACAACATCACCAAACTGGTGGGCATGAATACGCTGTTTCACTTTCCCACCGGCGCCTTTGATCTCAACAACCAAACCGTGGTGAGAATGAACCGCGACACCTATTACAGCGCCGCGGTGATCGATACGACGCAAGGCGCGACGATCACCATCCCTGAAACCAATGGCCGCTACCTCTCGGTGATGGTCGTGCAGAACGACCACTACATCGACCAGGTATTTCTTGAGCCGGGTACCCACGAGATCACCAGCGATACCGACTTTGCGATGGTAGCCATGCGTATCCGCGCCAACCAGAGCGACCCCGCAGACGACGACGCGATCGCTGCACTGCGCGCCGGCGTGAAACTCAACGTGGGCGGGACCGGCAGCCACGTCAGACCCAACTACGACATGGAACAGTTGGTGGCGCTGCGCGATGAGTTAACGGTTGAAGGCACCAAACTCGGCTCGCTGATGGGCATGCAAGGTGCACACGGCACTATCGACCCCATGATGCACCTATATGGCACGGCGATTGGCTGGGGTCTATTGCCCGACGCTCAGGCTCAGTATCTGGGATCACCCAAGTTCGCCAATGACGGCTGTTACATGGCGTCCTTTGCCTCGCCTCCCTTCAACGCTCCCGGTTTCTTCTCGATCACGATTTATGACGCCGACGGCTGGATTTACACCGAAGATGGCATCCTCAATGAGTTCAACATGACACTGAAAGAGGACGGCTCTTTTGATGCCTACTTTGGCGAGTGCGGCGAGGTCGACAACAACCTGCCCACCGTCGAGGGGTGGAACTACATCCTGCGCATCTACGAGCCCAAGCTAGACGAACTGCAGGAATTCCGCCTGCCAGAAATGAAAAAAATCAGCTGACGGGCAGTTGCCCTCAGGTTGGGTGCTGCGTCCAGCACCCAACCTTCAATCCCCAGCGCCAAGGGTCCCCCTGATGCATGACCCGCGCGCAAAAGAGTGCCTCGCAAATTGCCGGCCCACCCGCTACATTAACGACCGTCCCCCACAGTCAATCCCACAAGACCAATCCCGTGAGGCCATTCCCGCGGGGCCAATCTCATGAGGAGAGTGACGATGTCTTACCAAGATGTGCCTCTACAGGACCGGGTCGATATCGATAACCTGTTCTCCGTTTATGCCTACACTCTGGATGACGGCGATGCCGACGGTTGGATCGCGCTCTATACGGAAGACGGCGTATTCGATGTGCCAGGCATTAATCGCTTTGAGGGACCCGAAGGTCTTCGCAGTATTGCCAATATTGTGATCGAGACCAGCAAGGGCAACTGGCGCCACACCGCCACCAATGTGCTGGCCACCCCCGGCCCGCATAAAGACGAAGTCACAGTCCGCCTGCGTACGCTCGTTACCGACTGGAACGTGGATCCCGCGGGCACCCAATTTAATGACTATCGTGGCACGTTGGTGCGCATTGATGGTCAGTGGCGTATTAAGGAATTGATCGCCACACCAACTAAAATCATCGTTTAGAACCGCGTTGTTGCGCTCTGCCAAGGGGCGCACCAGGGTCTCTGCTCGCAGCGCTTCAGGGTACGGCCGCCCTTTTTAACCGGGGCCGCATCCGCTAATCTTCACCCCTCAAAAAAACCGCGCTATTGCGCGATGCAGCACGCAGGGGGCAACACCGTGACACAGAGCTGGGATCTTTTAATAAAGGGCGCGAAGGTGTTTGATGGCAGTGGCGCCTTGCCGAGCGTTCAGGACGTGGCCGTCCGCAATGGCAAGATCGCCGCGCGCGGGGATAACCTGCCTACCGACGCCGCTAGCCAGGTGATCGATGGC
>Ga0181581_10003466_pt1 | contig 12333 bp, 12 predicted proteins | sample 071ome_22_FD_132433 | JGI IMG/M metagenome (GOLD analysis project Ga0181581, IMG submission 132433) | Coastal salt marsh microbial communities from the Groves Creek Marsh, Skidaway Island, Georgia - 071404AT metaG (megahit assembly) | ecosystem: Environmental > Aquatic > Marine > Intertidal... | reverse complement strand
CCGAACATAGGCTTCGGGGTTGGTGTCGATCTCCTCAATGTTGGCCGTCAAGGAACGGATGAAAATGTCCATGATTTCTTCCCGTTGTTCTTGCTCCTTTTTGGTCAAGGGAGGTTCGATGATTTGGTAGATGATGTTGAGGGTTTGCTGGTCTCGAACGATGCGTGCAAAGGCGTGAGGGGGCATCACAGGATACTTGTCCAGTTCATCGTATTGTGCGCGTTGTTTGTTGCGCTGACGTCGTTCACCACCGCCTTTTTTTCTCGCCATGGTTCACGACCCCCCCGATTCCATTTGCTTACAGCCTCTCCCCGACTATAACACTTGGGTGAAATGCGCTTCCAAAAGGACGGACTGTGAAGCCGTTTTCGGGTTCCAAAGGGAAGGTTTCAGCATCAAAAATGTTCAGCCATCCATGCAACGCAGGCGGCCTTGAAACCAACCAGGGGTTGGTTGTTGTCCAAGACATCGTTGGCCTCGGCGATCAACCGGTCCAACCCCCATCCGATTTCCCTGGCGTTTCGGGCTTCAAAGGCGGCCCGGTCGCCATCCTCACTTCGTCCCCGTTGCTGAATGCGTTGAAACCGGACTTCATCGTCGGCGACGATGGCCACCGTCCGATAGGTGGCCCCCCATCGCTGGGTGAACACCGCATGCTCGGCGGTGCCGCGCAAGCCCTCGATGAGCACGACCTCATGGTCGCGCAGCAGCGCATCGACGTGGTCGCACAATCGAACGGCCAACACGTCCTCCCCATGAGCCCGACGGAGGTCAGCTGCGACCTCGCCAAAGACGTGGGGGGCTTCCTCCAAGCCACGTGAGCGCACCTCTGCCCGCACCATGTCGCCCATCGACACCACGGGGACACCGGCATCGATGAGAACGTTGGCGAACTCGCCTTTCCCCGAACCGGGCATGCCGCAAACGGCCACGATCTGAGCCATGGCGTCCATCCGCCGCCCGCCGCCCATGAAGGTACCCCCAAGTGTTGGGGGTTCAGTTGGAGAATTCGGCTCGACCCCACCGACGGTCCATCAGCTTCCACAGCACGGCCGAAGCGAACAGCAGCAGCACGGAGATGGCGATCATGCCCATGTAGCCTTGCTGCACCATGGTCTCGTCGTACATTTGTGCGGTGGCGGCCAAGCCGTCTTGCGAGGCGCGCTCCCACCAATTGCCGTAAAGCGACACATCGCCCTGGGTGAACGACAGCAAGAACAAGCCGAGCAAGGGCAGCACCGTGCCGATCCAGAACCAGACCATGATCGAGGCGTCAAAAATGGCTTTGTTGGGCCGCAAACCCATCAAAAACGCCGTGAGAGCGACGATGTAAATCGAGTTGGCAAACATCACCACGATGCTGGTGGGCAAGGAAGCCCATTCGTCCAAACGCCAGGCCATCAGCACGATGAAAATGAGGGAAATCCACGAGGTGGCCAAGAAGTAGACCACCACTTTGGCGCGGATCAAATCGGGCACTTTCAGCGGCAAGCCGTTCATGAATTCCGGGGAATCGAGGATCGTGAGCCACGAGTAAAAGTTGAACCCGAAGAACCCCAAAAACGGGGCGTAGGACAGCAAATTGATCGGAATCGGGGCTTCGGCAAAATCAACCAGCCACGCCATGCCCAGCAGCACGAGCAACGGAATGGCATACGAGACCGTCATCTTCTTGATGGCCCCCGACCGGAACAGGTCCACGAATTCCTTAGCGACGATCAGCCGGACGTTCCCTCGACCGAGGAAGCCGAGGCGTTGATGGATGGGGGAAAACAGGTCGCCCCGCTCCACCACGTTGACATCAAAATCGTCGAGGATAATGAGCGAGGCCCACATGCCGATCAGCAAGGAGAACAACAACCCAGCAAGGATGGCCAAGGCGCTCTGTGTGGCTTGTGCAGCGAGGCCCCACAAGAGCCACTGAGCCGGTAACCAGCCCAAACCGACCGCTACGCCAAGGGCGACGATGGCAACGGGACCGAACACCGTGTACGGGCGCCCTCGCAACCACAGGGACGAGGCGAGGAACGACAGCGCCAAGCCTTGACCCAACGTGGTGGCCATGGCAACCCACGTCCACGGCAACGAGGACCAGAGCAGGGGTGTTCGGACCCCCGCCACCCCGTCCATCAGGATGCCCAAGGCCATGCCGGAGATGATGGGCGTGAGGATGAGCAACACGTAGAACAACAGATCCTTGACGAAGTACGCGAAATGCGCCATGGAGTTGGGCAGCGGTTGAAGGGCAGGTGCTGCCAAGAGGTAGTTCTTCGTCCCAGTGCGTCGTACGATGGCGTCGCGACCCATGAAGGCAAACGTGCCCATGCCCAAAGAGAACATGAACAGGGGAAGATGCAAGGCGAACCGCAACTCGTCCCAAGTGAAGGTCTTGGCGTCGATGTCCGAAGTTTGTGCCGTTGAATCGCCGACCAAAAACTGCAACCCAACGGTCGAAATCGCGGTGACCAGCGTCAGGAGAAGTGGGAACAGAACGATTTGCCGCTTCTTCGCAAACTCAACGCTCTTGCGCGATTCTTCGATGAACATGACCTTGAAGGTGGCACTGAAGGCGTTCCAACCTCGCAAAGGCTCACGCAACGTCAGGCCGGGGACCGCAGTGGAGGGGTGAGGCAACGGATCGTCCGAGTCCGTCCAAGGTCGGGTCTCAATGAAGGTCTTACCCACCTTCATTCCTCCGATTCGGTGGCGTCGATCCCTTCTTCGCTGAACCGCTCGGCGTCTTCGATGGAATGGCCCACCAGGCGGATGAAGACGTCTTCAAGCGTCTCTTCTTCGGTGGCTTTCAGCCCGCTCACGGTCCCTGCTGCGAGGACCTTCCCATCGTTGATGATGGCCATTCGATTGCACATGCGCTCGGCCATTTCCAGCACGTGGGAGCACAGGAAAATGGTCCCACCTTCGGCCACGTGCTGCTGCAACCATTCGCGACATTTTCGCTGGTAGATGGGATCGAGGTTGGCGAAGGGTTCGTCGAGGAAGAGCAACTTGGGCCGGTGGATGAAGGCGCTGGCCAGCATGACCTTTTGGCGTTGACCTTTGGACAAATCCTTGCACATCGTGTCCCGCTTGTCCTGAAGACCAAACCAATCCAGCCAGTGCTCAACCTGCACATTCATGTCCTCAACGCCGCGCAGACGTGCGACGAATTCGAGGAATTCCGTGGGCGTCAGGAACGACGGTGGGGATTCGGATTCCGGGACAATGCCAATGTTGGCTTTGACTTTCTGCGGGTCCTTCACGGCGTCCACACCAAGGACCTCGATCTGGCCTTTGCTTGGACGCAATTGCCCGGTCAGGAGTTTGATGAAGGTGGATTTACCTGCACCGTTGGGGCCAAAGACACCGAAGAATTCTCCCGATTGAACCTCGACGTTCAACGGGTGAAGCGCGATGAAATCGCCGTATTTTTTGGCCATGTCACGGGCCTTGACCAACGGTGTTCGCTCGGCCATGACGCCCTCACAGACACGGGGTGTTTTGATACCTCGCTTAGCGGGCAACGGCCAACAGCGATGGGATGATGTAGCCGCGTGGTTTCGCTCTCGCCATGAACCCACCCGAAAGCGATGTGCTGCGCCTTGACCTTCACCCCGTTGACAGTGAAGTCGACCTCGGTCAGTTTGCCGTGCTGACCATTGACCGCCCGGACAAACTCAACGCCCTCAACAAGGACGTGATGGACGGGTTGAAGGCGGTCTGCGCATGGGTGGAAGCCCGCGACGATGTCCGCTGCCTGGTCGTCACCGGTGCACCGCCCAACGACCCTCCCGAAGGCAAGCGGGCCAAACCCCACGCCTTTGTGGCTGGCGCTGACATCACGGAGTTCCTCGGTGCCGACAGCCACACCATTCGAGAGCGGTTCACGGACAACGCCGTTGAAGCGCTGTGGGGCCTGAGCAAACCGACCATCGCCATGGTCGACGGCTTTGCACTGGGCGGTGGATGCGAAGTGGCGTGCTCGTGCGATGTTCGCATTGCCAGCACACGAGCCGTGTTCGGCACGCCCGAAATCAACCTCGGGTTGATCCCTGGCTACGGGGCAACCCAACGTTTGGAGCGACTGGTTGGCTACGGCAAGACCCACGAACTCATCATGACCGGTGAGCACATCGACGCGAGCGAAGCCGCTCGCATCGGTTTGGTCAACCACGTGGTCGACCCCGAGGACCTTGAGGCCCGAGTGTTTGCCATGGCACGCACGATCGGTTCGAAATCGAGCCATGCGCTCAAGGTTGGCAAGGTGACCGTTCGAGCAGCGTTGGACGAGGGGTTGACCGAGGGTGTGGCTGTGGAGGCCGAAGCCTTCGCCAGCCTGTTCGACAGCGAGGACAAGGAAATCGGTGTCCAAGCCTTCCTGAACCGCACCAAGCCCGAATGGCAGCACCGCTGAGGGGCAATTTCGAGCCTGTCGGCCCGGTGAGAGGGGAGCCGATGCTCCCCCCTCGGTCCGAGAATGCGCTCGGTCGCGTGGTTTCAGGTTCCGAAATCAACCGGTCACGCGAACCTTCTGCTCCCTGAGGAAGGCTCGGAAGTGCGCCATGTGACGGCCGTGCTTCCGCACGAACCACCGTGGCACCACGATGATGTCGGGTCGCAGCGTCACCGGGTCGATGGCTCGCTGGGTGGTTCCCCGCAGTTCGACCAACATGGCTTCGTTGCGCTCGTTCAATGCATCCACCGTGGCGCAGCAGGGCCCCAAATCGTTTGAGTTCACGATCGGGATGTCCCGCTCAATGGCCCGCTGAAGGGGTGAACCCTTCGTGGTCATGCGCTGGTTCCGTTCATCGCTCGCCTGAGCCGCCAACTTCTCGGCCTTGGCCTTGGCGTGGGCGGCTGCTCGCTTGGCAGCGACGTGGGGCTTGAGCCGGTGCGTTTTGGTGACCGGGTCGTACTCGTAATCGCGGTTGTTCTTCGTGCCTGATTTTTTTCGTCCTTTGTTGCTTTTTGACATGTTTTGCCTCCAATGTACCTGTGCAGAATCGTCGAGCGATTCCGCGTTTGGGTCTGTGTTCATTCACAAAATCCAGGCACTGGATCGTGGCATCATGTCAGCAACATCGGGCACTCCTGCGGGTTACGCATGTGTAATTTGTCATCCACCGCATATAAACGCTCCGCCATGGAGCCCGGGCAGCAATGCACGGACACCCCTGTCTCGCATGTTGGAGAGAGCGGGCAGGGAGGACTGCGCCGATCACGCAACCCTCGTTCAAGTGCGGGTTGAACGGCTGGGTCAAGCGGGGTCGGAGGGTCCATCCTCAACCGTTCATTTCGTCACGCAACGCCGAGAGGGCTTGACTGGAACTGGGGAGGTTGGGCAACGGAAGCGGTGCGCCGTCCGGACCAACGGGCAAGGGCAGAGGGTTTCCATCCGGACCGACCAAGGCCGGAAGTTCAGGCGCCTTGGCCTTGACCTGAACCGCCTCGAATCCGGTGTCCAGCGGCAAACGCAACTTGAGGATCCGGTTGGCATCGATGCGAATGAACGTGGCACCGTACACATGACCCGGTTTGGGGTGCTCGGGATCCACCATCACGGCTTGACCGTGACCGGGTGTTTGGAGCAACGCCACGAGGTCTTCCCCCGTCGCATGCTCTTCCCACATCCGGGCGGTGGAGGCACGAATTTCAGCGAGTTGGCCCAAACGGCGTCGCTTGATGCGCTCACGAATTGCTTCGTGTCGCTTGCGTCGTTCGGTGACGGTGAGTTCGATGTCCGCGTCTTCCATCGACTCCGGGCTGATCTCCACGACGTATTCATCCGCCACGTGGACGTTGTCGAGTTCAACCTGCACCACGGCCTCCAGTTCCTCACCCTCGGCATCGGCGTCGAGGGCTTGTGAAGCGGTGATTTTAGCCAATTTCCGTTCCCTGAGCGTGGCTCCATCCAGCGAGGGTGCGGTGACGGCGGGAGGCAGCTCGTCGTCCTCCTCCAATGCAACAACCGCCGATTCGTCATCCACTGCAACAACGGGTTCCGATGCAGGTTGAGACATGGCCGAAGGTCGGGCACGCTGGGCCGGAGGTGCCGGTGCAGCGGGTGCATCACCGAGGCTGACCCATGCAAAGGCCAGCAAACCAAGGAGACCGACAAAACCCCACTTGGCCTCGTCGGTGAGTTGACCCACCGACGAAAGATAAAACGCCAGCAAGGAGAGGAACGCAACGGCCACGACGTTCCTTGCGAATCCCATGCCCCTCACCCAAACGCAGGCCTCGTTGACTTATCACCCTGCTGGACACCGTTCAATCAACGGCACCGTGCATCCCGTTAAGCACGGCCATCAGGTCGTCCAATGCTCGACGTCGATGGCTGTACAGGTGCTTTTCGCTCATCTTCATGGCACCAAAGGTCTTCCCGTGGGAACTGAATGCACCGAGGTCACCGGGCGACAAGGGTTGCCGATGCTCGTCGAGGTCGGCTGGGATGAACACGGGGTCGAAACCGAAACCCTCGCCTTCCATCACCGTGGTGGCGATGGAGCCCGGGCACCGGCCGTGGCCAATGTGAACGGTCGTGCCGTCCCACAGTGCTGCGACAGCTTGGAATTCGGCAGCACGGAGTTTCTTTTCTTGCACCGGGTCCTCGGATTGAAGGTGGCTGAGCAACCGAATCATGCCTTGGCATTCAATGGTCTTCAGGGCGTGAGCCGAGTACACACCAGGGAAGCCGTGAAGGGCTTGAACGAACAAACCGGCGTCTTCCACGAGGAGGAGATCGTCGGGGTTGGGCAAATGCGGGCGCGCCTGTTCGATTTTTGCCTTGGCCACGATGACCAAATCGTCGGTTTGTGGCTCGACCAACTCAACACCGGGAACGATGAGTTGCTGAATGTCGTACCCGTACCCGCTGACGTGATCGCGGGCTTCCTCAACCTTCCCTTGGTTGGTGGTCAGAAACCAAATCGTGCGCCCCATGGTTGGTGAGGGCATGCGTTCGCCTATGACGATGACGGCTCGATGAGCAAAGCCATCATGGTTGGTCCGAATCACCGGATGGACTAAGCATGTTGGGCGAGGCCTCGGACTATGGTCCAAGATTGGGCGCTGGTGGCCCTCGGTGGAGCGCTTGGTGCCCTGCTGCGCTTTGCCGTCACGGAGCAGGTGGGTTCGTCCACGTCGCCTTGGGGTACGCTGACCGTGAACCTTGTCGGATCGTTGGCCCTCGGAGCGCTCTCGGCCGCCTTGGCGTTGTCGGTGGTTTCCGAAGGTCAGGCCTTGCTGTTCGGGACCGGGCTGCTGGGAGCGTTCACCACGATGTCAACGTTCTCGATGGACACGGTTCGCTTGGCTCAAGAAGGCGCATACACCAACGCCGTTGGCTACGTGGTGGCGACGGCTGCCATCGGGCCGCTGCTGGCTTGGGTGGGTTGGAAGGTCACCCATGCAGGATTGAGCTGATCACCTGGGGATGGCGAGCATGCGGTTGAGGGCCAGTTTGGCCCCGTGTTGAACGGCATCGGGCACCACGATGCGGTTGGGGACCTCGCCGTCAACCAAGCGCTCCAGGACGTCCATGAGGTAGGCCGGGTGAATCATGTACATCGTGGAGCACGGACAAATCTCCTCGTCCAAGCATTCGATGTGCTTGTCGGGGTGTTCCTCTGCGAGGCGGGCCACCATGTTGATCTCTGTGCCAATGGCGACCTGAGCCCCCGATGGGAGGTCGTTCACGTAACGACGGATGTACTGCGTTGAGCCGTAGGCATCGGCCAGTTGAACCGTTTCCTTTGGACACTCGGGATGAACGACCACCGATCCCTCGGGGTGGGCTGCCCGGAACGCCTCGATTTGTCCCGGTGTGAACCGCTTGTGGACCGAACAAAAGCCGTGCCAAAGAACGATGCGAGCGCCCTCCAATTCGCACGATGCGCCTTGACCGGGTGTCCATGTCGGCATCCTCGCTTCATCGATGCCCATGGCAAGACCCGTGTTTCGTCCAAGGTGTTGGTCGGGAAAGAAGAGCACGGCGCCGTTGGGGCCGGCCCGTTCAAACGCCCATGTCAACACGCCTTCGGCGTTGGATGAGGTGCACACCACCCCGCCGTGACGGCCCACGAAATCCTTCAGGTCGGCGCTGGAATTCATGTATGTGACGGGGACGAGGAAGGCCTCACCTTCCCCCGCAGGTGCAGAAGGGTCGTCTCTGGCGATGGGGTCCGCCAAGCCCGAGCCGGCGAGGATGTCCTCCCAGGCCACCTCAACCTCGGCCAGCGTGGCCATGTCGGCCATGGAGCAACCCGCTCGGAGGTTCGGCAGCATGACCGCTTGCTCATCGGAGGTCAGAATGTCAGCGGACTCGGCCATGAAGTGAACGCCGCAAAACACGATGTACTTCGCCGATGAAGCCGCAGCCTTTTGACTGAGCATGAAGGAATCACCGAGAAAGTCAGCGTGCATCACGATGCTGTCACGCTGGTAGTGGTGGCCAAGGATGAGCAGTTGGTCCCCCAAGGTTGCTTTCAACTCCGAGATGCGGTCCGCAATCGCCTGTTCTTCCGGGGACAGCGCCGTGTCCATGAAGTCCACCGAGCACATGGGGAGGGAGACGGTCATGCAAACCTGTCCACAGGCTGACCCTTTTTCAATGAACGGATGGGCCGTGAAGTTTGAAAACCAAGGGAACGTGGGCAATTCATGGTCTTCATCGCCGAAGAGCGCTTGCATTTGGGGGCGGAAGCCGAGGTGTGGTCCGGCCAATGGTTTGACCGGCCGGCCGTGAGCAAACAGCGGCGGGCACGCGCATGGCGCCACCCACACCTCGACCACCGGTTGGGCGTTCGACGAATGATCAGCGAAGCAAGGTTGCTCATCCGTCTGCGAAAGAACGGGATGTCCGTTCCGTCGGTTCTCGACATGGATTTGGCCTCCGGCCGACTGGTCATTGGACATGTCCCCGGTCGACCCTTGATCGAGGTGCTCAACGACCCGTCGACCACGCAAGAACGCATGGAAACCCTGCTCCGCTGCGTCGGTGCAGAAATCCGCCAGCTCCACCGATGGGCCGTGACGCACGGCGACCTTTCCACCAACAACATCCTGGTCGACGGTGAGCAGGTGCACCTCATCGACTTCGGGTTGGCTTCCATCGAATACGATGTGGAGCGCTACGGCATCGACCTCCATGTGCTCGATGAAATTCTCAGCGCCTCTCACCCCAACTGGGAGGGCGCGATCGACCGGGCCGTCGAAGGGTACCTCGAGGCCGATCGAACCTTGGGGCCGGTCCCCGTGCTGAAGGGAGGTGCGGTTCCGGGTGCCGACGAGGTGAACGCACGCCTGGAGGACATCCGAACGCGTGTCCGGTACCACGGTTAGGCGCGTTCACGCCATTCATTCTGTCGCTGCCAGAGGTGAAGGGCCACGACGGCAAAGGCCACCACAACGCCAACCTGGAGGGCCAAACTCGAGTACAGGCGAAGTTCGGGTTCCCAAGCATGAACCTCCACTGTCAGGCTCTCGCCGTCCGATTCAAGGTAGACGATGTGGTTTGGCAGGACTTGCGGGGCCCACTGGTCGGCGGTGTCGGAGGTCAGCACTTGCGTGGTGTTGGCCTCGAGTTCAAGGAAGTAAATTTCCCGATCCATGTACTTCGCCACCGGGGCCATCGGGTTCAGATGGTCGCGCACGGCATAGGCCAGGACGTTCTCGCCCATGGAAGGGTCGCTCACGGCAAATTTCGGGTTGCTGGCCAGCCACTGATCGGCCGATGACCGGTTCACGACCACCAAGCGGTCCGTCGCGCTCACGTTCACCGTGACGGCCACGAAATCCCGGTTGAACGCCACGTCGCGAATGGAGGCATTCGCCATGTCCACCGGTGTCCCCCATGAGGCAAGGATGGCGTCTTCATCCACCGTTGCGGAGGCGTTGATGACGTATTGAATCTGGCCAAGCACCCCCATCTGCAGAACATGAACCGTGAGCGGGTTTCGGGCTTGACCCACCGCACCCTCCAACCCAGCGCACGAAAGTTGCACGACGTCGTCGAACACCACCAACCCCGTGGGGTTGGCCTCACCGTCCAGCCCCCAAGCGGCCATGCTGCCGTTGGTCAAGGTCAGCAACTGCGGCTGTTCCGGAGCGCCGCAAAGCGCGACCCGGTCGACACTTGCCAACTCAAGCGAGTGTTCAATCGACAAAGGTCGGTTCAGATCGACGATGTGGATGCGGGTGGCGTTGGAGACGGCCAACCAATCCCCGTGCACGGCATGGCTGCTGTTCAACGTCAAGCCGGGCGTGTTGATGACCACAGGTTCGTCCTCAGGGGTGGACAGGTTGTGCAGCGTCAGCACAGCGCCCTCGGTTTGGTTGTCAAGCGTGACGAGCCATCCGTCCGCAGCGCTGGCTCCCTCGGGGGCTTGAACGCCGCCCGCGGGCAGTGAGCGGTCAGCCAGATCCCAGGTGACCACCATCGCCACAAAGATCAGAATGAACACCGCCATCCTTCCGGTCTCTCTGGAGGTGGGGTGGCGGTAGCGCTTGAACGTCCGTTGGGTCCTGCCGGCCAACCATGCCCACGCTTTGCCCGGACGGGTCAGCACCGTGACGATGCGGGCGTTCATCGTCCGTTCGTCGAAAAACTTCCACCAACCGTTGGAGGTGCGGTCCGCCAAAGAAACGGCGGCACCGGCGACCAGCATGCCACCGATGATGTCCACAAACCAGTGGATGCCGAGGTAGATGATGGTGAAGGCCGTGAGCAAGGTGTAAGCGAGCACCGTCCCTCGGTACCTGTTCCATCGTCGATCGTCGTCGAAACGGGTTAAGCACAACCACACGGCGAAGGGGATGCCGATGTGCAAGGAAGGCATCCCGTTGGTGAACGGATCGATTCGGCGAAACCAGTCGGCAATTTCAGGCGTGAGGGTGTAGGCCAGCGTTTCCATTTCCGGGATGGCGTCCCCGGTCACGCGGACGTTGAAAAACAGGTAAAACGGCAACGCCAACACATAGACCCAAGCGATGGACAACGTCACACGGTCGGCCAGCCAGCGGTCGTCAAAATAGGCGAAATAAAACACCGAAACGTAACAGATAAACATGAAACCAGCGACATAAAAATGTGTCAAAGCAGCGGTCAACCAATCGGCTTGGAAGGTCTGCTGCACCCACACCACGAGGTTGCCTTCCACCGCCCAAATGTAGGGTGTCATGTCCAACCCTGTGCTCGCCATCAGCACACGGTCGATTTGGTCAATGCCGTCCTTGGCGTTGTAAATCGTGAACACGATGAGGATGTGAACCCAATAGCGTCGGAAGAAATCAACGAAAGGTGGAAGCGACAACTTGGCCCAAGGCGGCTTGAAAACAGGGAGCAGGATGACGCCCAGCGCAAGTGCTGAAATCATCCAAGTCAAGTAGATGCTCTGCAACCCGCCACCTCGTTTTGATGGCAGCAGGTCTGCTTCATGAACGCGTCGTCCTCACGGTGCGCTGCAGCGCCGTTCACCACGCGCCGTGAACGTACGGACGCCCTCGGTCCGGGTCCCGTTTCAGCGCCAAATCGTAAATCCGTTCAAAACGGAAAATGCCGCTTGAACACCCCTGTTGCCACTCAAAGGCCAGAGCGTAATTCCCCACCGTGCGCACCTGGGGCTTTTCGGCAGGCAGCGCTTCGATTTGCCGGCGCAGGGTTCGACTTGTGTTGTCTTCGTTGCGCATGGGTGCACACTTGGCACAAGGGCACGCATGGCGAAGATCGTCGTAGGTCACGGTGTGGGTGGTTCCGTCATCGTAGGTGAGCGCCATGTCCTGAGCCCGACGCTCCAACTTGGTCATCGTGGGCAGCGTCTCCGTCACGGCCTCACCTCACACAATTTCGAGGGCGGACGAACCGCCTTGGTTGAGTTGACCTTGGATGGCATCCACCACCTTGGCGAAAGCCTGGGCTGACGCACCGTCGGGTTCCGACACGATGCGATGCACGCCGTCGTCACCGCCGCGAACAAAGCCTGGATCAAAGGGCAAAGCCCCGAGGAATGGGACACCAAACTCCTCGGCGGTCGCCTTGCCACCGCCTTCCTTGAAGATGTCCAGCGTGAACGAAAACGAACCGTCTTCGCCGGTCGTGGTGCTCAAGGTTTTGCCACCTGGGGCGCCAACGCTGATGTCGATTCCGGGTTGGGCGGTCCCGCTGATGGTGAAACCGCTCATGTTCTCCACCACGCCAAGGACGGGAACCTTGAGGGATTCCGAGAAGGTGATCGATTTACGGCTGTCGAGGAGGGCCACTTGCTGCGGGGTGGTCACAATGACCATACCGTCAATGTCCGGGAGCGACTGCGCCACCGTCAAGGGCTCGTCCGAGGT
>Ga0181581_10003465_pt1 | contig 12336 bp, 12 predicted proteins | sample 071ome_22_FD_132433 | JGI IMG/M metagenome (GOLD analysis project Ga0181581, IMG submission 132433) | Coastal salt marsh microbial communities from the Groves Creek Marsh, Skidaway Island, Georgia - 071404AT metaG (megahit assembly) | ecosystem: Environmental > Aquatic > Marine > Intertidal... | reverse complement strand
AAAGCAGTCAAAATTTAAGCCTTTTTAAATTGAACAACTATTATGGGTTGTCAATTTTTATAATTCAAATAGTTCTTTTTAATCATGCTTAAATCTAAAGATTACCTTTCTGACTTGGCTCAAGAATGTATTAAAAAATCAAAGGCTTTGGGTGCTACCGAAATTGAAGTTGGCCTCAGTAATAACATATCTGAGACTATAAATTTCAGAAATAAAAAAATTGAACATTCTGATCGATCTGAAACCCTTTCTCTAGGTTTAACAACTTACATAAATAAAAAAAAATCTAATGTCTCAACTTCAAATTTTAACGAAGAAAATCTTAATCAATTAATAGAGAGATGTGTAGAGTGCACAAAAATCTCACCTGAAGACCAATTTTCAGGATTGCCGGATAAAGATGTGTTGGAAAGTAATATTCAAGATCTTGATCTTTATGAAAAAGAAGAATTATCAAATAACTTTAAACAGAATTTTTTAAAAGAAATGGAAGTTGAGATGTTTTCTCATCCAAAAATAAAAAATTCAAACGGCTCGTCATTTTCAGAAAATAAATCTAATTTTATTTTTGCTAACAGTATTGGATTTTGTAATGGGTATCATACCTCATCTTATTCTGTATTTTGTGAGGCTCTTGCAGAAGAAAACGGACAAATGGAAAGAGATTACGAAATTTCAATAAGTCGATTTTATAAAGATTTAGATGACGCAAAAACAATTGGGAAGCTTGCAGCTGAAAAAGCCGCCAAAAGACTTGGTGCTAAAAAAATAGATTCTGGAAAAATGCCAGTTATTTTCCATAAAAGAGTTGCAAAGTCTCTTTTATCAACTTTTGCATCAGCAATAACAGGATCGTCTTTTGCAAGAGGAACATCTTTTTTAAAAAACTCACTTAACAAAGGTATTTTTTCTGAAGAAGTTAATATAATTGACGATCCTCTAATAAAAAGAGGGCTTGGTTCTCAAGCATTTGATTCTGAAGGCGTGAAAAATAAAAAAATAAACTTAGTTAAGAGTGGTGTATTCAAAGAATTGCTACTAGATACCTATAATTCTAAAATCCTAAATATAACTTCAAATGGAAGATGTGGTGGCACTACAAATCTTTATATGGAAAATGGGAAACTTGACTTAAAAAATATAATTTCTGATCAAAAAAAAGCCTTTTTTGTGACAGAACTTATTGGCCGTGCTGGTGATATAACTAATGGAAATTACAGTGTGGGTGCATCTGGAATAATGATTGAAAATGGAGAGTTAACTTATCCAGTAAACGAAATAACTATTGCCAGTAATTTAGAATATATGTTTGCTAATTTAAAACCATGTAATGATTTAGAATTCAAAACATCAGTCAACAGTCCTTCATTTATAATTGATAATTTAACGATTGCTGGAAAATAAAAGATGGAATTGAGTAATAAAACTGTAGCATTAAGAATTTTCAAAACGCAAATAAAAAAGTATTTTAAAGAAATTTTAACAATTTTTTTTTTCGTAATAATTACAGCATTGATGACAGCTGTAACAGCCTGGCTCCTTGATCCCGCAATAAAAAAAATATTTATTGAAAAAAATAAATCAATGCTCACTCTTATACCGCTTGCTATAATTGTAACATTCTTAATCAAATCAATATCAATTTTTATTGTTAGAATGACAACTATAAAAATAGCTTTCAACGTTTTAAGAAATATTCAAGTTCTTATGACCGGGAAAATTCTAATCTCTGATCTATCATATTTAATTGAAAAACATTCTGGAAAATTTATATCAAATTTCGCTAACGATACCCGGGTCCTCTTGGGGACTATAATGGCCTTTTCACTTAGTTTAGTAAAAGAAAGTTTTACGCTAATTGCTCTATTGGGTGTAATGTTTTATCAAGATTGGCAATTATCCATGGTAGCAATAACAATGATACCATTCGCAGCTTATGCATCGAAAAGAATTGGTCGAAAAATGCAAAAAGCAGCTTCTGAAAATCTAGATGCTTTCGGAAATTTTACAAAATTTTTATCTGAAATCCTAAAAGGGACCTCTGTAATTCAAATATATCAAAGAGAAAAAGAAGAACTAAAAAAATTTTCTGAGATTATAAATTTGCGTTTAAAAAAAGAAAAAAAAGTAGAACAGACAAGGCATCGTGCTGGACCAATTATGGAGACCATCAATGCTTTCGCAATTGCTTTAGTAATTTTATTTGCAGGATACAGAAGTATTCATGGTGCAATGGAAATAGGTCAATTTATATCTTTTTTAACAGCTTTAATGATGGCTTATCAACCTATAAAAGCATTGGCAGGAATTAATCTTTCTATTCAAGAAGGTTTAACGGCTGCAAAAAGAATCTATAAAATTATAGACCAAAGCAATGAAATTGTTCATGATAATAATTTGCCTAAATTAAATGTTAGTGAGGGAAAAATTGAATTTGAAGAAATTAATTTTTCTTATCCTGATGGAACTGAGGCTTTAAAAAAACTTTCTTTTAAAATAAAAGGCAAATCATCAGCGGCATTAGTTGGTTTAAGTGGTAGTGGCAAGTCAACAATATTAAACCTTATTCCCAGATTTTATAATTTAAAAAATGGAAACATAAAAATTGATAATCAAAATATTAATGAAATACAGCTAGAATCTCTTAGAAAAAATATTTCTTTAGTGAGCCAGGATATAATGCTCTTTGATGACACCGTGAAAGCTAACATAGGGTATGGTGATATTTTGGCTGGAGAAAATGAAATAATAGAGGCGGCCAAAAAAGCGGCAGCCCATGACTTTATCAAAAATTTAAAAGATGGATATGATACAGTCATAGGAGAGTCGGGAGTTAAATTATCAGGTGGACAAAAACAAAGATTGTCAATTGCAAGAGCGATTTTAAAAAATAGCCCAATAATTTTATTAGATGAAGCAACTTCCGCTCTGGATACCGAGTCTGAAACACAGGTACAAAAAGCTATCGAGAATCTCATCAAAGACAAAACAACAATTATTATTGCACATAGATTATCAACAATAAAAAATGTCGATAAAATCTTTGTAATAGATAACGGTACAGTTGTTGAGGAAGGAACGCACAATGAATTAATTAATAACTCAATTGTTTACAAAAAACTTTATAAGCAGCAAAACCTCAATGATTAAATGAAATTTATTTATCTTGTTCTAAGTTACTTAATCCATCCAATTCTTCCAATTTTTTTAAAATATAGAGTTACAAAAAACAAAGAAGATAAAAATCGATATAAAGAAAAACTAGGCATCACAAACATAAAAGATGTAAATAATGTTATTTGGTTTCATGTTGCCAGCTTAGGTGAGATAAGGTCAATTTTGCCAATAGTAAAATATTATCAAAAAAAAAATAAATTTAGAATTTTAATAACAAGTGTTACACAAAGTTCAGCTATTTTTTTTAATGAAAATCTTAAAAACGAAAATACGTTCCATCAATTTGCCCCTTTAGATAGTCCAATAATTATTTCTAAATTTTTAAGTCAATGGAAACCCAAAATTTCCATATTTGTAGAATCTGAAATTTGGCCAAATATGATATTTCAGACATCGAAAATATCTAAATTAATTTTGTTAAATTGTAGAATATCAATAAATTCTTATAAAAAATGGAGTTTGTTGAAAAAAACTTTTAAAAATTTAATTCAAAAATTTGATTGTATTACCGTTCAAAATCAAGAGACAATAAAATTTTTAAAATATTTTAATATAAAAAATGTTCAATATTTCGGAAATTTAAAATTTATAAAACATGATATAAAAACAAAAAATAATCTTAATATTTCAAATATAAAAAAAAATTGGTGCGCCATGAGTGTGCATTTTAACGAAATTGATTATATTATTAATGCCCATCAAGAATTAAGTCGGCATAAAAAAATAGATACAACATTTTTAATCCCAAGACATTTAAATAAAATTAAAGAAATTGAGGACAAAATTAAAAGCAAAAAAATTGAATATCAGAAAACTTCTGAAAATAAAAATATTGATAATTTTAATGGCATCATTCTTCTTGATGAATTTGGACTGGCAGATGAGATTTTTATTCATACAAAATACGTATTTATGGGAGGGTCTTTTATTAAGCATGGCGGTCAAAATCCGATTGAGCCAGTAAGGTTTGGTTGTAATATTTTATATGGAAAATACGTTTATAATTTTACTGAAATATATTCTGACTTAAATCAAAAAAAAATTGCTACTTTGGTTGAAGACCCAAATCAATTAGATAAAAAAATTCTAGAATTAATTGATAATAATCATAACCACAATATTGATTTATTTATAAATGACCTCAGTAATAATATCTTAAACGAAACAATTAATTATTTAGATAAAGAGATTCTAATATGAAAATACCTGATTTCTGGAAAAAGAAGAAACATTGGCTTGGCTATGTTCTTTTCCCTTTTTCACTTATTTATTATGCATTATTCCAACTAAATAAAATAAAGCAATCCACCTTTAAAAAAAAAATGAATATTAAAACGATATGTGTAGGAAATATATATGTTGGCGGAACTGGAAAAACGCCCTTAACAGATAAAATTTACCAAAGTTTAAAAAATGTAAAAAGAATATGTGTAATTAAAAAATTTAGATATAGTCAAATTGACGAAATAAATATGCTGAGCTCTAATACAAAAATTTTTACTCCCAAACATCGACTTAATGGAATTTTAGATGCTGAACAAGAGGGCTTTGAAGTGGCAATTTTAGATGATGGTGCACAAGATTATTCATTTAAAAAAAATTTATCAATATTATGCATAAAATCTAACAAAGGATTTGGCAACGAAAAAATTTTACCCGCGGGGCCGTTGAGAGAACCATTATACTCAATAAAACAATATCAAATAGCAGTAATTAATGGCGAAAAAAATTTAGAAATAGAAAATATTTTAAAAAAATTTCACAAAGATATTAAAATATTTTATTCTAATTATTCTTTGATGAATAAACAAGATTTTTCAAATAAAAAATTTTTTGCATTTTCAGGTATTTCAGACAATGAAAGTTTTTTTAAACTTCTTGAAAAAAATAATATAGATATTTTTGAAAGTAAGTCTTTTCCAGATCATCATATTTTTTCTAATACTGAAATTGAAAGCTTTATGCTAAAATATAAAGAAAAAAATATAGATCTGATTACTACTGAAAAAAACTATCATAGTATTCCATTAAAATATAGAAAAAATATATTTTTTACTAAAATTGAATTAAAAATAGATAACATCAAAGATTTTTTAAATGAAATTAATTAAATATTTAATAGAATTTTTTTTAGTTATTTTTTTTTTTTCTATTTCAAAATTACTGGGTGTAAAAAATTCATCCTACCTATACTGTAATATTTTTAGAAAAATTGGCCCTCTATTTAGATCTACGAAAAGAGTAGAGAAAAATATAGGAATAGCTTTTTCCGATCTTGATGAAAATCAAATTAACAAAATCAAAAACGAGATGTGGTGTAATTATGGAAGAGTATTTGCGGAGTATATGCATCTAAATCACTTCAAAAAAAATAAATTTAACAATGTTAAAATTAAATCTTTAAATAGACTTGAAGAATTAAGAAAAACAAAAAAACCTATATTGTTTTTTTCAGCACATTTGGCGAATTTTGAGCTACTTGCAATGTATCTTGAAAAAGAAAAATTTAATATTTCGGCACTTTATAGACCTCTGAATAATCCCTTTTTGAACCCTATAATGGAATATTTAAGAAAAAAATATATATGCAAAAAACAAATCCCAAAATCTATACCTGGAATTTCAAAATATAAATACGCTGCAAGAGAACTTATTTCTAAAATCAAAAATGGAGAGAATATAGCTCTGATGGTAGACCAAAAAGTGACTCAAGGAATAAAAGTTAATTTTTTTGGAAAAAAGGCACTAACCATGAATCTTCCTGCGCTGATGGCTATCAAATATAATTATATACTTCAGCCGCTATCAATAAAGAGAGTGAATGGAACTGATTTTGATATTATAATTGAGGAAGCCATTAATATTGAACATAAGGATGATGAGCACTCTTTAATGTCTAAAATTAACAAAAAATTAGAAAAAATAATTATTAAAAACCCCGGTCAGTGGATTTGGACACATGATAGATGGAGGATTTAATTACTCAATATTACAATATCAGGGTCTACCGGGACATTATTACAATATAATCTAAAATCTAAATGTGGACCAGTGGATCTACCAGTAGAACCCACGCTTGCAATTACTTCGCCTTTGTTGACGTTCTGATTTTTTTTTACAAAAACTTTTTCTAAATGAGAATAAATAGAAATTAATCCATGTCCATGGTCAATAATAACAGTACCTCCTGTAAAAAATAAATTTTTCTCTGATAAAACTACTTTTCCAGAATTAGAACTTAAAACTTTTGTGCCTTTAGGAGCAGCAATATCAATACCAAAATGAGGTCTTCGTGGCTCGCCATTTAGAATTCTTTGGCTGCCGTATACTCCTGTGGTTATTCCATTAACCGGTCTTATAAAGCTGTCAAAAAAAAAACTCAAATTTGAATTTATATTTTTAGCTTTTGCGATTAATTTACCTTCTGACCTAATCCTCTTCATGTCATCAGCATTTGGCGTAACTTTCCTTTTGGGTAATCCGTCTATTCTTTGAATTTTAAATTTCCTCTTTTGAATTTTTTTGATTATTTTTTTTATTTCATTATTTTTTTTTATTGTTATTAAAATTTTATTACCCTGATCTCTTGGGATTCCAAATACAAAATACCCATCATTACTAATTTTAATTTTTTTATTTTCTACATATAAATCTATTTTTTTTTCTGTTTTACCTGTAATTAATCCACCTTGAGTAAAGTTACCGTAAAATTCTAAAGAATTAGAGGATGGTATAAAAGAAAAAAAAACAATTATTATTTGAAAAAATCTAATCATTATTAAATTTTTCAGCCACTTCTAAGGGAGACGAGTATGCCTCTTGCAAGTCAACATTCCAATATTTTAAATCTTTTATTAAAATTTTTTTTTTGGAAACAGCGCAAAAAACATAATCACCTTCTGATATAATTTCAAAATAACCTTGTTTGAATTTAAGCTTTGCTTCTCTCATTTTTTTAATTTAATTTGAACTTTAACCTCTTCATTATAAAATTGAATTTTTAAATCACTATTATTTTTTAAAGCTTTTGAATTTTTTATAAATTTTTCTCCTGTATCTTTAATTAGAACATAGCCTCTCTTTAATGTATTTTGAATATCTAAATTCTTTAATAGAGACTGTAAATTCTTAAGTTCTGAACTTTTTAATTTTATAAAAGAATTAATATTTAAATATAAATTTTTATATAAATAAAAGATATTTTTTTTATGATCATTAACTATTTTATTTAAACTTTTTATTTCAAAAATAGATTTAATGCTTTTTAAAAAATTAAAATAGTTTTTAATCAAAAGATTAATTGATTGTTTTAAAGAAGACTCTAAAAATTTATTTTTTTCTTTTAGATTTATAATTTCTGGAACAGCTAATTCAGCAGCAGCTGTAGGGGTAGCAGCACGAAGATCAGCAACAAAATCTAATAATGTAAAATCTGTTTCATGACCAATTGCTGAAATAAGCGGAGTTTTAAAATCAAATACCTTTCTAATAATACTCTCTTCATTAAATGGCATCAAATCCTCCACTCCCCCTCCTCCTCTAGCAATAATCACGACATCAACTAAATTTTTTTCAAAAAAATCTAGTGCATTAATAATTTCTTTTGAGGCATTTTTACCTTGGACACTTACTGGATATAATTTTATTTGAGTTGGAAACCGAGATTCTACTCTATCAATAATATCCATGATTACAGATCCTGATGGAGAAGTAATTACTCCAATTTTTTGAGGTAAAAATGGAATTTTTTTTTTATACTTTTGATCAAAAATACCTTCTAATTCTAATTTTTTTTTTCTGTTTTCAATAAGTTTAAGTAATGATCCCTCCCCCTTAATTTCAATCTGATTTACTTGTAGTTGGTAACTGGAAATACTACTTTTTGCGTACGTACTCAGTCTTCCTTCGACAACAACTTCTATTCCATCTTCTGGTTGAACTTGAAGATAAGGAACTTTAGAAGACCAGCATACAGAATTTAAAACATAATTTTCATCTTTTAATGTAAAATAAAGATGGCCTTTAAAATTTTTAACACTCGATATTTCTCCTCTAACTTTTATTAGATCAAAATTGCTCTCAAGAATATTTTTAGTTAACTCCGTTAATTCAGTTATAGAAAATTCTGGTATATTACTCATTATCTTATAATAACAACATATATGAACGTTTGCATTATTGGAAGTGGTGGAAGAGAACATGCTCTATGTTACAAGATAAAACAATCCAAGAAGTTAAAACAATTATTTTGTATGCCGGGTAACCCAGGTACAGCTCAAATTTGTCAAAATTTAACTGTTGATATTTCTGATTTTGATAAAATATATTCCTCATTATTAAAAAATAAAATTGATTTAGTGATCGTAGGACCTGAGATACCTTTGGTGAATGGATTGGTAGATTTTTTAGATAAAAAAAAAATTAGAACCTTTGGACCAAGTAAAAAAGCTGCTCAACTTGAAGGTTCAAAAATTTTTATGAAAAATTTATGTAAACAATTTAACATTCCTTCTGCAAAGTATTTTGAAATCAATTCCATAGAAGAGGCTATTGAAGTTTTAAAAACAATGAATGAACCTGTAGTTGTTAAATCAGATGGTTTAGCAGCCGGCAAAGGGGTTACAATTTGCAAAACAAAAGATCAGGCAATTAAAGATATCAGTTCAATTTTGAACGGAAAATTTTCAAGTTCTAGAAAAGTTATAATTGAAGAATTTCTTGAAGGAGAAGAGGCAAGTTATTTTGTTATTACAGATGGAAAAAATTTTAAACAAATAGGTACTGCTCAAGACCATAAAAGGATTGGGGAAAATGATACTGGCCCCAATACTGGTGGCATGGGTGCATATTCACCATCATTAATAATTAACAAGTCTCTTGAGGAAAAAATTATAAATAAAATTATCATTCCAACTATTAAAGGAATGATAGAATTAGGTTGTCCATACAAAGGAATTTTATACGCGGGTTTAATGATTAAAGATAATGAACCTAAATTAATTGAATACAACATAAGATTTGGCGATCCAGAATGTCAAGTTTTAATGATGAGACTAGAGGATGATCTCCTTGAATTAATTATATCTTCAATTGAAGAAAATTTAGATAATAAGAAAATATATTGGTCCAAAGATCCATGCATCACTATAGTAGCTGCTAGCAAAGGTTACCCGGAAAATTTTGAAAAACTTACCGAAATTAAGAACTTACCAAGTAACAAAGAAAAAAATATTCAAATGTTTCATGCAGGAACAACTACGAAAAATGGAAAAATTTTATCTAATGGAGGTAGAGTATTAAACTCTACTGTAATGCTGCCAACATTAAAATCATCAAGAGAAAAAGCCTTGCAGCTATTAGATGAATTGAACTGGAAAAACAAATATTATAGAAGAGATATTGGTTGGAGAGCAATCAAATAATCATCTTTTTTTTTTAAAAAAATTTAAAATTAAATCTATAAATTTTTCTTCACAAAACCCATAGTATACTTCAATTTTATGGTTAATGTGTTTAGTTAAGGCTAACTTGTAATTATTTACTAATGCGCCGATTTTCTTATCTTCAACTGCAAAATAAACTCTTCGAATTTTGCTTGCAAATATAACTGCAGAACACATTAAACATGGCTCTAAAGAGGTATATAAATCGTAACCGTCCAGCCGTTTTAATTTAAGTTTTTTGCATGATTTTATAATTGCTAAAATTTCAGCGTGAGAGCAGGGATTATTGTTCTTGTTATTTGAATTATAAGCCCTAGAAATTATTTTTTTTCTTTTTGGATCGTAAATCAATGCTGAAATGGGCACTTCATTATTTTTAAAAGCTTTTAAGGAATCTTGATATAAAATATCAAAATTACTTTTTATAATTTTTTTTGTCTTATTAATTTTATTATGGTTCATAAAAAAATCAGAATAGCCAAACTTCTTGCAAATTACAATCAAGGATCGAGAAGGGAAATTGAAAAAATGATAATGGATAATAAAATATCATTAAATGGCAAAATAATTGATACGCCTATAACCTTTGCAAATGAACAAGATGAAATTAGAATTAATAAAAAAAAAATAGTTCTTAAAAAAAAAATTGAAATATATAAATATTTTAAACCAAAAAAAATCTTATGTTCAAAAAAAAAACAAGATTCAAGACAAATTATTTATGAGATTTTGAGTTCAAAATTCAAAAACTTTATTTTTGCAGGAAGATTAGATTTTAATTCAGAAGGTTTAATAATTTTAACCAATTCATCAGAAGTTACGAGAAACCTCGAAAATCCATCAAATAATTTTTCAAGAATTTATGAGGTAAGAGTATACGGAGAGTTTGATAAAACAAGCTTAAAAAACAAATCCAATGGATCAAATATAAAAGGGACTAGATATAAACCATTTAAATTTAATATAAAATCTAAAATTAAAAAAAATACAAACCTAGAAATGACTCTTCATGAGGGAAAAAAAAATGAGATTAGAGAAATATTTAAAAGTATTAATCTACAAGTTAATAAATTAAAAAGAATACAGCATGGACCATTTATACTTAGTGATATGAAACCCGGAGAAATAAAAAAAGCAACCAAGCATGAAATTGACCAATATGAGAATTATATCAGGAACAAAAAAAGGTAAAAAAATTCTTTTGCCAGATGCTTCAATTACAAGGCCACTGAAAGATAATGTTAAAGAAAATATATTTAATATTTTAACGCACAATAGAGATTTTAAAATTAATTTTAAAGATATAAATGTTATTGATTTTTTTTCTGGGTCTGGGTCTTTTGGGCTGGAATGTTTATCAAGATCTGCCAAAAAAGTATTTTTTTTAGAGAGTAATTCTAAAACGCAAAATACTTTATTTAGAAATTTATCAAATAATTTTCCTAAAGATAAATATGAAATATGCAAAAAAGATTTTTTTAAATTAAATAAATCAAGTTTGATAGAAAATTTTAAACCTAAAATAATTTTTTTTGATCCACCCTATGCAATAGAAAATTTTGATAAAATCTATGAATTCATCAATTCTTTGAAAAATTTAAAAGATACATTGCTAATATTACACATTGAAAAAAGTAGACATATTTATTTTGAAAATTTTAAGTTTAATAGTGAAAAAATATATGGAATTTCTAAGATAGTTTTTTTAAGAAATTAGCTCTTAAATATTTTATTTTTTATCAATTGAACTGCTGGCTGATCATATGGATTAATTCCCAATGTTTTTCCAAGTAAAATGGTTTCTAAAATAAAAAAAGAAAATAATTCTATTATATTTAAAGGGTTTTTATGATCTGTTATCTCTATAACTCTATATGGAATTTTTTTTTCTTTAAAAACTTCAATCACGGAATGATACTGCTTCTTTAGCAAACCCAATGGGGTAAAATTCTCAATATTGTAAAACCCTTCCGAAACAAAGTTTTCAACATAATCTTCATCTTGTGGTGAAAAAATATTAAACAACTTATTTTTTGGTCCATCTAAATAGAGTTGCATCATACTATGATGATCTTTTGGGCAAATTGAAGTAGTTGGCGTCAGACCCGAACCTTGTTTTCCTAAACTTTCAGCATGCAATTGATGAAACCAATATGAAAAATGTTTTAAACGGTAATTATAAATTAGATTGCAATATATACTTAATTTCATTTCTTTAATTAAAGTTAATAAAATTGCAACATTTACTGCGGGACTTTGATCATTGTCCTCATTTAACATATTGATATATTTCTCAGAACCTTCTTCAACATTCAGGTTCAAATCTAAAAATGGCAACATTCCTGTTTCTGATAAAATAGAGAACCTTCCACCAATATCTGGGTTATGCTCGATAAATTTAATATTATTCTTTAAAGAAAATTTTTTTAAAATACTTTCTTTGTCTTCAGTAATTACAACCATATTATCAAAAAGATAATTACTACTTTTATCTTTTTTACACTCACCAATTAAAATATTTAATATCGCCAATGTTTCAAAAGTATCACCCGATTTTGAGATGATAAAAAAGAAAAAATCCTTTAAATTATTTTTTTTAAAAAAATTTGAAAAATACTGATAATCAATATTATCAAAAAAAATGATATCATCACTCAAATAGAAAGATAAAGCTTTTGCTCCAGAAGATGATCCACCCAAACCAACAACAGCTTTT
>Ga0181581_10003459_pt1 | contig 12340 bp, 9 predicted proteins | sample 071ome_22_FD_132433 | JGI IMG/M metagenome (GOLD analysis project Ga0181581, IMG submission 132433) | Coastal salt marsh microbial communities from the Groves Creek Marsh, Skidaway Island, Georgia - 071404AT metaG (megahit assembly) | ecosystem: Environmental > Aquatic > Marine > Intertidal zone... | reverse complement strand
TTTCGCTAATTTGGCCTCTGCTGCCTTTGTTTTCTTTGCCAGTTTTGCGCTCAGCTCGGCTTCTGATTCTTCTGCTTTTGCTTTGGCTTCTGACATGGCTTTTTGCGCGGCATCTGCAGCCTTGGCGCGGGCATCATCCAGTGAGGCTTCAAATTCCGCCTTCATGGCCTGTGCTTCGGCTTCGGCCTCTTTGGCACGGTTCAAATCATCTTCAATTGTCCGGCCACGCTGTTCCAGAACATTGCCAATGCGCGGGGTAATCATCCGCGACATGATGATATAGCCAATACCAAAAGTGACTACCAGCCAAAATAGCTGGTTTGGCCAGGTTGTGATATCAAGTTGTGGCAGGCCGGCAGCTTCACCGCCTGCTGCCAGAACAGATGTCGTGCCGCCTGTCATCAAGCCGACAAGCCCAAAGGCCAGATATTTTCTGAAAGTCATCATTGCCCGTACCAGCGTCATTCAGATTTAAAACTTGGTTAAACAGATATCAGCACTACCCCATTATAGCCTGTTCGCTATCGCTGGCTGTCTATGCTGATATCGGTAAGTTTGCCTCGCCTGTAAAAATTACAGTGCGAACAGCATCAGCAATGCAACAACCAGTGCGAACAGCGCAATCGCTTCTGTCAGGGCAAAGCCCAGAATGCCGATACCGAAAACAGTATCACGCGCAGCAGGGTTACGTGCAATAGAGCTAACCAGTGAAGAGAAGATACTTCCGATACCTACACCCACACCTGCCAGAGCAATCACAGCCAAACCGGCACCAATCATCTTTGCAGCTTCGACGTCCATCTTTTTTTCCTTCCATTTGATAAGAGAACTAAGTTGCCAACTTCTGACAGCCCAACCAATTAAACGGTCATTCTGCCGAAACGAAAATTATCGCGAAAAATCTAGTGCAGATGTAACGCGTCATTCAAATACATACAAGTCAAAATCGTGAATACATAAGCCTGAAGAACAGCCACCAGAATTTCCAGACCGGTCAGACCGACAATCGCAACCAGCGGCAGGATAGACCCGGCTACAAACAGCCCGCCTGCGCTGGCGATCATCACTGCCAGACCGCCAAACACTTTCAGCATTGTGTGTCCAGCCAGCATATTTGCAAATAAACGAACAGACAGGCTTACAGGCCGCACAAAATAGGAAATCACCTCAATCAGCACCAGAAAGGGGATCAACACCTTGGGGGCGCCCGCTGGTACAAAAAAGCTGAAGAAATGCAAGCCATGCTTAAACAGCGCAATCAGCGTTACCCCGATAAAGATAAACATCGCCATCGCAAAGGTCACAACAATTTGAGAAGTGGTGGTATAGCTGTAGGGAATCAGACCCAAAAGGTTCGAAAACAGTACAAAAACAAACAGGGTAAAAACAAAAGGAAAATAGGGGCGGCCTTCAGAGCCGACATTGCTGCGCACCATGTCGGAAACAAATTCATACAGCATTTCTGCCAGACCCTGCATTCGGCCAGGTACAGTCGCGGCCGGCGCCATCGCAAAATATAAAAAGGCCGCGCTTACAAGTACCGCAAGTACCATAAACAGGGCAGAATTGGTGAACTGGATATCAAATCCGAACAGGTTAAGCGCGAACAGCACTTTAATCGCAAATTGCTCAACAGGTGAATGCACCTAATCACTCCTGCTTTTCTCGTCAGGCGATGGGTCATCTTGCCCTGCCTGTCGCTTCTCATCAAAAAATCCAGCAGCCATACCGCGACCGGTAAGCGCCCTCCAGACATTCATCATCCCCGCGACTGCACCTAAAAAGAACATCACCACCATTAACACAGGCGATGTATTCAGCCATTGGTCTAATGCCCATCCAATCCCTGTTCCCACAACCAGACCGGCTACCAGTTCTGTCGTCACCCGGCCAGCCATTGCCAACCCGTTTGAAGACAGGGCGGCTCTGTTATGTGTGTGCCGCTCCGGCTTCCGGCTTTCTTCCAACTGGCGGATTCGCATCGACAGGCTTGCAGTTTCTACAGGGCTGTCCGATTTATCCTTTTTTGCCATGCTGGAACATTCCAGAAGTTCTGTTTGCTCGTGCCTGTGACATACAGATTAAAAACCTATTTTATCCCAGACCCAAAGATCGCGCACAAACTAGGCTGGGAAGAGCGGTTTTGTCAAGTCAAAGATGTGTAAATTCCGCAATCTGCCCAAGGGGTGTGGCAGCGCGTCGCAGGCAGGAAAAACCAGCGGCAAAATTGGGCTAGGCGATAAGGTTATCCTGCAGCTCTTCGGCAGTCTGTAAATCCACAGAAACCAGCCGGGAAATGCCCTTTTGTTCCATTGTTACCCCAAACAGCCTGTCCATGCGTGCCATCGTCATGCGATGGTGGGTTACCACTAAAAAGCGGGTTTTTGTTTGCTCGGAAATCTGGCGTAACAGGTCGCAGAATCGCGCCACATTGGAATCATCCAGCGGGGCATCCACCTCATCGAGAATACAAATCGGGGCAGGATTCGTTAAAAATACCGCAAAAATGATGGCCAGCGCAGTCAAAGCCTGTTCTCCGCCCGATAACAGGGAAAGGGATTGCATTTTTTTGCCCGGCGGGCTGGCCAGAATATCCAGCCCGGCCTGAAGCGGGTCGTCAGAGCCGGTAAGTTGCAATTCGGCATGGCCGCCGCCAAACAGGGTAGTAAATAATTCTGTGAAATGCCTGTTAACAGCGGCAAAGCTTTCCATCAGCCGGGCGCGCCCCTCGCGGTTCAGGGTTGCAATGGCACTTCTCAGCTTGGCAATGGCTTCGGACAGATCATCATGCTCTGTTTGCAAATTGGTGACCCGCTCCTCCAGCTCGGTCATTTCCACTTCGGCACGCAAATTCACTGGGCCAATTTGATCGCGCTCATTTATCAGGCGATTAACCGCCATTTCCAGCTTTTCCAGCGGCTCTGCCAGCGCAGCATCTTCATCCTGCTGGGCCAGTTCATATAGCCCGCCGGGCGCACAGCCCAGCTTTTCAGCAATACGTTCTGTTAGCGAGGCTTGTTCTGACTGCAATCTTTCTGACAAGGCTTCGGCGCGGATAAGCGTCTCACGATTTTGCATCAGCTGACGTTCTGCCTCGCGCTGGCGGCTATCGGCCTCGGACAGGACAGCTTCTGCCTCTCTCAACGCATCGCTTTTTTCCTGGCGGGTTTGTTCTTCTGCCTCTAATTTTTCGGCCAGCTGATGTTTGCGCGCCTCCAGTGTTTTCGGACGCTCTGCAAGGGCGGTGCGCTCTTCTTTTGCTTGCTGGGCACGGCTGGCCATTTCCTGTTTACGTTTATCGGTATCAGCCAGGCGGGTCTGCCAGTCCGAAATTTGCGCTTCAATGGTTTTTTGCCGTTGCTGGGCAGCGCTTACATTCTGACGAAGCTCGGTTTCTGTGCTAACCGCTTCATCAAATTTTAGCCGCGCCTGTAGTGCCATTTGTGCGGCCGCCTCGGCCTGTTCAGCCAACGCCTCGGTATCTATTTCCAGCCATTCATTGTCTTTTAACGCATCCAGATCATTCTGGGCATTTTGTTTGGCCGTTTCCAGATCGCTGGCACGGGTGCGGGCGGTCATTTGCGCCATCTGGGCGCTATCAAAACTGCGGCGGGCATTATCGGCAGCTGCATTGGCCTGGCGGCTTTGTTCTTGCAGGGCGCGATACTGGTTTAAATTTTCTGCATGAGCAGCACCGGCCTCATCCAGGGCTTTTTGTTTATCTGCAAAGCTGGCCTTGGCGCTTTCGGCCTCTACGCCAAGCTGGCTAAGGCGTTGGCGCTGGCGCATCCGTTCGGCCTCGCTGCTGGCCTCGCCTTTGCGAATCAGGCCATCCCACCGCCATAATTTTCCCGATTTGCTGACCAGCATTTGCCCGGGCAAGAGGTTGGTTTGGGCTGTATTGGCTTCTGCTTCTTCCACCACCGATACCCCTTGCAAGGCACGCAGCAATGTGGGCGACCCGGAAATCATCTGCGTAAGGGGCGTGCCGACCGGCGGGGCAGTAAGCGCGTCTATCTGCGGTAAATCCTGGCGCCAATACCCTTGCTCACCGCTATCAAAGGGCAGGGCTAAATCTGTGCCCAGCACAACAGACAGAGCAAGCTCCATGCCGTCGGTGACCGTCAGGCTATCGGCTGCGGGCGTGCCGCTATGCCGGGCATTTTCCAGTAACAGATAGCTCAGCGCATCCATTTCTGCGGTGATGCGGGCCAGGCTGGCATCTGCTTCATTGCGTGCCAGTGCCATCTCGTCGCGCAGGGCGGTTTTTTCTGCCAGCGCATCTTCACAGGCCTTCAGGCTTGTCTGAGCGCGGCCGGCTTCTTCTTCGGCCTTGTTTTTTTCTGTCTCTGCTGTGGCAGCATCTTTTCCCAGATTCTCAAGGTTCAGCTTGTCCAGCTCATCTATTGCCATTTGCAGGCGACGTTCCAGCTCTGCTTGCCGATGGGTCAATTGTTGTTTGGTTTGCTCTGCGGTGGCTTTTCTGGATTGGGCTTCGGCTGCTTTTTGTTCTGCCTGCTGGCTGGTCAGGCGCATTTCCTCGCGTGTCCTGGCCGCTTCTTCCAGGCGCGGGGCATCCCGGGCTGTTTTGGCTGCCAGCATATCACGCTCTTCGTTCAGGCTCTTTAAAGCGGCGGCGGCATCCTCATGCAGGCCGCCTTCGCGTTCTGCATCGCTGGTAATTTGGGCAATCTGGCGGTCAAGGCGTGCCAGCGCTTCGGCAATACGTTCTGCCTCGCGATCACATTCGCCCAGCTCTATACGCAGATTTTGTACAATGGCCGCCTGTTCTGCTTCTGCATTCCGCAAAGGTGGCAGGCTTGAGGCCAGTTCTGCCTGACGGGTGGCAGCTTGCGCTGAAAGAGCAGTTGTATGTTCAACTTTTTGCTGTTGCTCTGCCAGCTCAACGCCTGCTTTTTTGCTTTCTGCTTCCAAATGCTGCCATCTGGCAAGGGCAAGCCGTGCTTCTGCTTTACGAATACGGTCAGCCACTGACCGATAACGGGCAGCCTGACGAGCCTGTTTGGCCAGTTGCTGGCGTTGTTCGGCCAGCTGGGCAATCATATCCTCGATGCGCTCCAGATTATTTTCTGTGTTGCGCAAACGCAGCTCTGCCTCATGGCGGCGCTGATGCAAGCCCTTGATATTGGCAGCTTCCTCGATTAGCGAGCGCCGATCTTCGGGTTTTGCTCCGACAATCGCACCGATTCGCCCTTGCGAGACGATACCGGCAGAACGCGCCCCGGTAGCCGAATCAGCAAATAATAGCTGGATATCACGGGCTCTGGCCGGCTTGCCATTAATCTGAAAGCTGGATCCTTTGCCGCGTTCGACCTTGCGGGTGATTTCCAGCTCGTCATACTGATTATATTCGGCCGGGGCTTTTTTCATCTGATTGTCCAGATGAAGCGTGATTTCTGCCAGATTGCGAGATGGGCGCGCATCGGTTCCAGCAAAGATAATATCATCCAGCTCTGTGCCGCGCATTTGCCGGGCAGAGCTCTCGCCCATCACAAAGCGCAGCCCTTCAACAATATTGGATTTGCCACATCCATTTGGCCCAACAATACCTGTCAGTCCGGTTTCAATTTCCATCTCTGCTTTTTCAGCAAAAGATTTGAAACCTGCCATGGAAAGGGTGCGGAAAATCATAAACAGCGCGGCCTTTAATAATCGCTATCAGATGCCAAAGGCATTGAGCTCGGCTAAAAACTCGTCAAAGGACATCGCACCGCTAAAGGATTTTTCCCCATTGATGACAAAGGTCGGTGTGGATTGGACTTTATGATCGCGCGTCGCATTTTGGCGCATTTCAACAATCGCTTCCAGATAGGCTCGGTCGCTCATAATCGCGTCATAATCTTGCGATGAAATGCCAGCAAATTTTGCATATTGCTTCAGTTTGGCGACCGGATCGCTACCGCGCACCCAGTTTTCCTGTTGATCCAGCAAAACATCTACCATTTTGAAATAGCTGGTATTTGGCAAAACACGGCAAAGCGCATGGGCTTGCAAGGCCAGCTGATCAAGTGGGAAGGGATGCAGCTCAAAGCGGATGATGCCGGTGGTGATCAGCTTTTCTTTTACCTCTGGAAAGGTGTTCCGATGAAAATTGCCGCAATGGCCGCAGGTCATGGAAAAATATTCTGCCACTGTGACCGCTGCATTTTCATTGCCCAGAAAGCGAACCTCTCTTGCGCGCGCTGGCGAGATTTCGAATTTTGCAAGTGCGATGCGGGGCAGGGCTGCTCCTATAAGGGCGCTGCCAGCTATCTGCATAAAAAACCGTCTGTCTGAACTCATCAAATGCTTCTTTCTGTTTCTCGCGGCGTTTCGATTTAACGCTTTATTGTTTTACACTGTTTGATGTTAGCTATCCCAGATAACGATGCAACAATGGCTGTAATATGGCAAAGGCAGATAGGTCATATCAAGTAAAGAAATGCCATGCCATATTTTTTATTCACTCTCAGGATAATCTCTGGCCAAGCCGGATAAGTGCGGCACGCAGCTCGGGGCTTTGAATGGTTGCCGTGGCTTTTTCCAGTCTGGCAAGGGTCAGCTTGTCCGAACTATCCCCCTTATTGCCATGACGAGCGGTCTGGTCGGCGGGCTGTTGCTGGCGTGACGGCATAAAATCCTGGCGAATCTTTATCCGGCTGACCACGGCATAGCCGCAATAGCTGTTGATGCGTTTACATATTTCCGGGGCTATTTGCTGGATATGTGGGCCTCTGCCACTGGCAACCGACAGGGTAAGGGTTGCTTGAAAGCGGCTATTTTGTGGAAAATGAATGTCCGCTGGCAAGCACCATTTATGTGCCTCTTTTGCGATGTCTGGCCAGGCGGCGACAATCTTTGCCAGCACTTGCCCGCGTTTGCGCATGGCAGGGGCAATCAGCCCTTCGGTCAGGCCGGATAATCTGCGTAAATTTCGCGTTCGGCGCGGATGGCCTGAATGGGTTGGGTGTTTTACCATGTAAAGCAGTTTATCATAGTCATCCTGTCTTTGCTATGAGGGCTTTGGCAAAGCTCTTGCGCGCATAGCTTGAACCCTTTGATTTACAGAATTATCTGATACAACAGATATGTTGCCCAAAAATCCAGCTAGAAACTTTTTTGATAATCGAGATGAAACGCCTGCCAGAAGATGCCCATTTTGATGCTTTCCCCGCTTCGTTGCTGTTTGACTGGTATGATGAATATGCCCGCATCCTGCCCTGGCGTACTTTCAGCCCGGCATTGTCCCCTGCCTATCATGTATTTTTATCTGAATTAATGTTACAGCAAACTGGGGTGACAACCGTTATTCCCTATTTTCAGTATTTTACCCGCACATGGCCAGATATCTTTGCCCTTGCGGCAGCAGATGAAGATGCGGTGCTAGCCGCCTGGGCCGGGCTTGGCTATTATGCCCGCGCCCGAAATATGATAAAGGCCGCCCGCCTAATAGTGTCAGAATATCAAGGCCAGTTTCCCCAAACCCCGCAAGCATTGGAAAAATTGCCAGGCATAGGGCCCTATACAGCCGGTGCTATCGCAGCCATTGCCTTTGACCAGCCAGCGATTGTTATTGATGGAAATATAGAGCGTATTTTAGTGCGCTATGGCGGCATTAAAAAAGAGGTGCGAGAAATAAAGCCGCGCCTGAAAGCGATATATGCCCATATTCGCCCGGATAGGCGGCGTTCGGATTTTCCGCAAGCCCTGATGGATATCGGGGCAGCTATTTGCCTGCCGCGCCGCCCGAATTGTACGCAATGCCCGTTACGCTACGGCTGCCGGGCAGCGGCTATGGATGACCCGGCCAGCCTGCCCTTGCGGCCGGATAAAAAGCCCAGGCCCATTCGCGCGGGAACGCTGTATGTCCTGCGCAATAAAGATGGCGCGTTTTTGCTTGGCAAGCGGCCGGAAAAAGGTTTGCTTGGCGGAATGCTGGCCTTTCCCTCTTATGGCTGGGACGGGTCTGACTGTCCAGATTGGATGGCAGCGCTCCATCTGGCTACCAGCAGCCAAAAGCTGGAGACAGAAATCCGCCATGTGTTTACCCATTTCACCGCAGAGATGACCATCTATTATGCAAGTATAGAAAAGGATATCCCCGTCCCGGAGGGCTATCGCTGGCAAGCCTGTTCACAAGAGGCGCTGCCAAGCCTGATGGCAAAATGCTATCAGGCCTGTTTGCCCCGATTTACATAAACAGTTTTTGCGCTGTATCAATGATTGAAATGGCGCATACCGGTAAAGGCCATGGCAATCCCTGCTTCATTGGCAGCGGCGATCACCTCGCCATCGCGCATCGAGCCGCCTGGCTGAATTACCGCCTTTGCCCCGGCTTCAATCGCGGTAAGCAGCCCATCTGCAAAAGGAAAAAACGCATCAGAGGCGACCACAGAGCCATTTGTACGCGGGGCTGGCCAGCCATGTTTTTCCGCCATATCCCGGGCTTTTTGTGCAGCGATACGACAGCTATCTACCCGGCTCATCTGGCCCGCGCCAATGCCAGCCGAGATGCCATCCTTAACATAGACAATCGCATTGGATTTAACGTGTTTGGCGATTTTCCAGGCGGTCAGCATATCCTTAATCTGTGCCGGATTTGGCTTGATATCGGTGACAAATTCCAGATCACTTTCGCCAATCTGCCCATTATCGCGGTTCTGTACCAGATAGCCGCCCAAAACAGATTTCACCGCTATTTCACTTGCTGCCGGGTCTGGCAGGGTCTTTGTTAAAAGCAGCCGTAAATTGCTTTTTCTTGCCAGTGCCGCCTTTGCTAGTTCATCGGCATCGGGCGCAATGACCACTTCGGTAAAAATAGAGGAAATTTCTTCTGCCAGCTGGCCATCCAGCGGCCGGTTACAGGCAACAATACCGCCAAAAGCGCTGACCGGATCAGCGGCCAGTGCATTTTGCCATGCGCCGAGAGGATCGCCCGATACCGCCACGCCGCACGGGTTGGCGTGTTTGATAATGGCAATGGCCGGATCATCAAATTCCGCGACCAGCCGCAAGGCAGCATCTGTATCATTTACATTATTATAGGACAGGGCTTTGCCTTGTATCTGTGTTGCAGATAAAACAGATGGTGTATGCAGCTCCGTTTGATAAATGCCCGCTGCCTGATGCGGGTTTTCGCCATAGCGCAGGCTTAGGATACGTGGGGCAGAAATAGTCAGGGTTTCCGGCATTTCTGCCTCTGCCTGGCTGGCTCTAGCGCTCTGGCCACCTAGCCAGTCGGCTATCATCCGGTCATAGCTGGCCGTCATCGCAAAGGCTTTTTGTGCCAGCTTGCGGCGCATTTCCTCTGCCACATGGTTGTCTTTTTCCAGCTGGCTGGCCACCGCATCATAATCATCAGGGTCACTTACAATGGTTACAAATGCGTGGTTTTTGGCCGAAGCACGCACCATTGCAGGCCCGCCAATATCAATATTTTCAATACAGCGATCAAAATCCGCCCCCGAGCGCAAGGTTTCGGCAAAGGGATAAAGATTAATTACCACCAAATCGATCATGGAAATATCGTGGCTGGCAGCCGCGCTCATATGGACGTCATTATCGCGCTTTGCCAGTAATCCGCCATGTATTTTCGGGTGCAGGGTTTTAACCCGGCCATCCATAATTTCCGGAAAGCCTGTCACATCCGAAACATCTGTCACATCCAGCCCGGCCTCGCGCAGGGCTTTGGCTGTCCCGCCTGTGGAAAGCAGGGTAATGCCAAGTCCGACAAGTCGCGCGGCAAATTCTGTTAAACCGGTTTTATCAGAAACAGAAAGAAGGGCTGTTTTTGCTGTAACAGGCGATGGAGTGGCCATAATTTAGAACTTCCTTAAATTTGGTAATACTAGGGGCAAAACAGGCTGGCACGCTGTCTTGCGATAAAATAGCGACGTTCTTATCGCCCAGCTTGGCGCAGAATACAAGTCAGCGTGCAACTCTTCAGAGCCTATCTTGGCGAGGAATGGCGGCTAAACGCCCAATTAATGGTTAAACTTCCTTTTGTCTGTATCTGGCTGGCCGGACAGCGCAGGATAATTTGCTGGCAGCTGCTGCGCCGCTGCCCATCCAGATAGACAGACCTGTCCAGCGATGTTTCTGCCCCGCGGCATTTAAACAGCCAGCCATTTTTCTGGCCATGTATTTTCAGCAATATCTGTCTGGACTTCACCCGTGCGGCACTGACAAGGGGGTGCAAGTGAAAGCGAATAATCACTTCCACCGGAATTTGCCCCGGTGCAGCTGAATAATCCAGCTGGTCACTGCCGCGCAGATTATTGCCATCGCGCGATAGAAATAATTGCCGGCTATGCAAAATGCCGTGACTTTTAACATAGCCATCATGGCTGGCTTGCATCAAAACACCGCCATCAGCAGGGCCAATGTCGAAATGCACCGTGCGGGTATCGGGTTGCTGGTTATCCAGCCCATCCAGTGTCAATGCGCTATGGGCAGCGGTTTGACTAAAGGCACGGCGCAAGCGTGGATCGGAAGTCGCCTGACCTGTATTCACAATAAAAGGGGCTGTGCCGACACAAAATTCAAAGGCAAGCCGGCTGGCAGCGCTATGAAGGCTATCTTTATATCGCCCTTTGAAAGCCGGCGTATCGCTTGTCTGGCCGGTATCGACAATCAACGTATTTCGCGCCGCAGATAGCCGTGCAAAGCCGGTATCCGGGGCGTGCTGGGCAATGCGCCCCTTGGCATTGCAACGGCTTAAGGCTTGCTCGATTTGTTCGGAAGAAGACGCGCCGGCAAAATGAAAATGGGCAAAGCGCCCTGAGCCATCGCGCCATAATTTTGTTATGGCAGCCATTTTTTCAATCATATCATCCATGACAGGCAAATCGGTGATGCCAAGCGGGCTGGTAACACTGCGACATTCAATCAGTAATTTTAGCAAATCAAGATGGATTTCAGCCTGGCGCGAACGATGGCCGCCATCGGGATTAAGCTGGCCTTTGACTTTGGAAATTAGCAAATCAAACAGGGCAGTTACCTCGCGCTTGCGGCGGATATCCTGGCTGGCAGGCATCTGTACCAATTGGCTAAGGATAAGACCTTTTAGAGCTGTTAACTGGTCAAGCGGGGCATAAAGGCGTTGCCAGTCCAGTGCCAGACAGCGTTGCTGCAGGGCTATCATGCCAGCAATGCGTTGCTGAAAGGCCGCATCTGCAGATTCGCCAAACCAGCCAAAGGTGAAAATTAAATTAGCCAGCCGCGCGCCCATAATATCGGGACGCCAGGCCATCGCTGACCAGTGGCGGTGGCCTTGCATCCATCTATCTATCATATTACGGGCTGTTATACGCGCATCTGCCCCGCCATAATCGCGCAAGTCACGTATCCAGTCAAATCTGGCAAATTGTTCTGAATCAGCGGCAAAAGGGGTCATATTCTGCATGATGGCCGCGCCAATCTTAGCCTCGCCGCGCCATAAATCAGGAATAACAGGCAAGGGTAATTGGGGCGGTGTGGCACGCAATTGCCAGCTAAATAGACGCGATTGCCGATAAAGGGTTTCCATCTGGCTGATTTTCCAGATATAGGAAGAAGAAAGTGTGCCTTTGTCAGATTGCTCCGTTTTCTTTGCCTTCGCATCCATCAAAGAAGCTTCCTGTTAAGCCTGTGGCGAGTATAAAATATTCGATGTTTATTTATGCCGTAAGCGGGGCTAATCTGGCAATGAAAAATCCGTCATTACCCAGCGCTGCTGCAGCGCTATCCAGCCCGGATTCTGTCAGACAATCCGGCAGGATACGCGCCCATCCCTCAGCAGCTAAACTGCTGGCAAATATCCCTAATTCATCCGGGGTAAAGGGGATAAGTTTTGCCAGATTAAAATGCAGGATTGTGCGTATTACTTCCTCGCCCTCTTCTGGTTCAAGCGAGCAGGTAGCATAGAAAACCTGTCCATCCGGTTTGACCCAGCTCAGGCTTTTTTTCAGCATCTGGATTTGAATATCTTGCAGGCTGGCCAGATCCGGACGTTCATCGCGCACTAAAATATCGGGACGTCTGCGAATAGTGCCAGTTGCCGAACAGGGGGCATCCAGCAAAATCATATCCATATCTCCGGCTTTGGCTGTTAGCGCAAAGCTGTTGTCCAGAATATCTACCACTTTCAATTTTGCCGACATATTTAAGCGGCGAAGATTGGTGCGTAGCCTGTCCATCCGCACCGCTTCTTTATCGACCGCAGTCACATTTGCGCCCCTAGCGATCAGCTGGGCGGTCTTGCCACCCGGGGCGGCACATAAATCCCAGATTTTTTTGCCGGAAACATCGCCCATCAGCTGAACCGGCAGGGCGGCCGCTGCATCTTGAACCCACCAGATGC
>Ga0181581_10003454_pt1 | contig 12346 bp, 9 predicted proteins | sample 071ome_22_FD_132433 | JGI IMG/M metagenome (GOLD analysis project Ga0181581, IMG submission 132433) | Coastal salt marsh microbial communities from the Groves Creek Marsh, Skidaway Island, Georgia - 071404AT metaG (megahit assembly) | ecosystem: Environmental > Aquatic > Marine > Intertidal zone... | reverse complement strand
TCGCGCATGGCAGGGCCAACGCTTCGTTCGACACGAATACGCCGACGACCGATGGACCGACTCGCCCGACCCCGGCTGGGAGCTGCAGCATTTCGGTGTGGAGGATGCCACCGGCGGCGTGGCCGCCGTCAGACTCGCTCGAACGGCTGGCGCAGCGCCGACATTGCGAACCCACGACTTCGAGTTGTTCTTCGGTTTCGTGCGTTCTGGCGAACTCGACTACATCGGACCGTCGGGCGTCACCACCGTGGGGCCGGGTGAAGCAGTGGTGGTCCCGGCCGGCGAGGAGTTCGCCCTCGGTGCCAGGACCCCGACCGAGATGCTGATCGCAACCCTTCCAGCCTCGGAATCCCAGCGATCGGGTCGGGCAGACCGGGCCTGCTGACGAGGGATGCTGGCCACGCGTCAGTTGCGCCAGACCCGGTGCGTGCCTGCGCCGGGATCATCGACGACCCGAGTGTGCTCGTCGAACCGCATCGTCGGACGCGTCGCTGCGTCGTAGCGGGGCCATGCACCGATGCCCTCATGGCCAGGATCGCCGGTACGGACGTAGTTGATCCAGGCTCGGTGGAGGTGGTCGCTCAATGCTTCGGGAGGCTCGATGCCGAAGGCGACGTCCCAGCCGAGCATGGTCTGCCACACGAACGGGATTTCGAGGGCATGCATTGCGCCGAACATGCCTCCGAGACCCTGCGCCTTCCAGCCGAATCGATAGACGTGAACCGGTGTACCTGCAGCGGAGGCAGCGTCGGCGACGTCGAGTGAGCACGTCCAGAAGCGCAGGTCACCCATCCACTGCACGGCGATCTGGTGAGGGGTGAAATCGGGGTACTCGAGCTGGTAGGCGGCGATCACCTCATCGGCCCGGTCACCGACTCGCTGCGCCGCCATCGCCCGAAGCCCGTCGAGGGTCATGGCCCGGTCGAGATGAAGGGCGAACATGGTGCCTTCGTCATCGTTGGTGCCGATCATGATCGGCACACCGCGCTCGCCTGCTGCCTGGGCGGCATCCCGAGTGACGGTGATGCCGTCGATCGCCGGCCGGAATCCTCGACCGGCGTTGTCGGGGAGCGCCGGTGGATCGGTTTGCTCCAGTGCGCGCGTTCCGGCTGTGAGGAGTGCGTCTTGGGCGGAGAGGATCTCGTCGGCTGTCAGCGCCAGCAGATCGTCGATCGAGGTGGCACCGACATGCTCGGCGAGGTTGCGTGCGACGGTCTCGTGGGGTGGTCCGAACGCTGCTGGTGCACTCTGACTGATGACCCGGTGGAACAATCCGTCCGCCGACGGGGATGCAAGGATCGCGAGCACCGAACCGGCTCCCGCCGACTCGCCGCAGATCGTGACCTGATCGGGATCGCCACCGAAGGACTCGATGTTGTCGCGGACCCACCGCAGGGCCGCGATCTGGTCCTGGATGCCGAGGTTGTGCGATCCGGCTCGATCCCGGTCCAGCCAGGCGAGGTCGATGAACCCGAGCAGACCCATGCGGTAGTTGACGGTGACGACGACCATGTCGCCGTTGCGGCACAGCTGTGTGCCGTCGTTCGAGGCACCTCGCCCGTTCTGGTAGCTCCCACCATGGACCCAGAAGAACACCGGCCGCTTGGCGTCGTCGCAGGCCGGTGTGTAGACGTTGAGATTCAGGCAGTCCTCACCGATCGCGTAGGTCTGCGCAGGGAGGGGACCGCCCGGTTTGCGGAGGACCTGCACCGCCGCCGTGGCGGGCCGAACACATTCGACGATGCCGTCCCACGGTTCCCGTGGTTGCGGTGGCCGCCAGCGACGGTCGCCGATCGGTGCAGCTGCGAACGGGACGCCCAGAAATGCCTCGATGGGGGCTCGGTCCTCGACGCCGTCGGGGCCCCGGGTGATGTATCTCCCGCCGATCCGGCCGGCGGTCGTGGATGCGAGGGGACCCTCAGGCACCGGTGGCGACCTTGAAGTGCGAGATCTGAATGTCTTCCACACCATGATCGGCGAAGTTGTCTTGGGCCCGACCGGCGATGTACTCGGTCCACCCGAAGTCGCGGTAGACGGGAGTGGCGCCGGCGGCGTCGAGCACTGATGCGAGCGGGGCGAGTCGAGCGTCACGGGGTGGGTTGGAGAAGTAGGGAATCGAATAGCGGCTCTGCTGGGTCATGGGGACGACTCGGTGAACAGCCGCCTTGTACTGGTCGTTGGTCCAGACCTGCATGGCGTCACCGAGGTTGACGACGATGGCACCGTCGAGGGGCGGCACGTCGATCCAACCATGAGTCGTCGAGTCGGCTTGCAGGCCGCCAACCCCGTCTTGCAGCAGGAGGGTGAGAACCCCGGGGTCGGTGTGGTAGCCGAGTGCGGTCGGCCCGAGTTCGGCCAGCCCGCTGCGCTCTGGCGCAGGCACGACATCGTCCACCGGGTAGTGGTTGAGCCGAACGGTCGACGACGTGCGGGCGTTGACGAAACCGAGTTGTTCGGCGCTCTCGCCGTCGTCGAGTCCGAGCGCGCTGCGCACGATGCCGAGCGTGGCGGTGGCAAGTTCGGAGAAGGTGTCGAAGAACGCAGAGAGTGTGGATGTGAACTCGTCGCTGCGCGCCCATGCGCTGCCGGGCCACCGGTTCTTGGCGATGCGGGCGTCGAGGTCGGGATCGATGTAGTCGAAGACCTCTTTGTTGTCGCGCTTGCGCTTGGTCAACTCTCGATCCCAGTACCCGAGCGCATTGTCGGCATTGCGTCGAATCGGACCCTTGACGTCTTCACCCTCGGCGAAGAATGCGGCGGTGATTTCCCACATGTCGGCGATCAAGGCATCTGCCCCGTGTCCCACGAGTAGGAAGAATCCGTGGTCACGACAGGCTGTGTCGACCGCAACGAGTTCGGTGGTCGACGGGTTCGACAGGTCGACGGTGGGGACGAGTGACCGAGCGTCGAGGATCTGGCTCATCGTGTGAGCGTAGGGCAGGGTCGGGGTTTGCTCCGAATGTCCGATCGCCCCGCTCCGTCGGAGACGGGTGCCGCGCTGGCCCGCACCGTGGTGCCCGACACTGCCCATGACGACCTGGTCGGTGATGGTCGCGGCCCGGGCGTTCGGGCATTGGTCCGGGAAGGGATACGGTGAGTGGCCTGAAGGACGGTGTCGAGCCTGGCGGCGATCGCTGGAGGGACGGGCGATGAGCAGCGAGGAGATGGTCTACGACTATGTGATCGTGGGCGGTGGCTCGGCGGGTTGTGCACTCGCCAATCGCCTGAGCGCCGATCCGAACACCCAGGTGTTGGTGCTGGAGGCCGGGCGACCCGACTACCGCTGGGATGTCTACATCCACATGCCGGCGGCGCTGATGTTCGCCATCGGCAACCGGTTCTACGACTGGAAGTACGAATCAGAACCCGAGCCCGGAATGAGCGGCCGGCGGGTGTATCACGCTCGGGGCAAGGTGCTCGGTGGCTCCTCGAGCATCAACGGCATGATCTTCCAACGGGGCAACCCGATGGACTACGACAAGTGGGCCGCCGTTCCCGGCATGGAGTCATGGAGCTACGAGCACTGCCTGCCGTATTTCAAGCGCATGGAGACCTGCATCGGTGCCGGTCCAGCGCTCGACGCGTACCCGGGCGCCGACCTGCGAGGCAACGATGGGCCGCTCGCAATGGAGCGAGGTCCGGCCGAGACCCCGTTGTTCGAGGCATGGCTGCAGGCGGGGGTGGAAGCGGGGTACGGCCGCACCGACGATGTGAACGGGTACCGCCAAGAGGGCTTTGCGGCGTTCGACAAGAACGTCCACCGGGCCCGTCGACTGTCTGCCGCTCGGGCCTACCTGCATCCCGTCCTGAAGCAGCGCCCGAACCTCACGCTCAGGACTCGTGCTCAGGCCGACAAGATCCTCTTCGAGGGCAACCGGGCGGTCGGGATTCAGTACCGCCAGGGTCGGTTCGGCATCGGCATGCGTCGCGCCAGGACGCACCGGGTGAAGGCGAGAGAAATCATCTCGTGTGGCGGTGCGTTCAACTCGCCGCAACTGCTGCAGCTGTCTGGTGTGGGTGATCGCCAGCACTTGGAGGGGCTCGGGATCGATGTCGTCTCTGCGCTGCCTGGTGTCGGCGAGAACATGCAGGACCACCTCGAGGTGTACATCCAGTACGCCTGCAAGGAGCCGGTCTCGGTCCAGCCCTATCTGAAGCTCTGGAAGCGGCCCTTCATCGGCCTCGCCTGGCTGTTTCGGAGAGGCCCGGCATCGTCGAACCATTTCGAAGCGGGAGCGTTCGTGCGCTCGAACGACGATGCGGCGTACCCGAATCTCATGTTCCATTTCCTGCCGATTGCGATTCGTTACGACGGCTCGGCTCCGGAGGGTGGACACGGGTATCAGGTGCACGTGGGGCCGATGTACTCCGACGCGCTCGGCACGGTGAAGATCACGTCCACCGATCCGACCGTGAAACCGGCGGTCCAGTTCAACTACCTCACCACCGAGCAGGATCTGCGCGAGTGGCCGGAGGCGGTGCGCACTGCTCGCAAGATTCTCAACCAGCCAGCCTTCGAACGCTTCAACGGTGGGGAGATCTCACCCGGTCCCTCCGTCGAGACCGATCAGGAGATCATGGAGTGGGTGGCGAAGGATGCCGAGACGGCGCTGCACCCCTCGTGCACCTGCAAGATGGGGCCTGCCTCTGACCCGATGGCGGTCGTGGATCCGACCACGATGCGTGTCCACGGGACGGAAGGCCTTCGGGTGGTCGACGCCTCGGTCATGCCGGTCGTGTCGAATGGCAACATCTACGCCCCCACGATGATGATTGCCGAAAAGGCTGCCGACATGATCCTGGGAAACGAGCCATTGCCACCCGACACCACGCCGGTTTTTCGACGCTGACGGCGCACACGCTTTCGATCAGTCGCAGTCGGCGCATGTGCCGACGAGGTCGAGGCGGTGGGCCTCGACGGTGAAGCCTGCCTGTTCGGCGACATCGTGGAGCGCTTCGTCGAGGCCGGCTTCGGCCTGATCGTCGAGCGAAAAGTCGACGACGTCACCGCACGAGGAGCAGATCAGATGGTGGTGATGGTGGGTGAACTGCTCGGCGAGCTCGAATCGGGCGAAGTCGTCGTTGGTGACGATGCGGGTGACGACCCCTGCCTCTTCGAGCACGACAAGGTTGCGGTACACGCTCGATTGGGCAAGACCGTCGCTTGCATCGAGGATCTGCGGGATGGTGACGGGTTGGCCCTCCGCTCGCAGCGTTGCCACGAGGGCGCGACGGCCTTTCGTGTAGCGCTGGTCGTCACGGCGCAGAAGGGCGTTGATCTCGTCGTCGAGTTCGTCGGTGGCCATCGGTCTAGTGCTCATGATGGTGGTGCGGGTCGTCGAGGATCAAGCGGTCGCCGATGCGGATGAAGCGCCCTCCGAAGGCATGGACGAGATGGTCTTCGGTCAAGACGTCGTCGGGTGCTCCGACGGCGATGGCGTGCTTGTCGACGAGCAGGACTTGATCGCAGATCCGGGCGTCGTCGAGATCATGGGTCGTGACGATGACGGTGTTCCCGGCGGTGACCTCGTCGCCGATGACGTCGAGGATGAGACCGCGGGAGGTGACGTCGAGGCCGGTGACGGGTTCGTCGAGCATCAAGAGGTCGGACTGCTGCGCAAGACCCTGCGCAACCAGTGCGCGCTGGCGTTGGCCACCGGAAAGCTCGTGAAGTTGCCGGGGAGCGAGATGCTCGATGCCGAGACGCTGAAGTGATTCGGTGACGATGGCGCGGTCTGTGTGGCCGAATCGACCGAGGAGCCCGCGCGCGGCGTAACGGCCGAGGCCGACGGCGTCCTGCACCGTGATGGGAAGACTCGGATCGACCTCGGTCGATTGGAGCACGAAGGCGGGTGTCGATCCGCGGTAGTGAATCGAACCGGCTGCGACCGGGGTGAGTCCGGCGATCGCGTTGAGCAGGGTGGATTTTCCCGAGCCGTTCGGACCGATGACGGCCAGCGAACTCCCGGCTGGGACGTCGAGGTCGACGTCGGTCAGCGCCCGGGTGTCGCCGTAGCGGACCTCGAGTCCACGGATCTGAAGTGTGGCGTCCACGTGCTGGAGGGTAGCTGTTGAAAACAATTCTCATTCCGATTGGGAGTTGGGATCGCCCGCCGGTATCGTCGCTTCTGACAGTGATAGTCATTCTCATTTGGAGCTCTATGCGTCGTGTCCTCTCTGCCCTCGTGACCGTTGGTGTCATTGTCTCGACCGCGTCTGCGTGCAGTGAGCAAGCCCCCGGGGCGGGTGACAGTGGTCAGCCGACCGTTGTCGTGACGACAAACATCCTCGGCGACGTGGTCACCAATCTGACGGGGGGTGTTGTCGACGTTGTCACGATCATGCCGGTCGGCGCCGATCCGCACGAGTTCCAGGCATCAGCCCGCCAGGCCGACGCCATACGGTCGGCCGATGCGTTGATCGTGAATGGAGCTGGCTTCGAAGAGGGCTTGCTCGACGTGATCGAGGGCGCCGAGGCCGACGGCGTTGCCGTGTTCGAGGCGATCAGGGCCGTGAGGTCGATCGAGTTCGACGACGACCATGACTCGGCGACGGAGCACGCGGACGAGGATCACGGCGATCATGAGGACGAGGATCACGGCGATCATGACGACGCCCACGGACACGATGGAACCGATCCTCACTTCTTCACCGATCCCGCTCGCATGGCTGTCGTCGTTCACGCCATCGCTGACTTCCTGATCGACGAAGTCGACGGAATCGACACCGTCGCCGTCGAGGCCGCAGCCGACACGTACGAACTGGAACTCGAAGCGCTCGACGCCGAGATCGCCGGCCTGCTGGCAGCGATCCCGTCACCGCGACGTGTGCTCGTCACCAACCATGAAGTCTTCGGCTACTTCGCAGAGCGGTATGGATTCGATGTCGTCGGGGCAATCATCCCGGGGGGCTCGACGACCGACGGGGCAAGCGCAGCTGCGCTGGCTGCGTTGGCCGAGACGATTCGCGACACCGGTGTGACGGTGATCTTCGCCGACGTCTCGTCGTCGACCGATCTTGCGCAGACCCTGGCGGATGAAGTCGGTGACATCGAGATCGTCGAGCTCTATTCCGAGTCGCTCGGCGGGGCGGGTTCCGACGGCGCAACCTACGTCGAGATGATTCGGGCAAACGCAGAGCGGATCGCTGCTGCTCTGGCATCCTGAGGTCGTGATCGACTTCTTCACCGAGGCGTTCGAGCCGACCTTCATGCAACGTGCGCTCCTCGGCGGACTGATCGCCGTCGTCGCAACATCGGTTGTCGGCACGTGGGTGGTGTTGCGGGGTCTGTCCTTCCTGGGCGACGCCCTGGCCCACGGCGTCATTCCCGGCATCGCGTTGGCGGTGCTCTGGGGCTTCAGCCCCATCATCGGTGCCTTCGTGGCGGCGATCATCATGAGTGGGCTCGTGACCGCCGTTTCGGCGCGAACGATCGTGCGTGAGGACACAGCAATCGGTTTGCTGTTCGTCGGGATGTTGGCGCTCGGCATCGTGATCGTTTCACGGGCCCGAGCCTTCACGACCGAGGTCACCTCACTGCTGTTCGGTGATGTTCTCGGCGTCACGGCAGCCGACATCCGTACCCAGGTGGTGGCGACGGTCGTGGTCGTGGCTGTTTCGGTGGTGATGTACCGCCCGTTCCTTGCCCTGACCTTCAATCGTGCCAAAGCCGAGACCCTCGGGATGCGCCCGGGTGTCGCCCAATCCGTGCTGCTCGCCCTTGTCGCACTCAGCATCGTGGCCAGCTTTCAGGCGGTCGGCACGCTGCTCGTGTTCGGCCTGTTGGTCGGTCCGCCCGCCACTGCCATGCTGCTGGTGAAGCGGGTGCCCACGATCATGTTCACGGCGATCGGCTTCGGATCCCTTGCCGTGGTGCTCGGACTCGCCATCAGCTTCCACCACGACACGGCCGGCGGCGCAACGATGGCGGCGCTGTCGGTACTGCAGTTCTTCGTCGTGTTGGTCGTGCAGGAGATCCGAACATCGATACGCCGCTCAGCACCCGTCGCTGTCGGCTAGTCGGGCAGCCCCTCCAGCACTCGGACTGCGTTCATCGACGTGCTCGACGGATCGATCAGCGCGTGACCTGCCGATCGGGAGCGATCTTGAGAATGACCCGCTCCGACTGGATGTCGGGCTGGTAGTCACCGCCGGTGTATTTCCGGGACAACGCGTTGATGCTGTCGAGCGCAGCGGGCCCGGTGATCGTCTCGACAACGCGTCCGCGGATCTCGACGAACGAGTACGCATTCTCGGCGTCCCAGATGGCGACCGTCACCCGGGGATCGGCTTCGACATTTTTGAATTTGCGGCGATGAACCTCGGTGTTGATGAGGATGTGGTTCTCGTCGCAGCCCACCCACATGATGTGGGTCTGGGGCTGGCCGTCGGGCATCAGGGTGGTCAAGGCGGCGAAATTGGCACCTTCGGCAAGCGTCCGGACCTGTTCGTGGAGCATTGCCTCATCGTGCCACGTCCGAGTCGTTCGGGTCGGCGACCGCCGTCGCTCAACACGAACCGGTCGGTGGCCCCCAGTCGGTCGGAATCCCGACGATGTCGAGGAGGCGGTGATCACTGCCGTCCGCTCGCATGATCGCAAGTGCGGTCCCGGCCTGCTGGTAGGCGATCCACTCGCCGTCCGGCGACCACACCGGGTGCTCGCCGCCATTCATCCCAACGGTGAGCTGCGTCTTCGCGCCGCCGTCGGCAGCCATCACGAAGATCTGCTTGCGTTCGTTGACCCGGCTGGCCCAAGCGATGCGGTCACCATCGGGGGACCAGCGCGGACCGGTGTCACCGACGGTGTTGTCGGTGAGTTGTCGTTCAGTCCCGTCGGCCAGATCGAGCACGACGATGTCGGTGTCGCCTCCTCGGTCACCGGCGAACACCACGACGTCGCCGCTCGGAGACCAGTCGGGGCTTGCCCCGTCGACATCGGTGTCGAGTGACGACACCGCGGATGCGTCCAGTGTCAGCAGCTGGAGCGCTTGCGCGCCGGTGGAGTCGTCTCGCAGTGACACCGCAAGGCGACGGCAGTCGGGGGCCCAGGTCGCCGTGTCGCCGGCGCCAACCGTCGCAACGACCGACGACGTAGTGCCGTCGGGGTCACCCACCACGAGCGCCACTGTGCCATCGGCGGATCGCTGGATCCAGAGCAGACGCTGTCCGTCAGGCGCCCAGCGGCCTGCTGCGGCTCCGTCCGGCCCGGGAACGAGGGCGGACGGCTCGGTGCCGTCGAGCTCGTACGACACCAGTGACGGTGGACCACTCAGCGGGCCCTGCTGCACGATCAGGGCACCGGTCGGCGCTGCGGGCGGAGTGTCACCAGGACCGCACGCCGCCAGCAGCAAGGCGAGGACTGCGAGGCATGCACCGAGACAGCCTCGCACCAAAGCGAAGGACAGACTCTCGAGCCTGTGTGGCGCTTCGGTCGGTTGACACGTCGGGCTACTCGACACCATGGGTCCTCTATCGGGCTTCAGTGACCAACGTAGACCTCGTCCGACCCCTCGGAGAGGGAAACTCGACACGATGACGCTCTGGTTTCACCCGTTCGTGCTGTCGAAGAGCTGGCATCTGTCACAGGTGCGGGGTACACCGGGATGAAATGGAAAAACGAACCCCCGAGGGACCACCGTCGCTGACGCCGTCGAAGATCACGGCCTGGCTGGACTGCCCGCACTACCTCAACCTGAAGCACCAGCGGTCACCGAGTGGTGATCGTTCCGGTGGCCAGCCCAAGGGCGGGACGTTTGCGCAGCTGTTGCTCGAAAAGGGTCTCTCGCACGAGGCAGCGATCGAGGCGGCGTACGTCGACGAAGGATTCGTCGTACACCGCGTCGCAAGCAAGGCGTCGGGCCAAGCCTTCGCCGATTGGGCGCTCGACGTTGCCGACACCTTGGGACTCGAGGTCGATGTCGTGTTCCAGATGCCGCTGATCTTCGACGGAATCCGCGGTGTTGCTGATTTTCTCGAGCGACGGGTCGACCCGGAGACCGGTGACACCGTGTGGGAACCCGTCGACGCCAAGCTCGCGCGCAATGCAGCCAAGCCGGGCCATGTTCTGCAGCTCTGCTTCTACGCGGAAGCGCTTGCCGGCAAGACTGGTTCCGTGCCCGAGAAGCTGGCAGTTGCGCTCGGCTCGGGTCGGTACGACGAAGTGGCGTACGAACGTGTCCGTCCCTACTGGGCCCGCCTGCGCACCCAACTCGCAGCGGCGATGGATGCCGGTCCCTCGGCCGAATCCCGTCCGGAACCGTGTGATCACTGTGCGTTCTGTGAATTCGATTCCACGTGTGAGGCGGTGTGGCGCGCCGAGGACTCCCTCGTCTACGTCGCAGGGATTCGCAAAACCGACCGCCAGTCCCTGACCGATGCAGGTGTCGAGACGCTCGCAGGCTTGGCGGAGCAGAGCACCCCCGTCGAGGGGTTGCGGCCCGAACGACTCGCAACGATTCGAACGCAGGCCCGGCTGCAGGTCGAGGCCCGCAAGAATCCTGGCGAGATGCCGCCGTTCGAAGTGTTCGATCTCCTCGACGGCGAGATCCACGGGCTCGAGACGCTTCCGGAACCCGACAACGGCGACATCTTCCTCGACTTCGAGGGGCACCCCTTCTGGCGTGCCGACAGAGGACTGTTCTTCCTGTTTGGTTGGGTTGCCCGTGACGAACACGGCGAATGGCAGTTCAACGCATTGTGGGCCCACGACGAGGTCCAAGAGGCGGACCGGGTCCGTGAACTCGTGGCGTACATCCGCGACCGGCGTGCCGCCCATCCAGGAATGCACGTCTACCACTACAACCACACGGAGCGTTCGGCGCTCGAATCGATGGCGAGCGAAGATCCTCTTGTCGAACGCATGTTGAAGACGCTCGTCGACGAGCAGGTGTTCGTCGATCTGATGCAGGTCGTGCGCAACAGTCTGCAGGCCGGGGTCGAGTCGTACAGCCTCAAGCACCTCGAGGTACTGACCGGTTTTCGACGCAACCACGAGATCGACAAAGGGGCAGGGGCGGTCGTCGCCTACGAGCAGTGGATGGACGACGCCGACCAGCGGCACCTGGCCGCCATCGCCGACTACAACGACGATGACGTGCGGGCGACATTGGCTCTCCGTGAGTGGCTCGTCACGCTGCGTACCGAACGCATGGTGTGGCGAACCCTCGAACCGGTCGAGTCCGAGGAGGATGACGAGATCGAGCAACTGATCGCTCGGCTCGTTTCGCGGCCCGCCGAATCCGGTGGACCTGTGCTCGCCACCCTGCTCGGCTACTGGAGCCGGGAACGTCGCGCCCACATCGCCCCGATCATCGCCAGCCTCGAGGACAGCCCTGCGGCTCGGCTCGGCGAGGAGGCGACGATCTCTGGACTCCACGACCATCGAGTGTTCGAACGCTTCGGGAAGAAAGGCAAGCCGCTCAAGTGGCCGGGTCTGCGCATGCGCTTTCCCGAACAGACGATCGGGCGAGAACTTCTGGCCGATGGTGCCGAAACACTCGTGTTTCTTGCCGACAACGGTCGGCTCGGCTATCTCAAGCTGCTGCGCCTCGACCTCGACGACAACATCATCGAGGTCGAATGGAGTGGAACGGCACAGGAACTCGGCACGTTGCCGAGCGCCGTTGCCGAAGAAACGTGGGTACGCGTCGGCTCGAAGTGGGATGCGCTCCTCGACCTGGCTCATCGGGTCGATGATCCGGCGACCCATGGCAATCCGAACCCGGTCTCGATCCAACTCCTCACCCGTGCTGCGCCTCGCTTCGACGGCGGTCGAACTCCGGCGTTGACCGATGCCGTCGACGAACTCGCCGGATTGGTCTGCGATCTCGACCGGAGCGTGCTCGGAGTGCAGGGTCCACCCGGAGCCGGGAAAACGTACCGTGGAGCACACATGGCCAAGGCCCTGATCAAGGCGGGCAAGCGGGTGGGGATCATGGCGATGAGTCATGCTGCGATCGACAACTTCTTGGCCGAAATCTCCGTGGTTTGCGACGCCGATCCCGATGCCGACCTGCGAGCACTTCGTCTGCGCAACCTCCCCGAGACGGGCGCTCTCTCGGGGGTCACCTACACGAAGGCCGGTGCAGCGATCGCCAAGCCCGACCACAACCTGGTGGCCGGCACGGCGTGGACTTTCACGTCCAAGCACATGGCTGAAGCCCCCGTCGACGTCTTGTTGATCGACGAGGCAGGGCAACTTGCGCTTGCCGATGCGGTCGTGGCCTCGACCAACGCACGAAATGTCGTTCTGCTCGGCGACCCGCAGCAGCTTCCGCAGGTCGCCAATGCCGCACATCCCCACCCGAGTGGTTCGAGTGCACTCGGCCATCTTCTCGGTGATGAGGTG
>Ga0181581_10003440_pt1 | contig 12377 bp, 7 predicted proteins | sample 071ome_22_FD_132433 | JGI IMG/M metagenome (GOLD analysis project Ga0181581, IMG submission 132433) | Coastal salt marsh microbial communities from the Groves Creek Marsh, Skidaway Island, Georgia - 071404AT metaG (megahit assembly) | ecosystem: Environmental > Aquatic > Marine > Intertidal zone... | reverse complement strand
TACGCATCACACACAATGTCCACCCATATCGTTTAAAATCACATGTTCTCGCATCCACCCCACCACCCACGCACTCCCTCTCCATTTCTACAGTGTACGTACCGAATGTCCGATGTAACGTCCCATCACACACACCCATCGCCGCCCCCCGGGCGGTCGATCGGTCGTCGGCCGCCGCCGACGCACTCGCGCGCGCGCGACGTCTGTCGAACGTCATGAAGTACGTCGTCGTCTCCGGAGGCGTCGTCTCCGGTCTGGGCAAAGGCGTCACCGCCTCCTCCATCGGTGTCCTCCTCAAAGCCTCCGGCCTGCGCGTGACGAGCGTGAAGATCGATCCGTACATCAACATCGACGCGGGGACGATGTCGCCGTTCGAACACGGGGAGACGTACGTGTTGGATGACGGAGGGGAGAGCGATTTAGATCTCGGGAATTACGAGCGATTCGTCGACGTGTCGCTGACGAGAGATCACAACATCACCACGGGGAAGGTGTATCAGGTGCGTGGACGCGCGACGCGTGCGGGGTGGGAATCGGACGGACGCGGGGACAGGTGATTTTTTGAAAAAACGCGTCCGCGCGCGGGGGAGAGAGAACGACCACGCGTGTGGTGTAAAGCGCGCGAGATGACTGACGGTGGTGTGTGTGCGTAGAGCGTGATTTCTAAGGAGCGCGAGGGGAAGTATCTCGGGAAGACGGTGCAGGTGGTGCCGCACATCACCGACGAGATTCAAGACTGGATCGAGCGCGTGGCGCACGTGCCGGTGGACGGGACGGAGAACGTGCCGGATGTGTGCGTGATCGAGTTGGGAGGCACCGTGGGTGATATCGAATCGATGCCTTTCATCGAGGCGTTGCGTCAGTTTCAGTTCCGCGTGGGTACGGATAACTTTTGCTTGATTCACGTGTCTCTCGTGCCCGTCGTCGGCGCCGTGGGCGAACAAAAAACCAAGCCGACGCAACACTCGATTCAAGCGCTTCGTTCCGCCGGGTTGTCCCCGCACATGCTCGCGTGCCGATCAAAGCACGCGCTCGAGCAGAGCGTCATGGATAAGCTCGCCCTGTTCTGCCATGTCGACCCGAAGTGCATCATCAACCTGTGCGACGTGAGCAACATTTGGCACGTGCCGCTGGTGATGCTCGAGCAAGACGCGCTCCGCAACATCATGAAGCAGCTTCAGATTCCGTACCAAACGCCCGATCTCGAGAGATGGGCGTACCGCGCGACCAAGTGGGACAACGTCACCACGCCCGTCACCATCGCCCTCGTCGGTAAGTACACGGGTTTGGGCGACTCGTACCTGTCCGTCACCAAGGCGTTGCTTCACAGCTCCATCGCGTGCGACCGCAAGCTCGATTTGTTGTGGATCGAGGCGAGCGATTTGGAGGAAGAGACCAAGCAAGAAAACGCCGAAAAGTACGAGGCGGCTTGGGCGTCGATCGAAAAGGCGCAAGGCGTTCTCGTGCCGGGTGGTTTCGGCGGTAGAGGCACGGAGGGCAAGATGATCGCGGCCAAGTTCGCGAGAGAGAACAAGGTGCCGTACCTCGGCATCTGCCTAGGCATGCAGTGCATGGTCATTGAGTACGCGCGCAACGTGCTTAACTTGTCCGACGCGCACTCGACGGAGATGGAACCGGAGACGAAGAACCCGGCGGTCATCTTCATGCCCGAAGGAAGCAAGACGCACATGGGCGGCACGATGCGTCTCGGTAGCAGACGAACCATCTTCCAGACGCAAGAGTGCATCTCCGCCCGTCTCTACGGCAAGGTTCCGCACGTCGACGAGCGTCACCGACATAGATACGAAGTTAACCCGGACATGGTGCCGCAGCTCGACGCAGCGGGTTGCAAATTTGTGGGCAAGGACGACACGCAAACGCGCATGGAGATTTGCGAAGTCGACGGCCACCCGTTCATGGTCGGTTGCCAATACCACCCCGAGTACAAATCTCGTCCCGGCAAACCGTCTCCGCTCTTCATGGGTCTCATCCTCGCCGCGAGCGGTCAGCTCGCCGAGTACGTCTCCGACGAGGCCATCGCCGTTCGTCAGAGCGAGGCGTACGCCGACCATAGCTCCGTGCTGACGTCTCCGCTCAAGGTGCTTCGTCAAAACACCCCGACCAAAAAGTAGACCGACCGTTCACCGTAACTTAACACACAAAGAAATTAGGACTTTTGATGACACATAGTTGGTACATCGTAATTCGCACTCCTTCGTCGCGACGTCGAACGACCGCGCGTCTCGCTCGCCGTCGCGACGACGCCGAAAATCCACGCGGCGACGACCACGCCATCCATCCGTCACACGCGCGCGCGCGGTTGTCATTCGCGTCGTCGGTGTCGTCAACGCGCGTGTGACTCGATCGCGGCGAAAATATGCGCGCGCGCGGTGATGCGCGGACCCCGCGCGCGCGTCGCGACGCGTCGTGCGCGTCGGCATCGCGCGCAACGGTCGGCGTCTGGGCCGCGGCCTCGGTCGCCCTTCTCTTCGCCGTCGTCGCTTCGTCGCAGCGCCTGCCGACGTACGTCCCGCCCCCGTACGTGCAGAGCATGTCTCCGGACACCGGACACGTCGTCGGTGGGACGACGGTTACCATGTATGGGGGTGGGTTTCACAATCACGCCGGGTTGTCGGCGCGGTTTAGTTACTTCGACTCGACGTCGCAGACGTCGGAGATCGATGTCGTCCCGGCCACGTTCATCGATTTCGGTACGATATCGTTCGTGACGCCGTCGAGGAAATTCGCGGGAGTGACGCACGTGACGGTGTCGAATAACGGCGTGGGATACAGCACAACGCCGCTGAACACGGATGACGACGGGACGTACGGGTTGTTCACGTACAGGTCGAGCGCGCCGGCGGGGAATTGGATCTTGGTGAACGCGACGGGGCACTCGTCGGGTGGAGCGGTGGTGGAGATACGTAATCCGTCGGTGTCGCACAGCACGCGCGCGACGGATGCGAATTTCCTACCGGGAGCGTACCTCGGATGTCGATTCGGTCGTCCGGCGGACCAGTCGAGCGCGTCGACGTCGTTTACGATCGGCACGACGACGAAAACGAGGTCACATCCTTGGTATGGACGCGGAAGTACGGTTGGGTTTACCGTGACGAGTCTTCGCATCAACGGGCACGGGGCGACGGAGAGTCCGTCCTTCATACTGAAACGAGGCGTGACGTACACGTTCTCCGTGACTTCGCCTGGGCATCCGTTTTATCTATCCAAGGTGGAACCGTCTGATTGGGCGAGAAGCTCGAGTGCTGAAAACGTCATCAAGGTCCCAACCGATAGCGGCACGATTACCTTCACGCCGGACAGTGGTACTCCCGATTACATCTTTTATCACGGCTCGAGCGGTTCGTTCATGGGCGGCATGATCGTCGTCGTCGACTCGAGCGCGTCAGACTTTGAAACGGGTAACGCGAACGCGAACACGGCGCTCGCTGAATGGGTGCACTACGGCATGATACGATGTATCGCGCCTTCATGGGTGTCCGGCCTCGACGAAAACGCAGATCACGGAGGGAAACAGGTGACGGTGTACGTGACGAACGACGGCGTGCGATATTACGGCGGACAGTCAACGGGTAACGACGCCGTGACGCCACCGGATGAAGGTTCAGGTAGTACATTCACGTACTTCACCACGACTGCTTTTAGGGATGCTCCACTGTATTACGCGGCATCAGGAACGTCGTACATCACCGGGACGGCGCTGGAGCTCACGTCGTCTTCACACACTGTGAGCACCGTTTACGGAGAGGATGGCAAGAAAGACTCGACAGCGGCTACGACTTACGGCAACGCGGTCACACATCACGCCGACCAAGCGGACGATAGCGTCGGCTCTGGAAACGCGAATGATTTAGTCGTTGAAGGCACGTACTCGGGTGGTGGCCTCGCGTGGTTCGAAGTCGTGATCGACGACGCGACGGCGAACGCTGAAAAGTTTAGATGGAGATTACACACGGCTACTTCTTCGAACGTGGCGTGGGTACAGACCGGACGCGCGATACCGGTGGGCGTGGCGGGTGGTTCCATTTCACCGGCTGGTACCCTGAGTAATGGGATAACTATTCGCTTCACGTCGTCTGGAAGTCACCATCAAATCGGCGATCGATGGCTCATCAGAGTCTACGACGGGAAGCCGAACGTAATCTCCGCGCGAACGCCTCAGGATGAGTCGTCGTACCCCGCGCGCGGACCCTTCTTCGGGAATACCGAAATCACAATCACCGGTAGTGGATTTTTCGCAGCGAGCGGTGTCAAGTGTAGGATGTATGATTCTGGTACCACCAACAACGTGAAAACGTTCGATGGTTTCTTCGACAACATGAATCGGGTGCGGTGTATCACGCCAGAGTACACGCCTACTGAAGGTGAAGTTCCGGGCACGATTAAACCGTGTTTGACCAGGTCAATCGAAGTGACTCTCGATGGGTCAACGTACAGCGTCGTCAAATCAGACATCAACTTTCTGTATTGCGACATTTACGTGTCGAAATCCGGATCCGACACGTACGGCGATGGAACACCGAGAGCACCCTACCTCACGCTTCAGCGTTCGATCGAAGCGGCGTTGGGCGAGCCTCGTTCTTACGACTTACGTTATGAATTGATCAATCCTGACAAGGGTATTCGAGGAGCGACGCAGTTTCACCCGATGAAATTCGGAACAGCCTCGAAAGTTCCGGTCAACAAAGGGTTCGCGTTTTACGTGAACCGCGACAAAATTAGAGTGAAGACGGGGACGTACAGCGGTCCTGGGAACGTTGGATTACATCCGTTAGGGAAAATGCTGGAGGCGGAGTCGATCGATGGACCTGTGTCTGTCGACTGCGGCGCGGCGGGATACACCGGGGTGCTGGTGAGCGGCGACCGACACGGAAACGAGGAGGTAACAAACTCTGGAAGTCTGTCTTTCATGGGCATCACTCACGTCAACTGCGCGTAGATTATTATTTATTAAGTGTAATGGTACGTTTTAGGGATCTAGAATACATCGATTTATGATTCTTGCTGCGTCGTGTCTTCTTTGCCCGACGCAACGAGGAGCGTCATATCCGTCCATGAGCTTCGTCTGTCTGATTTGCTCAAACCGCCCTTCTCCGGAGATGACACGTTGGCATGCGACAGAGCGCTGAGGCTACCGGTTCCAGCGTTCTTAAGGTCACCGAATGAGGCGACCTTGACCATATCGCTCAACAAGCCCGTGCGACTCGGGACGCGGTGAAACATGAAATCGCTCGCGAGCTTGTCCGAACTCATACCGACCGCGGCGAGCGCGTTCGCACCATCCATGCGCACCATCCCGGTCATGTTCACACCGCTCGCGATGCGTTTCATAGCGGCCGAGGCGGTCTTGATCGCCACAACTTCCGCCGCCCTGTGATCGTCCTCCGTGCCCGGTTCGCTCTCCTCCGTCTCCAACGCTCTGTCGTTGGTATCGTGTTCGTGACCGCCGTCCAAATCGTCCAGCGCCCGCTTTCTATCGTCACAAAGCGCCTCTTCACAATCGATGTCAATCGATGCGCGCGGTTCATCCGAAGAAGCGGCCCTATCGACGGATCGACGCGGCTTTACGTTGAGGCCGCGAAGCGCACGCTCCGCCGCCGCTACGGCGGCGGCGAGCTCTGAAGATTTCTCCGCCACCGTCTTCGCAAACCGATTCGGACTGATACTCCGGTGACCGTACAAGTAACATCCCGGTGGAAGTTCACTCATCTCGCCCTTACTCGGTAAAAGCTCGCTCGCACCGTCGAAATTAGACACGATCACCGTCCCGTCTTCGTCTCGCGCAAACTTCAGGTCGTACTCGCCGCTAATATCCCTCGCCGCAAACACGCGCACGCTCACCGAATCAAACACCACGAACGCAAACTTCCCGCGCAATTTTGGCAACGCCTTCGTCCCGAACGCCTTGTACAAATGACACACCAACTCCGCCTCGTAGCACCGTCCGCCGACGAGTTGCCTCGCCGCCTCGAGTGCGCTCGGCGCCCGATCGCCTCTCCGCCCCTCGTCTGAAAACAATCTCCACGCCAAGTAATCTACGTTCGTGAGATGTCCCACAAAGGACACGATCAATTCATTATTCGTGAACGCCTGCACTCCCGGACCGACGCTGATCGCGACGCCCCCTCCGTCCAACGCGCTGCTCGACTTCTTAAACTCGAGCGCGTTGAGCGCGTCCTCCAGCGCGTCCGTCCCGGTCTCTCTCATCGCCGATCCATCCGTTCGGTTCACGCGCAGCGCCTTGGGCGGCACCACGCACAGAAACTTCCCCACGCGATCGCGCATGTCGCTCGACGCCTCGCGCGACGCGCGCGGTGCTCGAGAGAGACGCGAGCCTGCCCGCGCGCGCGTCAGCGTCGCGCGGTGGTGCCGCGCGCGATGTGCGTCTCGCGCCGGTTCGGTCCCCGCGGCGAGATCCGGCGACGGGAAAAGAGGAAAGTGTGGCGCGCGCGCGACGTCGCGGCCGGTGCGGTGTCTCGAGTCGGGTCGTGCGCGCGGGGTCGAGCGCGCGCGGAGTTGTCGCGGTGGATAGCGCGCGCGTGGTCCGAGTCAGCGTTACATCACGAACTCGATTTGATCTACCGCAGGTTTCAATAGTGGACTGCGTGTCCGAGGATCGTTTATATTTCAACACCTTAACGGCCGTATTTTTTAGAAGTTGTTGTGGCTCTAAAAATTACAGAGTACTGAGAATCGTCTGAAAACCCACGTGTCCGGTTGATTTCGATAAACATGTGCGGGCATCCCGTCGTACGGCGTGCCTTCGTCGGGACGTCCCGGCGCGATCGCGCCCGCAGACGCGCGCGCGACCTCGATCGATGGCGTTCGGTGGGTTCGGAGGCGGCGCGCCGTCGCCCTTCGGCGCCGCGCAGCAACAACCGCCGTCGCCCTTCGGTGGCGGCGGTGTGAGCGCGTTCGGGACGCCGAATGCGTTCGGGGCGCCGACCGGGGCGTCCGCCGGAGGGGCGTTCGGAGGGGGCGCACCGGGCGCGAGCGGCGCGTTCGGCGCCGCGCAGACGTCGCCGGGTGCGATCGCGAACGCGTGCAAGTTTTGGAACAAGGGGAGCTGCAAATTCGGCTCGAGGTGTAACAATAAGCACGTGTGTTCAAAGTGCGGATCCACGGCGCATCGAGCGGTGAACTGTTCGGTGGGCGGAGGGAGTGGATACCGCGCGACGCGGGTGATGGACAAGGAATTACTGTCCCCGGGAACGTCGTACGCGATGGTGCACTCGATCAGCGCGATGCAGGAGAATTTGAGCAAGAGCGTGGAGGAGATTCGAGCGGCGGCGTACGCCAATGCCGATCAGCCGGCGGCGCCGGGCGCGCCGGGTGGGTTCGGCGCGACATCGGCGGCGAGTCCGTTCGGTGGAGCGTCGACGTCCACCGGTGGAGCGTTCGGTGGCGGTGGCGGTGGATTCGGGGCGAGCACGCCGGCTTCGAGTCCGTTCGGCGGTGGAGGCGGGGGCGCGTTTGGGGCGCCGTCGAGCGGGGGCGCCTTCGGGTCGACGTCGACGACGAGCGCCTTTGGGGCGCCGTCGACCGGTGGGGCGTTCGGTGGGTCACCGGCAGGCGGGGGATTCGGTGCGAGTGCGGCGAGTCCGAGTCCGTTCGGTGGGGCGTCGACTACGTCAGGTTTTGGCGCGGCGCCGAGTTCGGCTCCGAGCGGAGGTTTGTTCGGCGGAGGAGGCGCCGCAGGTGGGTTCGGTGCGTCCGCGACGCCGTCCGCATTCGGGGCGCCGTCCACGACGGGTGGATTCGGTCAAAGTTCGGCCGCAGTAGGTGGTTTCGGATCGAGTGCGCCGGCGGCGAGTCCGTTCGGGGCTCCGCCGTCGACGCCTGGCGCCTTTGGGGCGAGCGCGCCGACGAGCGCGTTTGGCGCCGCGCCGACGCCTGGAGCCTTTGGTGCCGCGCCGACGCCTAGCGCTTTCGGTTCGACACCAGGCGCGTTCGGCGCCGCTCCCGCCGCGAGTCCGTTCGGGGCTGCGCCGACGACCGCCGCGGCGTCGACGCCCTTCGGCGCGGCGCCGTCGACGCCGAGTGCGTTCGGTGCGGCGCCGTCCGCCGGAGGTGGGTTATTCGGCGCTTCCACGCCGGCGCCAAGTGGAGGGATGTTCGGTTCATCGACGCCGGCTACAGGAGGTGGTTTGTTCGGCGCTTCCGCACCCTCGACGCCCGCGACAGGAGGCGGCTTGTTTGGCGCGAGCGCGGCGAGCGGTTTTGGCGCGCCGAAGCCCGCTGGTGGTTTATTCGGTGCCGCGCCTTCGACGCCCGCGACAGGTGGCGGACTCTTCGGTGCGAGCGCCGCTGCCTCTACGCCCGCGGCGGGTGGCGGCTTATTCGGTGCCTCAGCTCCGGCCACTGGCGGCGGCTTGTTTGGTGCCGCCGCTTCTGCTCCCACGCCGGGCGGCGGCTTGTTCGGCGCTGCGTCCTCCGCGGCGGCGACGCCCGCGTTCGGTGGTTTCGGGGCATCTTCGGCGACACGTACTCTCGGATCGGCCCCGGCGGCATCTGGAGGGTTGTTCGGCGCGTCGGCGGCGCCAGCGTCGACGCCCGGAGGCGGCCTCTTTGGCGCGGCGGCGCCAGCCGCAGGCGGAGGTTTGTTTGGCGCGTCGGCGCCCGCGGCCGGAGCGTCTCCCGGCGGTGGTTTATTCGGTGCGCCTAAACAAGCAGGTGGTAGTCTATTCGGTGCGGCTCCGAGCACGGGCGGTGGTTTATTCGGTGCCGCACCAAGCACTGGCGCGGCTCTTGGCGGCGGATTGTTTGGCGCGAGCGCTCCGTCGTCTGCGCCGAGTGGAGGTTTGTCCGGCGCGGCACCGGCGACCGGTGGCGGCTTGTTCGGCGCCTCTGCGCCGGCGGCTGGAGGCAGCATTTTCGGTGGTGGTCTAGGCGCGGCACAGCCGAGCGCGGGTGCGCTCGTCCCGTACGGCGCGCAACCGGCAGCGGTGACGACTCCGTACGGGTCGCCGTTGCAGCCTCCTCAGCTCGCGCTCGCCACGACGGAGCCCGCCCCTGCGAAGCAGTCTTTGCTTGGAAAGATGCAAAGTCCAGCCGCGGGTGCGGCGGCGACCGCGTTCCCGGTGCGTTCGCTCACGCCTCGATCGCCGTGGCTCACGAGCCGCGGTGGCATCAGCAGAGAACCGAAGCCTCGCGGCGCGGTGTCGGCGTTGTCGCCGGGCGGCGCCGCGCAAAGCGTGGGAACGCCGGTATCGGCCTCGCGACCCGGAAGTGCCATCTCGGTCGCCACGCCATCGAGCGGTGGATGGTTGTTCAAACCGCGAGAAAATCCGCGCGCGTTGTTCATTCGCCCGGAAGGCGCGGCTGCTTCGCCGGCGCCGTCGGTGGCGCTCGCCGTCTCGCCGACACGCGAAGAACAAAGCCCGGAGCGTCGTCAAGTGCATTTCGCCGATGACAAGGAGAACGTGCCGGGTAAGTCGCCCAGCCGAAACGTCGTTCTCCCAAAGCTCACGGCCGAAGGTTACAGCATGAGTCCGTCCATCGAACAGCTCGAAAGAATGTTTGAACGCAACGGCGATGAAGCGCTCGCGGCGGTTGACAACTTCTCAGTCTCTAGCGAGGCGTTCGGTCGCGTGAAGTGGCTTGAACCGGTCGACATCCGCGGATTGGATCTCGATAAGATTGTGTCGTTTGAGCAGGCGTGCTTGTGCCTCTATCCCGAAGATCAGGGCATCGATCCGCCGGAGGATGGTCAAGGCTTGAAGAAGCGCGCCGAAGTGACGCTCTACGGCATCCTACCGAAGAAGTCTGGCGCCGCCGCGAAAGAAAAGTACCGCGAGAAAATCATCAAACAAACCGAAAAGGCGAACGCGGAACTCGTCGAGTACAACCCGGACACGGGTATTTGGAGATTCATTTTGCAGCTCTAAGGCTGGCGAAGAAAACGAGTCTCGTAGACAACGCAAAAAACGGACTGCGCGAAGAGCGGTCTAGAAGCCGCCTGAGCCGACACGGTGCGCGTACAAATTTCACAGAACATTAGATTTTGTAATAAGCAAAAGTGAATAAAAAAATGGATATTAAACGTAATGCTTGACGTCGTAGATAAACTTGGCACCTCCTTCGCTCAGTTTCGCAAAGGCGCGAGCGAAATCGTAAAAGAAGGCGTCTTGATCGACGGCGTAACGCATGAAATGCGGCGAAAATCCCGGATCAGTGTGTAATACGCGATCAGTGCTCAACCAGAGCAAATCCTTGTCGTCTTTCCCGTCCGCGGGACGACGGAAATACTCGTTATCGAACGTCAACCAATTCGACGTCCAAGAGCACCCGCCGGCCATCGATCCCTCCATCTTCGTGTTCATAAACGGACACCCCGTGAACTTGGTCCCGTTCTTCGCCCCGTACCCGAACGCAGTCAGCCCCGATCGCTCTTTAAACGCCCGACCGATCGTGTGCGCTCCGCTCAGCGCCACAATCTCCCCGTCGTCCAATCCCATGCGATAAAAGACGTTTCGGAGATGCGTCGCCGCGTCCTTCGCGCCGTCCCCGAACGGCGCCTCCGCGTCGGGTAGATTTCCCTCTCGCGGGCACTCATCGGCATCCGCACGACCGTACCGCATCGGAATCTTCGGCCCACCCGCGCATTCGATCGCCGTCGCGCCCGCCAACTGAATCAAATCCGCCCACGACACCGTCGGGTGCCGATCCTTGATCCCTCGCAGGTACCGCACCGCCTTGCTCAAACCCGCATTCGCGCCGTGCGCGAGCTCGACGTCGAAACGTATGCTTCCGTTCGCGCCCCCACGCGCGGGCCAAACCGCGGATTCAATCGTCGCGTCGTACGTCCCCGCGTCGTGCCACGCGAGTCGAACGAGGATCGGATGACACTTGACGTCGTCCAACAACCGCACGACGTCCTCGCGCGCGGCGAGCACCGCGGCCGAGTACGCCTCGTTCGTCGTCGTCGTCGTCGTCGAGCCCGAGGGCGCGAGGTGCGCGCGCACGAGATCGATCCGTCGTCCCGCGGTTGATGACGATGTCATCGTCTCGGAAGTGACGCGGACGGCATCATTCGACGACGACGACGACGCGATGACGACGCTCATCACCGGCGCCACCGACGGTATCGGTCTCCACACCGCCCGTCGGTGCGTCGAGAGCGGGCGCGCCGTCATCGTGCACGGACGAGACCGCGCGCGCGTCGAGCGCGCGGTCGAGGCGGTCGAGGCGCACGCGCGCGCGTGCGGCTCATCGGCGCGCGCGCGCGGACTCGTGCGCGATCTGTCCACGGTGAACGGGGCGAAAGCGTTGGTGGAGGACGTGGTTCGAGCGCACGGGGATGATTTGTGCGCCGTGTTTAACAACGCGGGCGTTTACGCTTCGACTTTGGAGCGCACGGCGGATGGACGCGAGCTGACGTTCGCGGTGAACGTGGTGGCGCCGTACGTCATCGCGGGTGGATTGATGGAGACGTTGGTGAGAAACGCGAAAGCGTCGGGAGTGAAATCGAGCATATTGAACGTGGCGTCCATCTCGGCGGCGCCGAGGATTGACTTTGAAAATATCGACGCGGAGAGACGATTTTCATCGCACGGGGCGTATTCTCTGAGCAAGGCGGCGATGAAGGCGATGTCGTACGAGATGTTTGATTTACTCGAGGCGGGACGATTGTGCGGTGGAAACGCGAGCGTGGACGATTTGAACGTGTTTTCGTGCGATCCGGGAACGGTGAATACGAAAATGCTCCTCGCGGGATGGGGTCGGTGCGGCGTCGAGACGTACGAGGCCAACGACGAGTTCATCATCATGTGCGAAGATATCGAGCGAAACGGGGCCGAACACAACGGCGCGTATTTCGTCGGAGCGCGTCCGCAACGGCGCGCGAGCCGCGTGGGGGATGAAGATCAGGCGAGACTGTGGCGATTACTCGAGGAGAGGACGGGCGTGATTTACGCGTGATGCGCGCGTCTAGAAAAATGTACAACTCAACAAGTCTAATGTAGTAATTCTATTGCTGGACTCTGTAAAAGCTGGGTCTCGCGCGACGGCGTTCGCGTCGTTTCATCGCCGTTCGCACGCGCGCGACGCCTGAGAGTAAGACGAGTGAGACGAGAGCGACGCCGGGCCAGCGCCACGAGTATCCGACGTCTTCTTCTTCTTCGTCGTCGTCGTGCGTTTCCTCGCGTACCTCTTTCTGCGCCTGCTCCTCGCGCGTCGCGGTCTCGGCTCCGACGTTCTCGATCGGCTTCTCCGCCGCCGGTCTCTCCTCGATCGCATCGCGAACCGGAATCGTCGGCGGCGCTTCGTCCTCCTCTCTCGACGCGCCCGGAGGACAACACTTCGACGGACATCGCACGTCCGGGCACTGATCGCACGACAGCGGACAATTCTCCAACATG
>Ga0181581_10003436_pt1 | contig 12380 bp, 10 predicted proteins | sample 071ome_22_FD_132433 | JGI IMG/M metagenome (GOLD analysis project Ga0181581, IMG submission 132433) | Coastal salt marsh microbial communities from the Groves Creek Marsh, Skidaway Island, Georgia - 071404AT metaG (megahit assembly) | ecosystem: Environmental > Aquatic > Marine > Intertidal... | reverse complement strand
CTATCCACCACATCGCCATTTTTCGGATTATCTCCCATCCGGCAGGTAGAAACAGGATGATAGAGCGTGACGCCTGTTTGCCGGGCATATTCCAGTAATTCTGCATCGCTTTGAATATCGCGGCCAGGTTTGGTTTCATGCACCACCTCGTCGCGCATGACCTCGCAAGACATGATATCGCGGGCGATGCGCATAGAGGCTATCAATACTTGCTGGTCAATTTCGGAATCCAGATAATTGGGCTGGATTGTCGGGTGGGCAAACGGGTCTTTGGAAGTGATATGAATATAGCCGGTGGAATGGGGGCGAAGCTGGCACGCCCCAAAGGTCAGGCCGGGAAATTTATCAAAAACACGTTTTGCCGGATTTTCAAAGCTGGCATGGGCAATATGATATTGAATATCAGGCGTATCCAGTGCAGAGCTGGAACGCACAAACCCGCCCAGAACCCCGGCTGGCAAAGCCAGTATGCCGCGCTGGCGCAAGCCATAATCCAGTAATTCTTTAATAAAGTTCAGACCATGAGCTCGGTTGTTCAGCGATACATTGCGCCGCAACCGCCAGGACAGGCGAGCAATATAATGGTCAGAGAAATTTTCGCCAACGCCGGGCAAATTATGCACCACCTCAATTCCCAGCTTTTTCAGCCTGTCAGCCTGGCCGATGCCGGATAATTCCAGTATTTGCGGCGATTGTATTGCCCCGGCCGACAGGATTATCTCTCTATGGGCCTTCAGGGTAACGGGCTTGCCCCTATGCTGGATGCTGATAGCACGCGCGCGCTTGCCGTTTTCATCAAAATGCAATTTGGTGACATGGGCATGGGTCAGGATTGTAAGGTTAGGCCGGCCTTCTGCCGGGCTGAGATAGGCGCGGCGGCTTGACCAGCGTTTGCCACCTTTTTGCGTAACCTGATAATAGCCAAACCCTTCCTGGGATGCGCCATTAAAATCTGTATTACGCGGATAGCCGCAGCTTTCGGCCGCATCTGTCAGCTTGTCCAGTATTTCATAATTATTACGCAGATCAGATACATATAATGGCCCGCTTGTACTGTGATAGGCAGGGTCTAGCTGATCGGTATCTTTACGCCTGCTTTCCTCTTTTAAAACTTCTGAACATTCTGATTTCAGAAAATAGGGCAGAACCTCTTCATAGGACCAGCCAGGATTGCCGCGCTGTGCCCACATATTATAATCATCTGCCTGACCGCGAATATACAGCATCGCGTTAATAGAGGATGACCCGCCAAGTACCTTACCACGCGGCATATCAATTTGCCGGTTTTTTACCCCTTCAACAGGCTCGTTTTTGAACATCCAGTTCATTTCCGGATTATTCATCAGCTTGATATAGCCTGCCGGAATATGAATAAGCGGGTGACGGTCATTACCGCCTGCTTCCAGCAAAATAACTTTCTTGGTGCTATCCTCGCTAAGGCGAGCTGCAAGGGCGCATCCAGCTGACCCAGCCCCGGCAATAATATAATCTGCTTCCAGCATTTCCTGTGTCATCGTCTTATTATTTCCCTTTAATCTTTATCTGCTCTCTTCACTTACTCTTCAGCTTCACGCATAATTCGGGCAAGCTCTGCCTGATGCTGTTTTGCCAGTATTTCCGCTTCTTTCTGGGTAACCGGCTGAAAGCGAATTTTTTTATGGGCATGAAGGCGGGCAAGCTTGCCCAAATCAGCCGAAATAACGCACCCGATTTTTGTATAGCCGCCTGTGGTTTGATGGTCGGCCATCATAATAATAGGCTGGCCATCGCCTGGCACCTGAACTGCGCCTTTGACAATGCCGTCCGAGAGAATATCAGCCGATTTTTTATGCTGGATAGACGGCCCTGTCAGGCGTAATCCCATGCGATCCATTTTCGCACTTAATGTCCATTGGGTGGTGAGCAATTTATCCACCTCTTCGTCGGGAAAGGCATAATCTTGCGGGCCAAGCACAAGGCGCAAATTTTCAGTCGGATGGAATAAGGCCTCTGGCTGATGCAGGGTACGCAGAAGATGGGCCAGAGGGCGGGTCTCAATCAAAAAACTGTCCCCATCGGCCAGTCGCCTACCTTCCATGCCGCCCAGCCGGGCATTTAAAGAGGTGGATAAAGAGCCATAAACAGCTGGCAAATCTATTGCACCGGAAAGGGCGATAAAGGCAAGATTGCTACCCCGCATGGGTGGCAGATAAACGCTATCGCCCGGGGATAATTCTATCGCACATCCCGGCTCTGCCTGTCTTTCATTGCCATTAGGGTCGGTGATTTGCAAGACATCCGAACAACTGCCGGTAAGAGCGATGAGAAGCTTGCCATCTACCTGAAAGCGCAAGCCGCCAATATAGCATTCCAGGCCAGCGGCCTTTGCATCATTGCCGACCAGCCAATTGCCGCATAAACGGGCATCTTCATCCATTGTGCCACCTTCCGGCACGCCATAGGCCTGATAGCCCGGCCGCCCTGCATCCTGGATAGTGGTATAAGGTCCGGCAGACAGAATATGAAGGCGCGTTTGATTGCCAGACATCGGCTATACCTCTTCTGCGGTAACAGGCAGCTGGCCATCTGCACACGCATATTGCAGGGCGTCATATTCTGCTGGCGTTATCGCGCGAAAAGACACTTTTTCCCCGGCGCTTAGCAAGACAGGTTCTGGTCGTTTTGCGTCAAATAAGGGTATCGGCATTTTTCCGATAAGATTCCACCCCCCCGGACTATCCAGGGGGTAAATCACTGTTTGATCCATCGCAATAGCGACCGAGCCACCCGGTACATGGGTGCGCGGCTCGGAACGGCGCGGTAAATGTAAGGCACTATCCAGGCCGGTCATATAGGCAAGACCGGGTAAAAATCCCATAATACCTATTTCCAGTTCTGTCCGGCAATGACGGGCGATAACCTCATCTGTTGTCATCTGGCAACGCCTCGCCACCTCTTCCAGATCAGGCCCTGCTGCCCCGCCATATAAAACCGGCAAACACCATTTTCGGTTAGGCTGGGGCGGGCTGTCATCTGAAATTTCCAGCAGCATTGCAACCGCAGATTTAATCTCTGCTGCTGTGATATGAAGCGGGTCATAATGTACCAGCAGGCTGGCCAGACCAGGCACAATATCGGTTATCCCTGCCAGCTTGCCAGCCAGGCGCATTTGTTCGATTTGCTGGCTGAGGGTGCGGGCATAACGGGTCAGGGGCTGGCGTTTATCAGCCGGGGGCAGACCGCCCAGCTGCGCCCCATAGCCGGTTAAATCCAGCAATAACCCTCTATCGCCTGCCGGAAACCAGACAGGTTTGATAAAAGCGGTTATGTCTTCAGCCCTGTTCATGGAATATTTATCCTGGAAGGTTGCGCTTGCACGCCTGATGATTTCAGATAAAAACTATAGAAACAACCATGATATAAAGACAAGAGGCAAAAGCCCTGGCTAAATTGAATTGCAGGAAAATTTCAGGAGATGAGATATGGCAAAGCGCTTTAATCTGAACGCAGATATGGCAGAGGGCTATGGCCCATGGCAGATGGGTGATGATAAGGGGCTGTTATCCATTATTGGCTCTGCCAATATCGCCTGCGGTTTCCATGCTGGTGATTATAATATCATGGGACAGGTAATGCGCATGGCAGCTGATAATCATGTCTCTATCGGGGCGCATCCGGGTTTTTATGATCTGCATGGTTTTGGGCGCAGACAGATGCATTTGCCACTGGCAGAGGTCGAGCGGCTTATTGCCTATCAGCTTGGCGCGGCTCTGGGGGTGGCAGCACAAGAAGGGGTAGAGGTTAGCCATGTAAAACCGCATGGCGCGATAAATAATATGGCCTGTGTGGATGCCGGGCTATCTGCGGCAATTGTTCGGGCTATCAAGGCGGTGGATAAAAATTTGATCCTGCTGACCCCTGTAATGAGCGAGCTGGTGCGCGAGGGCGAAAAGGCAGGCTTGCCAGTGGCAGCAGAAGTATTTGCTGATAGAGCCTATATGCCGGATGGCCAGCTGGTACCGCGTAGCCGTCCTGATGCGATGATCCATGAAAAAGAGGCCAGCCTTTTGCATTGTCTGAGGATGTTCGAAGAAGGCTTCATTATCGATGTAGAGGGTGGAAAGCTGGCCGTAGAGGCTGTTTCGGTCTGTGTACATGGCGATGGGCCAACCGCACTGGAAACGGCTGCCCATATCAAAGAAGGGCTGATTAAGGCCGGATTTTCTATGTGCAGCTTGCCAGATATGTTGCGATAAAAATTGAGGGCTAAATTATTGGCATCAGGCAAGTTGCCCAAGCCAGTTATCCCAGCATAATTTGCGGATAAGAGGCTGGCCAAAACCAAAATCCTGCATCGCGTCTAGTAGCTGTGGCAACATTGAAGGGTTGGCCAGGTCGGCAGGCAATACCGCCCCGTCAAAATCAGAACCAAAACCGACATGGTCCTCGCCCAATTTGGTGATGAGATAGTCAAACTGGCGTAAAATAAATTCTATTTCTGTAGCTGGATTGCGCACACCATCGGCACGTAAATAGGCAGTGGCAAAACAGACCCCGACCAGACCGCCGCGTTCGGCAACAGCATCCAGCTGGGCATCGCTAAGATTGCGCGGGCTGGGACAAAGCGCATGGGCATTGGAATGGCTGGCGATCAGGGGTTGGTCAGAAAGATTGGCAATATCCCAAAATCCGGCTTCATTGAGGTGTGAAACATCCAGCAATATCCCCGTCTCGTCACAGGCTTTCACCAATGCCTTGCCATGACCGGTGAGCCCGCTGCCCTGATCAGGGCTGCCCGGAAAAGAAAAAGGCACGCCCTGGCCAAAAATATTCGGCCGTGACCATAAAGGGCCGATAGAGCAGATGCCACGCTCCTTTAGCAGATACAGCTCGTCTAATGAGGGGCTGATAGCTTCTGCCCCTTCAATATGCAATATCGCGGCTATCGTGTCATTGCGGGCGGCTTGTTCGGCCTGGCTTGCCTTTTTGCACAGGCTGAATTTATCGGGGTGTTTATCTGCCAGATACTCGGCAATTTCGATCATATCCATGGTGTATTGAAAAGCCTGAGGCTGGCTGAGCGGCGCTGTCCCTTCTAGCGGATCACTTGACGAGCCGTTATGCGTCGGCACAAAAATCGCAAATAGCCCGCCTGCCAGCCCGCCTGTCTGGCAATGATGATGGGCAAGACAAAGCGGGTTATCGCTGACATCAGAAAGATAAAGCTGGCCTTTTTGATCGCCCCGCTTCCATAGCTGATAGAGCATATCATTATGCCCGTCAAAAATTTTCACCCCCTTAAAGGGCGGTGTCTCTTCTGGCGCTTCAGGGATATCAGACAGGCTCATTTCCGGTCTTTCTGTAATCTGGTAAATAATGCCAGGCTTTGTGTTTTCGCCTGTCTTTCAACCGGCATCTGGCCTGTTTCTATCTGGATATCCTGTTTCAGTCCAAACAGGAAAGGATACCATTCGCGTGCCAAAGGCGATTTCCATTGCCAAAGCAAAATTTCTAACGCCTCCTGGGCGGCATCTGGTGAATAATCCGGCATTTCTGGCGGTGTCTGGCCAGAAAAAACAGGCAGGCCAAAAAAGGGCAAAAGGGGTTCTATCGCTTCTGGCACGCCTGCTTCCGACAGGGCTTTTTTCTAATCCATTCTTGTCTTCAGCGACAGCAGCAGCTTGTCTGTATGATACAGGCCTGTGCCATTTAACAGGATGGGATCGGCCGCGTCCCTGCCGTCATAGGGGGCAAGAAACAGGCGGCGCGGGCAATAATCATTGCAATATAGATTATCCCAAATCACGATAGGGCGTGCCAGCATATTGCCTATCTGCCCGGCCTGACCATGCAGATTAACTTCTTTTGCCACAATTGTCTCCCCGCAGAGCAGGACAGATATATCGGCTGATAAATGCCGGTTAAGGGCAGTACCATAGGCCAGATGATCACCCGATATCTCGTCCGAATAAAGGCGCGGCACCAGCAGGACAGGACAGCCAAGACGAATTTGTAAATCATTGGCCAGCCTGGCATGGCACACCCCTTCAGACAGGCCAGCCTCTGTCAGAGCCGCGAGATCGTCAGAAATATCATCAAACATCAGCACAATCGCATCTGCCCCTGCTGCACGTAATTGTGCGGCTTTGGCAAACAGGGCGTTTGTATCTGCCTCTGGCGTCTGAAAATCAAAATCCAGGCCAGGGGCGATGCCAGCCAATAGATGAATGCCGGCAGATTTTGCATGATTAGAAAATCTGTGAAAGCTGGCCATAAATTCGCTTGGATAGCCGGTGCGCCACTGCCAGCGATGATAGATGTCTTCTTTTGGCGCATAAAGATAGCTATCAAAGGAAAGCCGGGCGAGATGGTCTATCAGGCCAGCCCGCTCTTCCCAGCTCGGAAGCTGGCCATAATAGCCCTCAATATAGCCGCGATGAATGGGCAGGCTTGTCTGGCAGGTGGGTTCGGGCATGGGCGCAACCTATTTTGATGGGCAGTCTTTTTTTAGTATAAAACCCTCAGCTATGTCGGGGCTAGCGTTAAAATGAGAGTGCTTCAGGATATCGCTGGCAGGGCGCATACCCCGCAAATCTGGGGCGCAGAAACGCCTGTAGTGGCAGGAAAGCTGGAGGGTAATTTGGCGTGCCATCTGGCGGCCAGCAAGGCAATAAGCTCGGCTTCGGCAAAATCAGCATCACAGCCTATGGCACTGGCCTCTATCAGGTCAGACCCCTCTGGCAAGCCATTTTCAATCTGTTTCATCAGCGTGTGATTATGCACCCCCCCGCCCGCTATAATCACATTTTTGGGTTGGCGGGGCAGATGGGCGAAGCTGCGGCTAATCGCTTGCGCGGTCAAGGCGGTAGAGGTGGCGATTTGATCGGCTGCTGGCAAGCTGGCAAAATCAGGCAGTTTCAGATAGGGATGAAAAGCTGCCCTGTCGAGCGAGCGTGGGCCAACAAGCTGGAAAAACGGATCAGCTAACACCCTGTCAATAAAGGGCTGGTAAATCTGGCCAGAGCCAGCGATTTTCCCGTTTTCATCAAAGGGTTTTTGATAAAAAATCTGGCAGAGATCATCTATCAGCCCATTGCCAGGGCCAATATCATATCCTTCCAGATAGCTGTCATCAATAAAGCTGGCATTGGCCACCCCGCCTATATTGATAAAGAGCGCGGGCAAATCGATGCCTGATTGCAGCAGCATAATCTGGTGGTAAATCGGGGCAAGCGGTGCCCCTTGCCCGCCTGCGGCCATATCGGCCGCCCGAAAATCATAGATAACAGGAGTCTTTGTCTGGCTGGCCAGATATTGCCCGTCGCCCAGCTGGATAGTCCGACCCGCCGCCGGATTATGATAGACAGTTTGTCCATGAAAGCCGATGAAATCTATTTTTGGATTGCCGGCCTTTTGGCGTAAGGCGGCCACCGCATTGATATGGGCATCTGTAATGCCGCGAATAAGGGCTTCGCGCCGATTGGGGTCGGCCAGATAATCTGCGGCATTTTCGCGGGCAGCATAGATCGCCTCGCGCAGCCGGACAGGATAATCATAGCTTAATTGCTGGCCGGTTGCCTTAATCTGCTTTCCATCTGATCGAATAAAGCTGGCATCAATCCCGTCTGCGCTAGTACCAGACATCAGGCCGATAATTCTTGGCATAAATCTGTTTTCCCTCTCTCGATTTATGATAGGCTTAAAACTACAGCAAAAAGACAGTGATATGTCTATCTGCAATCAAAAAATCAGCCGTCATTGCATGGCAGCAAAACTAAAGAGAGGCAATATGCCTAACCGTCCCAAACAGAGTACCGAAGCCCGGCTGGATGCTAAAAAATGGCTGGACAGGCTGAGTATAACAGACGCGCTGGCGGTGATGCTGGATAATCAGGCAGAAGCCGTTGCTGCATTAAAAGCTGCCCTGCCGCAGATAGAAAAGGCGGTAGAGGCGGGTCATCACTGCCTGTCTGCCAGTGATACAGGCCGGCTGATTTATGCCGGGGCAGGGACATCTGCACGTATTGCGGTTCAGGATGGCTCAGAATTATTGCCGACCTTTAACTGGCCGGCGGTACGGGTGGATTATCTGATCGCGGGCGGGACAGAGGCATTGCTACGCCCCATTGAAGGGGCAGAAGACAGCCCCGATGCTGCCAAAGAGGCCGTCACCGCGCTGAATATTACAAAAGGCGATATCCTTATCGGGTTGGCTGCCAGCGGGACAACCCCCTATAGCATCGCTGCGCTGGAAGCGGGCAAGGCGGCAGGCGCACTGACCATCGGTATTGCCAATAACCCGGATACCGCTCTGCTGGTGGTGGCAGATTATCCTGTTTTGCTGGCAACAGGGGCAGAAGCGCTGGCCGGTTCCACCAGGCTGAAAGCCGGTACAGCGCAAAAAATCTGCCTTAATCTGATATCCACACAATTAATGGTCTTACAGGGGCGGGTGAAAAACGGGCTGATGTCTGAAATGCAGCCACGCAATGAAAAATTGCGCCGCCGCTATGGCGATATTGCCGCCCTGCTGGCTGCAGAAAACCTCTCGGAATAATCTAGATAATTTCAAAATCTGTGACGCCCAAATCTTCATGATCGATATTTTCGATGGTCATATAGATGTGGCTATTATCATTTACATTAACGATATGGGCGTGCATCCCGTCATTGCTTTCAATGATTTCCAGGCCAAGTTCGGCAAGGGTGAAATTATCCTGAAAAGCTGTATCAATCTGGATTTTATCCTCGCCCAGTGTGAAGCCCAGAACCGTGTCAGTACCGTCATCATCCAAATCGAGACGGAATAAATCCATCCCCCCTTCGCCGATGAGGATATCATTGCCACCGCCGCCGATCAGCACATCCATGCCATCACCGCCAAACAAGGTATCATCGCCAGCGCCGCCATAAAGATGGTCATCACCTTCCCCGCCAGAAAGGGTGTTTTCTTCAGCATTGCCTATCAGCACATCTTTATGATGAGAGCCAATAATATTTTCAATGCTGGTCAGCTTGTCCCCTGCGGCCAAATCGCCGGCCTTTGCGCCAAGGGTGATCACCTCACGGTTGGTGGCATCTTTTGATTTGGTCGCATATTTGACCGGTGTGGATTGGGTATCTGTGGCCGTGGCGGACAGGTCAATTATGACCCCGTCAATGCCGGTTATCCGGTCATCTGTTGTGGCGCTATCACCATCTATATCGACATTGCGTGCATCTGTCGCTTCTGCCTCTTTATAGGAGGCGCGATCATCGTCGTGTTTTTCTGCTCCTAAAATATCATCTGCTGCGCTGGTTGGGGTGAAATCCAGCTTGGCATCTGTCAGGGTAAGGGTGATTTCCATCTCCTCGGATTCAGACTCAAAATACCCCTCTTTTTGCTGAGCGATCAGCCCGTCATCGGCTATTTTCTGTTTATCTGTATTAAGGACAGCAACCACCGCAAAATCACCAGTTCGGCTGTCCAACTCTGTTTGCGTCACCGCTATAAAGATAGCTTTGCCTGTATCTTCTGTCAGCAGGATATATTTATCTGTGCCGATATCAATTTCCACCTCGTCCGAAATATCCAGCGTCAAATTATCGGTATTTATTTTTGCCGTGACAGAGCTGCCATCCTGTTTTTCGATATCCTCCAGACTTTCAATATCCCCTGACAGCGCACTATCTGATAGCAGGGTTTTAAAAGTAACGCTGCCAATTTTGACTGTGATATCTTCTTCCAGAGAAGTGAAATCTTCTCCTGCCGCAGGGCGCAAAAATTGCTGGCTCTTGGCATCTTTTACCAGCTGAAATCTAACAGATTGATCCTTGTCATCATCATCTTCTGCTGAAATGATGAAAAAGCGGGTATTTTCCAGATCTGCCTCTTTCTGATCTGAATCGGTAAGTTGAATATTCAGCAAATCTTCTTCTGTATCGCGATCTCTTTTTGCCAGTGATAATTCTTTTTCGACATCCTCTGCCAATATCCGGTCGGTCAGGGTGACGTGCAAAATCTTTGTCTGGCTGCCAGCTGTTAGCGTAACATCAAAGCTCTTTTTATCTGTTTCATAATTAAACACCGTGCCTTTTTTAATGCGAATTTCGCCATTTGTGACAGTAAAGCGGTCATCGCTACTGGTAATGGTGGAAATATCACTGCCGTCCCTGTCGGTGGCTTCTACTTCAATGCCGGTGGCGACATCTGCGCTATCATCCTTATCGCCATAAGTGCCCTCCAGAATAGACAGGCTGTCCGGGCTTGCCGCACTGGCAGACGCAGAAGCGCTCAGGGTGAAACTTTCCTCTTCTGCATCGCTTTGCTCATCACTGCTCAGGGTAAAGGCGGTTCTGTTCGGGGCAGGGCCGCCCCCGCCGCCACCTGCTAGCCCCAGCAATAGGCCAAGCCCCCCGGCCAGCATTCCGGCAAAATTGCTGCTATCGCTATCCTCCTGGCGAATACGGGTAATAAAGGCGGTTAGCGGATCGCTGGCCACGCAAAATTCTGAAATATCGGCATCGGAAAGCGGGGCATAGGAGATCAGCTGTAAATGCAGCCCAACCTCTTCTGCGCGTAAATGGGCCAGGTCGCGAATAGATGATATATCATCTGCGCTTAATTGGCGTATCATCACCAGATGACACCCCTCTTCCAAAAGATATAATACCCCGTCACGAATGGTTAACTGGCTAACCGTGCCAAACTGGTTCTGGGCAGTGATGATAATGTTATCCAGGCTGGCTTCTTGCTGGGCATTGGCCGGACGCGCTGTAATCTGACCCTCCAATAGTAATAATAGCGGCAGGGAAATATCATTCAGCCATGGCGATTTTTTGAAAATGCGGGCAGCGCGATTTTGCAAGCAGGGCGAGGCGGCCGGGTCATCTGCTGTCGTAATTTGAGCTTGTCTGTTATTGACCTGAAATCTATGTGTCTTTGAAGCCATGTTACCTGTCATTACATTTAATCCTGTTAATAAATTATTAATACAAAAAGATGTATAATATATTGGCTAAAACAATTGAAAATTGTAACAAAAGGAGAATTGCGTTCAGGGGCGAGTTTATTGCAAATCTTTAGGCTTTCTTCATAATTGGACGGAAAACGACCCTTAAATATTATCAAATGTTAATATATAGGGGGCTTTGTATTTGCTGTATCGCGGCCAATAAATCTGTCTGGGTTAAGGCAAGGCATCCTTTGGTCGCGCGGCTATCTTTATCGGCGCAATGCAGGAAAATTGCACTGCCCTTGCCCGGTATGGGCGGCGCATCATTATAGCCCAGCGGCAGGATAAGGTTATATAGACCATCCTTGCGCCACAGCTTTTCATGGCTACCAGTAAAGGGCAGGCGGACAGGATAATTATATACCTCCTTGCTGGCATCATCGCACCAGCCATCTTGTGGGTTCAGGGCGCGCACCGATAAGGGCAAGCGGGAGGGCAGCTGATATCTGGCTATTCTGTCAGGGCGGTAATACAGACATCGCACCGGCCAGCATCCCTTTGGTGTGGCGCCATCTCCCTCTTTTTTTTTATCGGCAGCAACAAGGCCACTTTTGCCTACCAGACAGAGAAATTGTGCCCGGCCAATATCCAGCAGAAAACCCGTTTTATGGGGGCGCAAATGCCATATTTGGTTCATATTTGTACCCTCTTGCCATCTGTCATTATCTGCCCCTAGACTAAAGGCTAGTCGGGAATGCTTTGCAGAGCAAATAATATAGGGGGGCGTTATGGAAAGCACATCAAAGGGGCTGGGTCTGTTTTTGGATGTACGGATGCGGCGCATCTTCCTTTTGGGGATGATCAGCGGCTTTCCATGGGTGCTGATAGGCAGTGCGCTCTCGCTATGGCTGAAAGAAGATGGGTTGTCCCGTAGCGCGGTAGGCTGGGCCGGGCTGATTTTTGCCGTTTATTCGGTAAATTTTTTATGGGCGCCGCTTATCGACCGTCTGCGCGTTCCTTTTTTGACAGACAGGCTCGGTCATCGCAAAGCCTGGATATTAACAATGCAGTCGATTATTCTGACAGGCTTGCTGTTATGGGCGACCACTGCCCCTTCAGATAATATTGTGATGGTGATGGCCATCGGGCTGGCGATTGCTGCCTGTTCGGCCACGCAGGATATTACCATCGATGCCTTGCGGATTGAACAGATAGACCGGGCCGATACAGGGGCAATGGCGGCCGGGGCATCCATGGCGGTTATTGGCTGGTGGACAGGCTTCAAGCTGGGCGGGATGGTCGCCCTGTTGCTGGCCGACAAGTTCCAGGCGATGGGGATGGAAAATTACTGGCAGATGACGTTTGTTGTGCTGGGCGGGCTGGTCGTAGTGACCAATCTGGGGCTGTTAATGATCCCTGAAACCGGCACGGCCGAGCGGATAAAAGCCCAAGCTGCCGCCCAACAGG
>Ga0181581_10003435_pt1 | contig 12381 bp, 11 predicted proteins | sample 071ome_22_FD_132433 | JGI IMG/M metagenome (GOLD analysis project Ga0181581, IMG submission 132433) | Coastal salt marsh microbial communities from the Groves Creek Marsh, Skidaway Island, Georgia - 071404AT metaG (megahit assembly) | ecosystem: Environmental > Aquatic > Marine > Intertidal... | reverse complement strand
CCGCCCCCTCAACGGCGCGTCCACGGGACAGTCGCGATCACCCCGCTCGAGCTATCGTAGGGCGCGCTGTGGGGCGCTGGAGAACCCGACGCACGCCTGTCCCTCTCCGCCTGGGGCTCGACGCCGCAGTGCAGTGGAACCTTGAACCTTGTGGGTTGGCTTCTTGGAGCGTGAGGAGGGTAGATGGCGGCCACGGCTCAGGACAACCAGGCTCCTCTCCGGAATGCCTACGGAAAGAAGGGCGATGAATACGACGACGAGGACGGTGAGTCTGATAGCGCCATCCTCCTCTGTCCTTTTGAAGCGATGGGAGGGACCCCTTTCCGTCGCCTCCCTGGGCCGACAGCCCTCGAATCCGGCGATCTGCGAGACAACAGGTCCGAATATATGGTTTTCACAGTTTACCGGGGAGTAGAGGGCCGATCCTCCGCTCCCAGCCCCCTCCGGGGCCTGGGAAGCGCTTCCGAGGCAAATTCCAAGCGAGTGCCTCCCGCCCCATCTGCAGGAGGATACTCCCCGTTCTACGGTCTCGACAAGGGAGGGGCCCTGCAAGGCGCGAGGGTGTTCGGGGAGAGGGATGTTACTGCGTCAAAGGTGCGCGACGCCCCCTCCCCGTCCGCTGGAGGATGCCACGCGGAGGATGCCACGCGACCGCCCTCTCCTCGCTCCGACTCGTCGCGCCGCGCGGCCCGCGTCAGTACCGAAGCTCTCACGTCTTCGACCGGTGCTATCGCTGGCAATCGCCCCTGATGTCGCCCTGCCCATGGATCCCCGCGCAACTGTTCCTGAGCCCAAACCGACCTTCACCCTCGATTGCAGTGCGTGCCTGTGATTGTCCAGCTGCTCTACCTCAAGAGCCAGGGGGAGTCGTTCACGCGGCGGGAGGCCACGGATGTCTTCTTCTCGGCCACCAAGCTCTTCCAGCACCAGGACCGCCACCTGAGGCGGATGGTCTACCTGCTCGTGAAGGAGTTCGTGGCCGACCCTGACGAGGTCATCATCATCATCTCATCCCTGATGAAGGACATGAACAGCCCCGTGGACCTCTACCGGTCTAACTCCCTCCGGGTGCTCTGCTCCCTCATCGACGGTTCGCTCCTCCAGCAGGTGGAGCGCTACATCAAGCAGTCGATTGTGGACCGCAACCCAGCCGTGGCCTCGGCCGCTCTTGTGTCAGCATACAAGCTGGCCGAGCGGGGTAACATGGAAATCATCAAGCGCTGGGCGCCGGAGATCACCGAGCGCGTCAGCAGCGAGCATCCTGCGGTGCAGTACCACGCCATCTGCCTCCTCCACGCCCTCCGGCAGGGCGACCGCCTCGCCGTCTCCAAGCTCGTGGCGGGGCTGCAGCGGGCGGGCATCCGGGCTCCCCTCCCATCCCTCCTGCACGTTCGCTACGTCGCGGACATTATCCGCGACTCCCAACCGGGCACCCAGGGCGAGCCCCGCCCCTACTTCGACTTCCTCGAGGCCTCCCTGAGGCACCGCTCCGAGATGGTCATCTTTGAGGCGGCGAGGTCCATCACGCAGTTGCAGGGGGCGTCCCTGCAGGAGCTCCAGCCGGCGATCATCGTGCTACAGATGTTCCTGTCGTCCCCGCGCCCCGTCCTGCGCTTCGCCACCGCGCGTGCCCTGTCGCGCGTCGCCGCCCGCCACCCCGAGGCGGTGGCCCCCTGCAACGTGGACCTCGAGGGCCTCGTGTCCGACCCCAACCGGTCCATCGCCACTCTGGCCATCACCACACTCCTCAAAACGGGCACCGAGTCGTCCGTCGATCGCCTCCTCAAGCAGATCACGGGCCTTATGGGGGACATCTCGGACGACTTCAAGGTCGTCGTTGTCCAGGCCATCAAGGTCCTCTGCCTCAAGTTCCCGCAGAAGTACCGCTCCCTCATGGCCTTCCTCGCCGCCGCACTGCGTGAAGAGGGCGGGTTTGAGTTCAAGCGGGCCATCGTCGAGTCCATCCTCGCTCTCATTGAGGCCATCCCCGAGGCCAAGGAGCCCGGCCTAGCGCACCTCTGCGAGTTCATCGAGGACTGCGAGTTCCCCTACCTGTCCACCCAGATCCTCCACCTACTCGGCGAGGAGGCCCCCAAGACGTCCGAGCCCAGCCGGTACACGAGGTTCATGTACAACCGGGTCATCCTCGAGAATGCCACAGTGCGAGCGGCTGCCGTCTCGGCGCTCTTCAAGCTCGGGCGTGCCGTGGAGACGGTCCGCGACAGCGTCATGACGCTCCTCCGGCGGGCCCTCCACGACACTGACGACGAGGTCCGCGACCGCGCCGCCCTCTCCCTCCACGTGCTCGACCGCATGTCCCCTGAGCTCCTCCACGCCACTGCCACGCGCAAGCTGCCCCTGGACGTGCTCGAGTCGCGGCTTGTCGAGTATCTCGAAACGGGGGCCGAGCACCCCTTCGACCTCGAGACCATCCCCGAAGCCGAGGCCCAGACGGGAGCGGCGTCCCTCGCCAGCGTGGTGCGGGGGGTGGTGCCCATGACGGCGCTTGAGATCGATGACGTGCCTGCGGCTGCGCCTGCGAGGGCCGCCGAGGCCGAGGAGGCTAGTGCGGCCGCCGCGGCCCAGGCCGCGCGGTACGCTGAGACGCTGTCCGGGGTGCCCGAGCTCCGCGCCTTGGGCCAGGTTCTCAAGAGCAGCCCCGAGGTGCAGCTGCTTGAGGAGGGGATGGAGTACAAGGTCGGGGTGGTGAAGCACGTGTTCGCTGATGCGGTGCTGCTGCACTTCCGGTGCTACAACACAATCAAGGAGCAGGTGCTGGAGAACGTGAGGGTGGTGGTGGACCTGTCGGGGGCCGAGAGCTTCGCCGAGGACTTCGCCATCCCCCTGGCCGCGATGCCCCTTGAGGGGGAGGGGGAGGCCGGGTCGACGTTCGTGTGCCTGAAGAAGGGGTCCGGGGAGATGGCCACGGGCTCCGTCGGGTGCTCCCTCTCCTTCACCCTAAAGGAGGTCGACCCCGTCTCCGGCGACGTCGAGGACGAGGGGTACGAGGACGAGTACGTGCTCGAGGAGCTCGACATCTCGGCCGCCGACTACATCAAGGACGAGCCCGTGGCCAACTTCCGGATGGCCTGGGAGGCGCTGCCGGGCGAGTCGGAGGTGGCCGAGGAGTACGGCCTGGGGTCTCGGGACTCGCTGGAGGAGGCGGTGCAGGCGGTCAAGGGCGCGCTGGGGATGCGGGTGTGCGAGGGGAGTGACCTCGTGCCCATCACAGCGCGGTCACACACGCTGCTGCTCTCGGGGAGCGTCGTGGGGCAGGCCCGGTGCATGGCCCGGATCAAGTTTGGCGTCGATGGGGCGGGGCAGGTGGCAATCCACGTCACGGCCCGGGCCGACACCCTGGAGGTGTCGCAACTCGTTCACGATATCATCACGTCCTGAGCGTTTGAACCGTTCGTGCTGCTGGGAAGGAGAAGGGTCCCGGGTCCTCCAGAGCCTGCGGCCAGCTTCAAGGAGTAGCACTTCTGGGAGCGACAGTTTTCGCCGCTCTCGTGCCTTTCCCTCGCCCTGGATCGTCATTTCCGGGGCGCCTCAAAGTCAACTTGCTCCGGCCGTTGCCCGTCCACCATCGCCGTCCCCGCAGGCTCTTGTCGATTTAATACCCCTTATCAGGCCTCTCTGCACCACGAAAATATATAAATCGGCGATATAGTGGGTCGTCATGGCTGTCGATCCCTCATCGCGGGTCCCGCCGGCTCCAGCACCCGAGAGGGAGCTAACATCCCTGCTGGGCAACTACGTCGTCTTTCACGACTGTGACAAGCCCCCTGTGGCCCTGTACGTCGCTGGTATCGACTCTACATCCAACGAGGTCGTGCTGATCAGCGAGAAGGCCGGGGGAGGCGGCGATGTGAAGCGCATCGACGTGCAGCACTTCAAACAGGAGCTTGCAGAGCAGACCTACGTCGTGCCCGCTAAAGCCAGGCAGATGAGGGTGAGTGGCGTATTACTCATCGCTGCGCCTCACTTATGCGACATTCTCTCCGCGACAACGGGATGTATGGCCCATCATGGCCTGAGAGCCCGCAGACAAAGAGACCGCTGAAGACCGAGGAGGAGGTCCCCGCGTCCGGGGTCAACGAAGCCCCCCGGCAGCCCAAGAAGAAGCTGAAGACCAGGATATTCCAGGAGAAGGAAAGCGAGCGGCACGGCACCCCCGTGCCCGTCCCTGGGTAAGCCCCCTGTCGCAGTCCCCGAGCGTGTCCCTGGAGGGAAGCTCCGCCCCTGTCACAGGGCAGCCCGCGATGCGCCGTCTCTGCAGGGAGCCAGCAGCTGAGAGCGGAGCCGTCGAGAGACAGAAGACATCGAGGTTCATCGGGGTGTCCTGGAACAGGGTATTCAGGGCGTGGAGGGCCAAGCTCGGTCTCGAGGTGAGGTCCAGGCCCACACACCCATTCCCCTCTGAGTTGCAGAGAACTCGCCCCTCCTCGACCTCGGCGTACGCTCCGCGCCCTCTCCGCAGGGGAAGATATACTACCTAGGGGACCACAAGACGGAGGAGAAGGCAGCGAGGACGCGGGACAAGAAGGTCCGTGGTGCTCCCAGCCCACCGCGCTCTTTCGTCTCTCCCACGGACGCCCCCCTGACGCCGTTGCCCGTCCACCATCGCCGCCCCCGCAGGTCATCGAGCTGAAAGGAGCAGGCAAGACGGAGGATAAGGACCTGAACTACCCCCGCAGCGACTACATCCGCGGCGACGGGACCCTCACCTTCACCCCGAAGACACCGACGGCCCAGGCTGCCGGTCCCCAGCCCAAGGCGGCCAAGGCCTCAAGGAAGGCTGGCGGCGCCTCCCTCGCGATGACTGCCAAGGTCAGTACCTTCAAGGCTAAGTCCAAGCCTGACAAGGGGCCGATCGAGCGCGGGAATATCGTTCCGGGCGCCTCCGCCTCCCAAGTCGCCCTCGCTATTCACGGCCTGGGGGGTGTCCGAGCCCCGTCTGCCGCAGGTGCCCCGGGGCGGAGCGTGCTGGAGATGTTCTCCCAGAGAAGGGATGCCACGGCACCCGCGCAGGATCCGTGCATGGGGAGGCAGCCCCTTCGCGCGCTTCGCCCCCCCGCCTCTGGGCTCGGGAGCGACGTCCTGGGTGCCATCGTCCCCGACACCACGGGGCTGCTGGCCTTCGCCCCCCCTTGGGGGCGAGTGAGCGGAGGGAGCCTCACTGCGGGTCTGGCTCCACAGCGCACAGCGCTGGCTGCCAATGTATCCCTCACCCACTCCCTGGCAGCCTCCACCCCGTCCCCAGCGGCCTTCCACACCGCTCCCTCTGGTGGTGGCAGCAAGCTGGGGAGGTCCATGGCGCTGCCACTCGCTCCTCTCCCTTATCCTCCCCTGCCGTACCAGCCGCCCTACGACGGGATCCTGGGGCACGATGAGCGCCCGCTCCTTCAACTGGCGAATGGGAAGATCGGCTCTGCTCTGTTGGGGGGTACCTACGGGCAGCTCACAGCCGCTGCTCCCAGAGCTCTCGCCCCCCCCAGCACTCCGTGCACCCCGGCCGCCCCCAAGGTGCAGCCGGGCGCCCGCAGCCTGGCCACACCCTCGCCTCTGCTCCCGACTGCCGACGAGCGAAACTTCGAGGGGGTGGTATGGAGCCCCGGGATGGGTCTGTGGCGGGCGGAGGCGGAGAAGCAGCCGGGTGGCGCCCTCGAGGTCCTGGGCTACTGTGCGGACGCTGAGGACGCGGCCAGGGTCAGAGATTTTGCCGTGTTCCAGTGGCACGGGCCGTCCGCGGTCCTCAACTTCCCCATCTGGTGAGTGTCCTGGTTGGCGAGACCGCGGCCATGCCCAGGCCTTAACCGTGGTGCTCTCCGATCTTGGGGCAACTCCGGTCCCCGTTGAGGCCTCGCCCTGAGCCCGCCTTCCTTGTCCACAGCCTCCAGTCGGGGACCCGGCCCAAGACCTCCCCCTTCCGCGGCGTCTCCAAGGACAACTCCAAGAAGTTCGGCGCCGGTGGCCCGGGCGGCCCGGTGATCGGTTGGCGCGCCCGCATCAAGGAGATCCCGGGCGGCGGTGGCGACACCATCCTGGGGGTCTTCTCGACTGCCAGGGAGGCAGCCGTGGCATGGGACCTCGCCGCCATGAGGGTCAAGGGGGTGCGCATGGCCGACACGAACTTCCCGCGCAGCCAGGAGCTCGATCCCCTGTGGACCATCGCTACTGTCGCTTCTTCGGTTGGTGGTTCCATCGGGGACGCGGCCCCCGTGCCCCCCCTCGCCGGGCAGCCCGTGCGGGTCTTCCGGGAGGGCGCCTGGGAGGAGGGCCTCCTCACAGGCCAGCGCCGCGGGACCCGCTGGTGCGTTGCCTTCCCCTCTCGGTCCGAGGAGGAGGCCCTCAGTGAGAAGGAGCTGCGGGAGGCGTGCGTACTGACCCCTGTCGCTGCCCGCGCTCTCGCGCCCCACGCGGCGGGCGGATCCGTTGCCGTGTAGAGCGTGCGGACTGGGACCGCGAGCGATATGAGTTGGTCATCCCCAAACACTGCTGCTCGAGGGGTCCCATGCTTGAAACATCTTCCACTCTTTCGCCCCCGACGCCCTCGACGCCTGGCGCCCCGAGAACCCCCCGGGCTCGGGGACGCCTGTCATGCTCAACTATCCTGCGTCCTCTCAGCTGCTCGGAGAATGGCGTCCTTCCACCTCTCCGTCAGCTCCTCGACGAGGCGGGCGAACGCGGGGTCCGAGAGCCACCTCCCTAGGATCGCTGTGGCCTCAGGCGCGCCTCCCCCGCGGAGGCCAGGGTCGTCTGTCGCCCCCTGGTCGGGGGCCACATGCGCTGCCACGGCCGGCCCATGGGCTGCGGGGGGCTCGGAGTCAGGGCCCGATGTTGCCTGGCGCTTGCGCGGGTGGAGGTCCCACCCGGCGTGTCCCTGGGCGGGGAACAGGCCCCTCGCCCTCGGCTGCTGCGACGGCCCCTCGGTTGGCGTGGAGGGGGGGAGAGAAGTCGTGGACGGGGGCCTGGGCTGAACAAGGGCTCCGGCTGGCGCGGGAGTGGGCTGAGAGGGGTCCCCGGCGGGCGCGGGCGTGGGCTGGGAGGGGGCCCCAGCGGGTGTGGGGGCATCAGTCGTCGCTGCCCGGGGCCGCAACTCCACAACGGATCGGGTCACGCCGACCCCATCCGCAGCGAGCGACTGAAGAATCACGTCGAGGACGCCCGGGGTACCGTCGACCCACGCGGCGACGAGGCACGGCCGGTGCCCCGCCAGGGGAGCCCGGGTAGGCCCAGCGTCGTGCAGGAAGAGCGCCGTCCCCGGCGAGCTCCCGCCCTCCGTCAGGCTCACGGCAGCGATGCTCGCGAGGGGAGCTCGGACGACCGTGAAGCCCCGGAGTCTCACGGACACGGCGCACCGCCCTGCTGGCCCCTGCACCCAGGGATGGGGATGCGCGAGGGGTCGACCCCCAGAGCGGCTGCTCCCCACCCGCCCCATGTGAAACAGGGAGGGACTGCCCTTGGCGCCCACAGCCTCTTACTTCGAAGCTGACGTCGCCATCACCGGTGCTCCACATCCATTGCCCCCCCCCCGGGTGGTCGCCCGTCGTGTACACGCCCAGTTTGCCGCGCAAGGCGCATTCCGGAGTCCCCGGCACCATGTGGATCTCGGCGTGCGAGTGAGGGAGACGAGAGCCTGGCCCCTGGCGCGGGAGCTGCGCGTAAAAATCTAAGCTGCATGAGGCGATTGGTAGAGGACTAGAACGTATCATGGACCATATCGAGCAGGTTTCACACATCACCCTTGCCCGACCCTGACTACTCATCCTTTTTCCTCCCTCGACCGGAGCGCCGACGCGCCCTCTTGCGCGGGGCAACCTCTCCGCTGAGACACTCTATGTGGTCTCGAATCGCACCGCACACCCTTTTCCGGTGGTGGGAGAGCAACGTCCTCGCAAGGCAAGCTTAGGTGAGGACGGAGCCACCAAAAGGCATGCTACGAGTGACTCGCGTGCGGAGGTTTCAGCTAACTGGATATTTTGCTCCACGAATGTCCCATGACGATCGGTTACATGCCCCGATATGCCCACGAAGGTGCCTGGCCCGCTCGGGACATCCAGGGGAGAGCTCCCCGGACAGGGAGACTCTTCCCACGACCCTGTCTCTTATAGCCCAAATTTACGCGCACGACGCTTACGACGAAAATTCGACGGCGTTTTCTACCTCGTCAAACCTTCGCGTGACGAACCCTCTTTTAGGGCACACCTCCTGAGGACACACCTCCTCTCCCACACCCGTTCGCTGAATTATTGGCGCCATATTTGCGATACATGCGTAACATATGTATCATTTATTACTATGGCCGGCGATTCATTGCGCCTTACGTCCCTTATTCCCCACCACGACCGCATTTAGGGTAGGTCCTCGTGACTGGTCCACCCTGCTGCACCCCTCGGCTCGCCCACCCCCCCTCCCCTCCTCGCTGACCCGAGCGCCCTCTCCCCACCCCCGTAGGAAATCGCTCCGTGGGACGACGACATCAGCGATCGATCCTCCCTGACGTCCCGGCCTCCTCTGCTCCTCTGGATGGTAGTCTCCCCCGGGTGCCGCGCTGCTCGTTTGTTCCAGCCACCATAGACAGCCACGCCGTGGCCGCGCCGCTTGAGGGCGCAGCCGATCACCTAGCGCGTTCCCTCGCCGCGTCTGGACGCACCCTTTGTGGGATAGACGCTGCGTTCGTGAAGTGCTGTTGACGTAGCCCGTTGCCCATTCCCGGTCCCGGGAACCTGACGAGCCCCTCCTGGCATGGGAAGGCTGTACGAGGAGTGTCTTGACGGGCGCGTCTACGTGTGCCGATGCTGCAACGGCCACCTTGCTCGCCACGACGACATCATATCCAAGCAGTTCCACTCGCGCAACGGGCGCGCCTACCTCTTCCACACCGTGGTGAACGTGTCCTGCGGGCCCTCGGAGGACAGGCGCATGGTCACGGGGCTGCACACGGTCTGCGACATATACTGCCGGACGTGTATGGCCTACGTCGGCTGGAAGTATGACTTCGCGTACGAGAAGTCGCAGAAGTACAAGGAGGGCAAGTTCATCCTGGAGCGGGACCGCATGGAGGACGCGGGGGTCCTGCGGCACGGCACCCGCGACCCGGCGCTGGCAGTGGCCAACAACGCCCTCTCCCTGATGAACGAGTCCGAGTCCGACTGACCGGGGCCGCCGTATGTTGAAGGAGCCCATCTTCAACTACCCGGGAACACGCGCACGTATAGCTCGGGGAACTGGCCCCGCTCGTCGCTGGTCCCATTGGGTGACTCGTGGAAGGCAAACGTTATCCCCACGCCCTGCGCCCATACCTCGGGGAGGCAGTCGTCGCAGCACAGGCTATCCCCGCCCTTGATCAGGGCGCTGATCATGTACAGTTTGCCCGGCACGAGCCCCTCGGGCGCCAGGTCCATCTTGCAAACGCCGCCCTCCCCCTCCGCCGCCGTGAATGTCCGGCTCGCGACCTGGAGCACCTCAGAGCTGGGGCACGGCTCCGTGCGGAGCTCTGCCCCCGGGGGCGAAAGAAACTCCTGGGACACCGTGGAGAGGGTCAGCCGCGCGTTGAACCAGCTCCGCGGGGCGCAAAGGCCCACCCCGAGGAGTTGGCAGGGGCGGTCAACAGAGAATATGAGCTCGTCCGGGCCATCCTCGTAGATCCACGACTCGTCCGCGCTGATCTCCAGGCACCGCCGCACCCGCGTCATCCCCCAAGGCTGCCGATCGATCTCCCGTACCAGCCCCTCAAGGCCATAGTAGTCCGCCTCGGCCCGTAGCTCCACCAGATACTTCACCGCGGCGGGTGAGTCCGCCGTTGGGCACGGGCACGGGAACTTACCGTCACGGAGCCAGTTGAGGACGTCGTGGAAATGGCGGCCGTCGCGGTCGATGAAGATTCGACCGTTTCCGTCCCGCTTGAGCTCATGGCGCCCGGAAAACATGGCGGCGAAGAGGCTTGGGTGGGGCGCATTGCGCAGGGTGGAGACGGTGGTGCTGAAGAGGTGCCCGCCGATGCTGAGCTCCACCTGCTCGCTGTCCTTGAAGCACTCGGCCACCCGGGTCTTTTCGTCCTCCAGAGCCTCCTTCTCGGCCTCCAGGGCCGCCCGCTCCTGGGCGACGCGGGCACTCTCCTTGCGCAGGGCCTCGCGCGCCTCGGAGGCCATGTCTCCGAGGCTGTCGAGCCCGGAGAAGAAGCGGGATAGGGCCTCCGACGCACCGCTGCATGGGCAATGTGGGTGGGCGAGGGGGCAGGGCTTCAAGGAGGGGGGTTGGTGGGCGCTCCCGCCTGAGGCTCCCCCCTGAGGGCAGCCCTGGGTGGGAACTACCTTGCCCGTTAGGGACCCGGGCGCGTACTGTCGGCACCAACGGGCCCATTGCACCATGTGTGGATGAAAAAACGCGTGCACACTGTTATTGGACTAAAAAAACAACCATCTGCCTCACACCAAGTGCACAGAGGTGGGGGGCGAACCCTAAACAGACCCACTCTCGCGACTCACCCGGCCCCGCCGTCCCGTTTCTCCCCCGAAGGCGAGGAGGCCGACGCCCCCTCCTCCCCACGTCTGAGCTCTACCTCGTCGACGCGCGGCCCCGCGTGTACACGACCGGCGTGGTGGTCGCCCCGCGGCCTGTTCCCAGGCCTGGTCGAAGAGTCTCCCATTTCCCCCGAATCGCCGCTTTTGTCCTCGCTTTCTTATTGCTTCCTCTTTTTCCCCTCCATTTGTGTCCGCTCCAGATCTATGGGAGGTCTCCAAGCGCCACCTGCCGCGTATCATCAGGGGCATGACACATGGTGCTCTCAACCTGCACAGGGGGCCTGAATAATGAGCGACTTTACTCGCTCCCGATCTCTTTGGAGGCGCTGCACCCCCGAGCCCCGCACTTCATCAAGCTGTAGCTCCCTCGTTAGACCGGTCGCTCGAGTGTCCGGGCGGGAATCGCCGCCTGCAGCCCGGGCGAAGCGAGGCACCACACTACTTAGGTGGAGACCCCGCGAGGCCCGTCGCATCCGAGTTCGTCGGACATGGGGAGGGACAGATCTAGGTCGCGGGAGAGGTGAGACCCGTGGGCCATGTGGCCACCCGCCACTCTCAGCCAAATTCCCAGCCGGAGGGGGGGCTCTGGGGGCGCAAGGCCGGCAGCTCAGCGGTCCTCAGGGACCCGTCACGCCGATCATGCCACGAAAGTGACTTCAAAATGGACACCGTCTGTCAAAGGTCCGCCACAACCCCGACGCCCGGGAGCAAACCGGCCTTACCCCCCCACCCCCACCCCATGCAGGGACCGCCACCCGGACTGGGGGCGGGACAGGAGGAAGCGGTCGCGCTCCCCGCAGAGGGACCACAGCCGCGGCCACCGCGGCGGCGACCGTGGGGGCTCCCCCGGCGCGGACCGGGAGCGGGCGAAGAAGGCGACCCTCGCCAAGAAGATCACGGAGCGACTCCAGGCGCACCAGGACAGGGAGGTGTCGGACCAGGACGGCCCGCGGGCGCGGTTCGTGTGGGGGAAGAAGATCGAGCGGGACATCGTGGAGCGGGGAAAGGGACTGGATGAGTTCAAGGGCGACGCGGAGAAGCGCAGGATGGAGGAACGCCTGCGGGAGATCGAGAAGGTGAAAGAGCTGCGGGCGGTGCGCGAGCGCGAGCGGCTGGAGCGCGAGGCGGAGAAAGAGCTGGAGAACCGGCAGAAAACGTACGCCGAGGCGGCGGAGCTGGACGCCAAGGAGGACGCCTTTCACCTCGCCAACGCCGTCAAGCGGTCGGAGATCCGCCTCTCGGAGCACCGCGCCAAGCCCATCGATGTGCTCGTGAAGAACATCCTCCTGGGGGGGCAGTTCGGCCTCGACACGAGCGCGCCGTACCGGGTGTTTGCCGACCTCAACCTGGAAGAGTGCGAGGAGCTGTGCAAGGAGATCGCCGAGCTGGCCGAGCTCGACCGGGCCGACCCCCTCCACCGCGAGTACTGGGGGGCCCTCCGCACGGTGGCCGGCCACGAGCTCGAGGCCCAGCAGCGGGCCGAGGAGGCCGAGCGGAACCGGATGCGCGGGGTGAGCGCGAGTGCGCCGGCGGGGCTGGCTCCGGGCATCGAGGACGACGTGCAGGAGATGCTCCAGGGGAAGAACTACGCCGAGCTCCAGGAGTTGGAGGCCGAGGTGGCGGGGATGCTGGGGGGCGGGGAGGCGGACGACCCCGAGTACTGGGGGGCGGTGCTGTCGCGACTCCGGGTGCACGTGGCCAAGGCCCGGGTCCGGGAGATCCACGCCGACATCCTCGACCGTCACCTGGCCCAGCAGGGCGCGACGGCCGCGGACACGGACCTCGACGTCGGGGCCCTCCGTGACGCCCGGGCCCGCGAGGCCGAGGCCGCCCTCCTGGCCGAGGCGGCGGCGGG
>Ga0181581_10003423_pt1 | contig 12407 bp, 8 predicted proteins | sample 071ome_22_FD_132433 | JGI IMG/M metagenome (GOLD analysis project Ga0181581, IMG submission 132433) | Coastal salt marsh microbial communities from the Groves Creek Marsh, Skidaway Island, Georgia - 071404AT metaG (megahit assembly) | ecosystem: Environmental > Aquatic > Marine > Intertidal zone... | reverse complement strand
TTCGCCACCAAGACGGAAAGATACCACGTAGGGTTCTGGGGGGGTCAAGGAGTGTTTCATCTCGTGAGCATGTTGCCCGGGTGAGTTGGCGTGCGTTTCAGGGGCGTCTCCAGAAGCGAATCTCGGTGCGGGGATGTTGGCGGCCCGATAGTGGTAGGGTGACCCCCTTCACCCCACCCACTGCTTCCGGTTGCGTGAGAGTCGCTTCATGACACCGTGGACTAGGTGGCGAACGCGATTGCCCGCACGCCGCAGTGCGCTCGTGGCAGCGGCCGAGAGGGGGCACTTGGAGGCGGTCGCCGCGGCGCTTGACGAGGGGCTGCCGGTGGACGCGCGGAGCGTGTTCCAGTCGACGCTCCTACACGCGGCCGCGGGGCGGGGGCAGTGGGAGGTCGTTGAGCTCCTCCTCGAGCGTGGGGCCGACGTCTCGGCCATCGACTTCGGTCGCATGCGCCGGACGGCACTGCACCTGGCCTGCCACGGGGGGCACATCCGGACCGTCGAGATTCTGCGCAGCCGCGGCGCGGACGTACACGCGCAGGGGCGGGGGTGGTCCAAGCTCGTGCAGGGGGTCCGGTGTGGCTCCTTCATCGACCACACCGAGCCGTGCTCCGAGTCCCCCGACGCCCTGGCCAAGAACGAGACGGTCCGCCTGGCCCTCAACGAGACGCCGTGGAGCCCGGACATCCACGCCCGCTTCCCGAGGCAGTTCCGCGACGCCGTGCGGGCCGTCTTGCTTTGCGCCCGCCGCGCCCCACCCGAGGGCAGCGGCGGTGGGGGCAGCGAGGAGGGGAGCAGCGCCAGGGGGCGCGCCCGAGTCTCCGACCTCCCCCATGAGCTCATCCTGCTGGTGGCGGAGCGCATGGCGTACCCGATCTCCGCGTGGGTGGACCGGGCGGCGTATCGGGATGCCAGCGGGGACTGAGGCCCGCCGGCCGCCTTCAATCGTCGAAGTCCGAGCTCTCCCCCTCGCTCCCCTCGGCGGCCTGGATCACGAGCTTCTCGAGGAGCGCCTTGGCCTCCCGCTTGGACGCGGCGTCCCGGTCGACGTCCCCGTCCGCTTTACAGATGTCCCCGACCTCGTTCAGCGCCAGCGCTACCTCCTCCGGGGTCACGTTCCGGCCCCCGAACACCTCCATGCCAACGAGGTCCTTCTCCTTCTTGCCGTTGTGGTACAGGAGGAGCGTGGGGAGGGCCACGTCCGGGTACTTGGGGATGGCCTCTGTGGAGATGATCTTCACGAAGCGCGAGTTGGGGTAGCGCCGGGCCAGCTCGTCCAGGCACTCGTTCAGCACCGAACACTGGCTCACGTACTCCTTGAAGAGGTGCACCACCACCCAGACGTCGTCCCCGGCCCGAGTGATCTTCTGCTCCCACTCGTTCGCCTTGATCAGCTCCAAGGTGCCGAATCGGGGGCGCGCAGCAGCCTCTTTCATCGCCGCGATCCGCTGCCGCCGGTATTCCTGCGATCGCGACGGGCGCGGTCGGGGGGCTGAGGGGGTCCACGTCGCCAAAAACAAGACCCCTTGTGGTCGCGAGGGGAGGAATGCCCTGATTCGGCACGTCAGGGCAACTTTGCTGCGGATCTTTCGATCCATGTCCCCCCGTTCGACTCTCGCGCACCTCCAGGAATCGGTCGTCCTCGATCTCGAGCTCCTCCAGCGCAGCAATATCCTCCTCGTCGTCGATGGCCTCCTTCGATGCCGGATCCACTTCCTCCTCCGGGGCGAACTTGTCAGGCTTCCAGGCCTTCGGCCGCTCGGGTAGATTGCCATACTTCACCTGAAGATCCTCCCACACGGTCGTCTTCCCCTCGACGTCCTTATACGTCGTGTGGTAGTCCCCCATCTCGTCTGCGCGCCACTTCCTGCTCGGCCCCCCTCGCGCCCGCCTATCTCCCGGTTTCGGTACCGATGGATCCAGCCCCTAGGGTGCGAGAAAGTGGAGCCTGTGTCGCACGCGCAGGGCCTCTTCGTCCTCGTCGACGGAGGGATTGTCGGGACAGTGTCTGGCACCGTCACGGGCGCTGCCCGGACTCTGCCGACGTACACGAGGGCGCGCCGCCCCCCTCACGCTGGGGCGCGTCAGGCCGCTCCCTTCAACCAGCCGACCCGATGTCTATCCCCGACACATGTCCTGCCACGCACCCCAGGGCGGCCCTCAGAAGAACCTCCAGGGATCCCTGTCAGGGGCGACGTAGTCCTTGGTGGTCCCGGCCAGGCGGAAGCTCCGCACGGCCTCCCGGAAGCCCGCCTCCCCGTCCCTCCAGAGGGCTTCGGGGCACTGCACGGAGAAAGTGTAGATGTAGGGCGTCCCGTCGTCCCCCTTACGGACGGCGCTCACGGCGTACTGGTGCCGGTAGGTCTCCTTGGTCGCCTCGAGCATGGTGGGCGACCCCCTAGCGATCGACTCGAAGTAGTAGTACGGCGCCCCGTCGACCTGGACCTCCTCGGCGCTCTCGAGAGAGTTGAGCGACACGCGCTGCCCCGAGGAGATGCGGGCGGTGGACTTGTCGATGAGCACCGCCTGGGCCAGGTCCCGGGCGTTCCATTCAGCTGGGTCGGACGGGAGGGCCGGGGAGGGGGGGCCCACGTACACGGTCACGGTTAGCGCGTCCCCGAGCGAGGCCAGCTCCGACACGATGCGCTGCCTGCCATCCCCGGTGAGGGGTGCCGCAGACGAGTACCGCTCTGGCTTACGCGTCACGATGAGGGGCAGGGTCTTGCCCGAAGCTGCGCGGGGGGACCCAGGGGGCTGGGTGGGGGACCGTCGCTTGACGGTTCCCTCGGCGTCGCGCCTCGGGTGGCAGCGGGCGGGGGAGGGGGATCGCGGCGCTCACCAGTCGCGGTGGGGTAAGTGAAGCTGTAGGCCAGGGTCTTGTCGCTGAACGCCTTGACGGCCCCCTCCGCCGAGCTGGGGGAGGCGGGCACAGTGAGGGCCGCGACAGCGGCCACCATCATGGCCATCGCCTGACGCCGGGAGCTGTCGACGCCGACATCGTCCTGGGACGAGCTCCTGCGGGGGCGGAGTGCAACACAAGGAGCTGTCGTCCGACGGCATACACCGTGGGATCGCCTCTCTGCAGCTTCCGCACGCGGTGAGGATTGGGGGACCACGGGTGGGGTCGCCCACCTGGCCAGCGTTGCAGGAACCCGCTGCAACCTGCGCTCGCCCTGCGGCGCGAGACGCGCGCGCACAGTGGCGGAGCTCATCGCCAATGCGGTCATCGTCTCTGAACTGTTGTTCCTGGGGAGATGTGATGCGCGGGGGTACGGCAGAGGCAGATAATGTGGAGGGGAGATGACGCTGGACCTGCTCGATGCGAAGCGAGGGTGGAGGGATGGTCAGTGCAGGTTCTTTGATGGAGAACAACGAGGCCTGCGGCACCCCCCACCGCTGAGAGGCCCCCAGTGCCGTTGCCTAGCGAGACTTTCGGGGGCTCGTGTCCGACTCGGTCAGCCATCAGGAGCCTCGGGGAAACTCGCCGGGCGGACTAATGTCCCCGTCCTTGAAGCCCGCCAGGCAGCAGGGGACGGGGCACTGCGACTCGATTCCATCAAATCGAACAAAAGGCTCTCGCCATGGCTGTCGTGACGAGCCGGGCACTCCTCCCTCGTGCCCTGGGGGGACGGTTGAGGCCCCCCACACGAGTAGCCCACTCCGCCGCGCGCGCGCCTCCATCGACGCTCGCGCCACGCACCCGCGCGGTGTACTGCCGCGCTGCGAGCGCTGCCGCGGCGGCCCCGCCCCCGTCCCCTATCCTCCCGGGCGGGGTGGGGCTCAAGAGCGGCGCCCTCAGCGTCGGGGTGGGGCTCGCGCTCAAGCTCCTCGTGCCGTGCCCGGCGGGGCTCGAAGAGCCTGCGTGGAACCTCTTCTGCATCTTCGCGTCCACTATTGCAGGGGTGGTGCTGAAGCCGCTCCCGATGAGCGCCTGGTCGTTCCTCGGGGCCACCGCGGCCGTGGCCACGGGAGGATGCACCTTCCCGGAGGCCTTCCGTGCCTTCTCCAACGAGGCCATGTGGCTCGTGATCCTGTCCTTCTTCTTCGCCAAGGGGGTGGAGAACACAGGATTGGGCGCCCGCCTTGCTTCGCACTTCGTCCGCGGCCTGGGGCGGTCGTCCCTGGGGCTGGCGTACGGCCTCGTCGCCGCAGAGACGGCCCTGGCCCCCGCCATGCCCTCGAGCGCCGCCCGCGCCGGGGCGGTCTTCGCCCCTGTCATCAAGTCGGTGTCGGCGGCGCAGTATTCCACCGCCGAGACGGACGAGTCCCGCCGGAGGCTCGGCCGTTTCCTCGTCATGACGCAGCTGCAGTGCAGCGTTGCCAGCTCGTCCCTCTTCCTCACGGGGGCGGCCCAGTCCTTCCTGTGCCTCCGCCTAGCCTCCGAGATGGGCGTGGTCGTGGCGGGCGCCCCCTTCGTCGCCTGGCTCAAGGGCGCCTCCATCCCGGCTCTCGCAAGCCTAGCCCTGACCCCACTGGCCCTCTTCTGGGCCATGCCCCCGGGCCTGCGGAGCACCCCGGAGGCGCCCGTGGCAGCGCAGCGCCGGCTCGACGAGATGGGGCCCATGTCGCAGAAGGAGGCCACGATGGCCGTGGTTCTCGGCCTCACCCTCGCCGGCTGGGTCGGCGGATACGCAGTTGGCGTGTCGCCCACGTGCGCCGCCATGCTCGGGCTCAGCGCCCTCATGGTCACTGGGTGTCTGACGTGGGCCGAGTGCCTCGACAACCGTTCGGCGTGGGACACGCTCATGTGGTTCGCCGTCCTCCTCGGCATGGCTGCGCAGCTCACGACCGTCGGCGTTATCCCCTACGTGGCGGACCGCGTCGGGGAGGCGCTCACAACGTCCCTCGGCGGCGGGTGGCCTGCTGCGTTCGCCGCCCTCCACGCGGCATACTTCCTCCTCCACTACATCTTTGCCAGCCAGACGGCGCACGTGGGGGCCCTATACACGGCCTTCCTGGCGATGATGGTCGGGGCGGGGGTGCCCGGGCAGCTGGCCGCCCTGACGCTCGCCTACGGGAGCGCCCTAAACGCTGCCATGACGCACTATGCGAGCGGGCAGGCGGCTGTGTATGTCGCGAGCGGGTTCGTGACGTCCGGGGAGGTATTCAAGGTGGGCGCCGCCGTGGGGGCGCTGAACTTCGGGATCTGGGGCACGCTGGGGATGCTCTGGTGGAAGGTGCTGGGGCTGTGGTGAGTAGCACGCGTCGGGCGACCTGGCCCGGGCGCAGGTGACTCAGTGCCTTGAACAACTTTAGGCCGCGGCTACCACCGCACCCGTCCCGACTTCCGGTACTCCAGCGGGGCTAGACTGCTGGCCCTAAACGGAAGCATGATATGCTGCGGCGGGAAGAGCATCATCGCCGCCCCCAGTCTGTGCGACACCTCCAGGTTGTCAGCGCGCACGGGTTGCGTCCGCGCCCGGGGCACCAGCTTGGAGATGAGCTTGCCCCCCTCCACCGCGTCGGCCTTGATGCTGTTCATCCCGCAAATGCGAACGATGAACGTCGCCCCCTCCTTCCGGAACACCTGCGGGGGGGGGGGCGTGGGGACACTTTGTCGCCGCCAGCCACCAGCACGGGGAACCAGTGCCTAGTAGGCGGACCCCTGTGGCGCGGGCGGACGCAGGGCGGCGGGCTCCACGGCCTTGCCCCGCCTCCGCCCGCCCGGACGCGCCGCGCCCCGCGCCCCCCACCTCGAGCATCCCCCGCGCCCGCGCCCGTCGTTGTGAGGGAGGGAAGGGCGTCACGGTCCAGAACACGACCACGGACTCCGACCCCAGGGGGGCATCCCCCCAGGGGTGGGGCGAAGGTAGTGCCCAAGATCCGCTCACCTTGGCCACCAGGCTTCCCGTCACCCCCGCACTCATGTCGTCCGCCCTAAACTACCCGCAAGCGAACGCTACCACCCCTCTGTCCCCTGGGCGATACGCAGCGGCCCCGAGAGTGACCTTCAGGCACTGATTGAGGAGTTGAGCGACTGGGCACGAATAGCAAGCGTAACCGCGACACTGCGCGCACTTATGAGCCACCGGAGCCCCAAATTAGGTAGAAATAAGGGATCCGGGAACGTCCCTCCTCGCGCTGCGGAGGGAGATCGGAGTCAGACCAATGTCAGGTCCTGCGCTGCGTGATCGACCTCCCGTTCCTGAGCCGAATCGCGACGTCCGCTCAAGTGGGCGCTTCCGGTCCCCCTCTCTTCCTCTACGAAGTCTTTTTCCTCACACGAGGTTGGACGACTTCTTTTGGGCAGGAGAATGGTGTCTCTCAAGTTCCAGAAGAGGCTCGCGGCCTCCGTTCTCTCCTGCGGGAAGAACAAGGTCTGGCTCGACCCCATGGAGTCCAACGAGATCGCCATGGCCAACTCCAGTGAGTCGAAAACGCGCCCCGGCCCCGCACGCACGCACCTCGGGGGAGGGAGACACCTCTTGTCACTTCACACCCACGGATTGGCTTCTCTGTCGGAGATGTGGTATTTTGCGGCGTATATTTCATGTCTCTGGACCGGGAGGGCGTGACTACGGCCCCATAGCGCCGCGGACGGGTGGCGGAGCGCAGTCTCTTGTCGCTGGGTATCGGGAGATAGGACGCGGCGGGGCGCTACCGGGTGTGTTCCTGCCGCGAATCGTGGTCTTCGCGCGATATATGGGGGAAGGCGTGACGCTTCGGGAGCCGAGTCGCGCAGTTTGTTGTGGGGGGCGACCCGGCTGCACTCTCTGAAAGCCTTCAGAGAGGAACGCGATTCTGCTCTCCCCCCCGCCTCCTCGGCGCGCACGGGCCTGATGTCCTTGTCGCTCCGGCTCTTCGTGATCGCAGGGCAGGCCATCCGCAAGCTCGTGAAGGATGGGCTCGTCATCAAGAAGAACAACAACATCCACTCCCGCTTCCGCGCTCGCCAGACCGCCGAGGCCAAGTCCAAGGGCCGCCAGTCCGGCTACGGCAAGCGCAAGGGTACCGCCGAGGCTCGTATGCCCACCAAGGTGAGCCGTGAATCCCCCGCGCCGGCCCGCACTGGTCCCAGGACGCGCCTGGGGGGCTGGGGAGGAGGCGCCCCCCGCCCCGCGCCATGGGAGCGCGCTCGCCGCCATTGCGCCGCGCTACCGTCGAGAAGCGGCGATGAGAAGCGATGTTCACGCGTGGGGTCCTTATCACGGTACCGCAGGTGCTCTGGATGCGCCGCACTCGTGTGCTGAGGAGGATGCTCAAGAAGTACAGGGACGGGAAGAAGATCGACCGCAACCTGTACCACGACCTTTACCTCAAGTGCAAGGGTAACGTGTACAAGAACAAGCGTGTGCTCATGGAGGCTATCCACCACGAGAAGGCCGAGCGCCTCCGTGAGAAGAACATCACCGAGCAGTTCGAGGCGCGCCGCAACAGGCTCAAGGCCATGCGCGTGCGCAAGGCCGCCCGCCGCGAGGAGCGCCTCGCCGCCGGGCCCATGGCCGCCGAGAAGAAGTAAGCAACTCGTTGTTTGCTCGCCGCTCGGGCGATTGGGGTGTAAGGGCCGCAGGCCCGCAACACTGGGCTGGGGTCGGGGCCTTCGGAATGGCACCCTGCTCCGGTCTGGTGGCTGCGGCGTGCGTGAGCATGCCGCGGCGAATATAGTCCTGCTTGATGGCCGACTTCTGCATGCTTAGGAGGCGGCTGATCAGGACGCGCCCGCGTTGCTCTCTTGAAAGTGACGAGGGTTCTGAGCATTGAGCAACCACTGGCAGTGCCGAGCTGGCATTTGAGGTGGGCAGAAGGCGCAACTACGAAGGCCCGACGCGCGCACCATCTTCCCCAGTTCGAGCACGCGTCCACGTCCCGCGCACATCGACACAGGCAACCACGAGCGTGTGCGCACAGGTGGAGAGCAGCTCGCTGCATCCCCGGGGGGGGGCAGGACTCGGGCTCCAGCCCTGCGGACTTTACAGCAGTCGGCATGGTAATCCCGGAGCGGCAGTGTTTCATTGACGGCCGCTGGGTGCGGCCAGTCCGCAACGGCCGAATGGACGTCGTGAACCCAGCCACGGAGACAGTCATTGGCACGATCCCGGCGTGCACTGCGGAGGACGCGGTGTACGCGGTCGAGGCTGCAAACCGCGCCCTGAAGTCCTGGCGTAATACCACAGGCACGGAAAGGGCTAAATATCTTCGCGCCATTGCGGAGAAGGTGCGAAGAGCGCGCACAGCCCCGGCGGGGCGCGCGTTCCAACCTCACGACAGAGGGGGTGGTCGACGAGTTCTCGACCGGCACGCGGCACCAGAGCTCGAATGGGGCCAAACCTGCTGCTTTTGCGCAATACATATTGCCACAAGTGCGACATTCGGGTGGATGCGATGCTGTATCGTACCTGGCGCCCCGTATTCCCCCCAACGACCCACCTCATCGCGCAACGACCCACTTCGTGGCCCGCAGTTGCGCCAGAAGAAGACGGTTCTCGCAAAGCTGGAGTGTCTGGATAACGGGAAACCGATAGATGAGACGGAATGGGACCTAGATGACTGCGCAGGTCCGCACGCTGCGAGCTGGGCGCGCCCCTCCTCCCTCAGCCCACCGCTCCTAGCCTCCACCCACAACCTGACACGGCCCTGTTGTGCCCGGCCCCCCGCAGGCTGCTTCGACTACTACGCGGATCTCGCGGAGAGGCTGGACGAGGCGGAGGTGGTTGACGTCGGCATGGAGGAGTTCAAGGCGCGGGTAGTCCAGGAGCCGATTGGCGTGGTAGCGCTCGTGACGCCGTGGAACTACCCGCTCCTCATGGCGTGCTGGAAGGTCGCCCCCGCACTCGCCGCGGGCTGCTGCGCCGTCCTCAAGCCGTCGGAGGTGTGCTCAGTCACGTGTCTGGAGCTCGGGCAGATCGCCAGCGAGGTGAAGCTCCCGAACGGCGTCTTCAACGTGATTCCGGGGCTCGGGGCCGAGTGTGGGGCAGCCCTCGTCGGGTGCCCCGGCGTCCACAAGGTGTCCTTCACGGGGAGCGTTTCGACCGGCCGGGCCATCTCCATGACGTGCGCTAGCAACCTGGTACCGTGCACGATGGAGCTCGGGGGTAAGAGCGCGCTCATCGTGTTCGAGGACGCTGACGTCGACAAGGCCGTTGAGTGGTGCATGTTCGGGGTGTTCTGGACCTGCGGGCAGATCTGTTCGGCGACGTCCCGCCTGCTCGTCCACGAGTCTATCGCCCAGCGCTTCTACCGCAAGCTCAGGGAGCGCGCCGAGGCCATCCGGATCGGGGACCCGACCGAGAAGGGCGTGCGGCTGGGCGCCCTCGTTAACCGTGGGCAGTACGCCAAGGTCCTCGGCCATATCCGCGAGGCGCTCGAGGACGGGGGGACGCTGCTCACGGGAGGCAAGCGCCCGCCCCATATGGCCAGGGGCTACTTCGTTGAGCCCACGGTGTTCGTCAACGTCCGCCCCGGCCACCGCCTGTGGCGCACGGAGGTCTTCGGACCCGTGCTCGCGTGCTGCACCTTCCGTGGCGAGGAGGAGGCGGTCAGGCTGGCCAACGACTCGGAGTTCGGGCTCGCTGGGGCTGTTTGCAGTGAGGACGTGGCGAGGTGCGAGCGGGTCGTCCGGGCGCTCGAGTGCGGCATCACGTGGATCAATTGCAGCCAGCCGTGCTTTTGCCAGCTCCCCTGGGGGGGGGTCAAACGGTCGGGCTTCGGCCGTGACCTCGGTACGTACGGGCTCTCTGGGTACCTGTCGCCCAAGCAGATCACCACCTACGTCAGCAAGGACACGTGGGACTGGTTCCCCGAGGAGCAGAGGAGGGCCAAGCTGTAAGCGAGCCGGCGCGGGGGGGAGCGACCCCAGACAGCCGTCCGGGGCAGTGCCGCCGTCGGTGCTGCTGTCGGTGGCGTCCAGGGCGACGACGCCAGAGACCGGCGGGAGGGTTCGCCCCCGGGGGCGGCTCTCTGTGTCTTCGTATACTCTGCCCGAACGGATTTCGAGTACAGAGTAGCTTCGCGGGGATGGTTTGACAGCTGGTCCTGAAGGTCGCTGTGCCGCATTCCAGCCAAACAAAAGCGAGCTTGAATCGGGAGCCCAAATCTCAGCAAGTGGTATGCTGACAGCTTGCAGTCGTCATACATTATCGTTCAGAGGTCTCGTACGCGCCGTTGCCGCCTCTAATTCGCCGCGCGAGACGGCTAAAGGCTCGTGGATGGGAATGAGCGGTTTCGCGGCCTCCACGGTAGCTGCCAGGGCTCTGGCGGGTGCCCCAGCGCCGCGCACGCCACGTTCGAGCTACAACGCGACGACTGGCGCCTGTTCATGCTCGTTCACGGGAGCGAGTGCCCTACTCACGTCCCGTGGGGGGCAGCCCAAGCCCACTCGGACCCTGGCGACGAGCAGCGGCGCTGGCGACGGCGGGGTCTACTCGGAGAAAACTTCAGAGAAGGAGATGGAGTACTTCGACGTGCTGAACAAGGAGGAGGAGCCCTGGTGGCACCCCGAGGAGTACGACGTCATCGTCGTCGGGGCGGGGCACGCTGGCTGTGAGGCGGCCCTGGCCTCTTCGCGGATGGGGGCGCGCACCCTCCTGCTCACCATGACCCTCGACAAGATCGCGTGGCAGCCGTGCAACCCCGCTGTCGGTGGCCCTGCCAAGAGCCAGCTGGTCCACGAGGTCGACGCTATGGGCGGGTGGATCGGCAAGGTGGCCGACCGCACCTACCTCCAGAAGCGCGTCCTGAACCGCTCCAAGGGCCCGGCCGTGTGGGCGCTGCGGGCGCAGACGGACAAGCTCGAGTACTCGAAGGAGATGAGAAGGGTGCTGGAGGAGTGCCCCGGTCTGGATATCCGCGAGGCGGCGGTGGAGGATATCGTGGTGGACTCGAACGGCGAGTGCCGGGGCGTGCGGACCTTCTTCGGCGTCTCGTTCAAGTCCCGGAGCGTGGTCCTGACCACGGGGACCTTCATGAACGGGCGCATCTGGGTCGGGCGGCGGAGCATGGAGGCCGGGCGGGCGGGGGAGGCCCCCTCCAAGGGCCTGACCGAGGCCCTCACACGGCTGGGCTTCGAGACAGACCGGCTGAAGACGGGCACCCCCGCCCGGGTGGACCGGCGCTCCATCCAGTGGGCGGGGCTGGAGGAGCAGCCGGGGGAGGATGACGGGCACTTTTTCTCCTTCGACCCGCGCGAGCACGTGAGCCGCGAAATGCTCTCGTGCTACATCACGCGTACCACCGAGGCCACCCACAAGCTGATCCGGGAGAATCTCCACGAGACGCCCAAGTACGGCGGGTGGCTGCCGGCCAGCGGGCCCCGGTACTGCCCCTCGATCGAGGACAAGATCGTGCGCTTCGCCGACAAGGAGTCGCACCAGATCTTTCTCGAGCCCGAGGGCCGCGAGACGCCGGAGATCTACGTGCAGGGCTTCTCCACGGGCCTCCCTGAGCGCCTGCAGCTGGAGCTCCTGCGGTCGCTGCCGGGGCTGGAGGGGGCCGTGATGCTGCGCCCGGCGTACGCCGTCGAGTACGACTACCTGCCCGCGCACCAGTGCAACCCGACGCTCGAGACGAAGCGCGTCGGGGGGCTCTTCTTCAGCGGGCAGCTCAACGGGACGACGGGGTACGAGGAGGCGGCCGCACAGGGGCTCCTGGCGGGGATGAACGCGGCGCTCCGGGCGCGCGGGGACGTGCCCCTCGCTCTGCCCCGGGAGCAGAGCTATATCGGGACGCTCATCGACGACCTGGTCACCAAAGACCTCCGGGAGCCCTACCGCATGCTCACCAGCCGCTCCGAGTACCGCCTCGTCCTCCGGTCCGACAACGCGGACGAGCGCCTCACCCCGCTGGCGCGGGAGGTGGGGCTGATCCCGGACGAGCGGTGGGACATGTTCCAGGGGAAGATGGCGCGCATCGGCGCGGAGCGGGAGCGGCTGGCGGGCACCCGGGTGGGCCTCGACTCGGAGGTGGCGCAGGAGGCTGCCCGGCTCTCGGGGCAGGGGACCTCCTCCAACGCCCCGACGCTCGAGGAGCTCCTGCGCCGCCCGCACGTCCACTACCCCGTGCTCGAGCGCACGGGCCACGGGCAGTCGGCAGCGGGCGTCCCCGAGGGCGACCGCCTGTCGGACAGGGAGAAGGAGTGTGTCGAGATCAGCATCAAGTATGCCGGCTTCATTGGGCGCCAGCAGAAGCAGCTCGAGCAGATGATGCGCAAGACGGGCAAGCGGATCCCGGACTGGGTCGACTACTCGGAAATCGCTACCATGTCCCTCGAGTCTCGGGAGAAGCTCGCCAAGATCCGCCCCGGCACCGTCGGGCAGGCGTGGCGGGTCGGCGGGGTCACCCCGGCCGACATCAACAACCTGCTCGTGCACATCGAGGTGCAGCGGCGGCGGCGGAGGGCCGCGGGGGAGGCCGACGACGCGGACGAGGAGGACGGGGGGGAGGGGGGGGAGGGGGGGGGAGCCGGCGCAGCG
>Ga0181581_10003415_pt1 | contig 12419 bp, 8 predicted proteins | sample 071ome_22_FD_132433 | JGI IMG/M metagenome (GOLD analysis project Ga0181581, IMG submission 132433) | Coastal salt marsh microbial communities from the Groves Creek Marsh, Skidaway Island, Georgia - 071404AT metaG (megahit assembly) | ecosystem: Environmental > Aquatic > Marine > Intertidal zone... | reverse complement strand
GACACCACTTGAAGCCCCTCAGGGTACCACGACCCAGAGGTAGCGTTGGTAGCGATGTCGCGGCAGCCGTCTCTCGAAGCGATCAGCGAACGGGTCATCGTGTTCGACGGAGCCTTTGGCACCTTCGTCCAGGGTCTCGATCTCGGCCCCGACGACTTCGGCGGAGCCAGCCTCGAGGGCTGCAACGAAATGCTGTGCCTCACCCGCCCTGACGTGATTCGACAGATGCACGCTGCGTTCCTCGACGTGGGCGTCGACGCCCTCGAAACGGCGAGTTTCGGCAGTTTCTCGACCGTGCTCACCGAATACGACATTCCCGAGCGGGCCTACGAACTCAACGTTGCTGCGGCGCGTCTTGCCCGCGAAACGGCGAACGACTACGAAGCCGACGGCCGTCCTCGGTACGTAGCCGGCTCGATCGGGCCCGGCACCAAACTCCCGAGCCTCGGACACATCTCGTTCGCCGAGTTGCGCGACTCCTACGAAGAGCAGGCGCGCGGACTCATCGTCGGCGGTGCCGACCTGTTCCTCGTCGAGACCTGCATGGATCTCTTGCAGATCAAGGCGGCGATGATCGCCTGTCGTCGGGCCATGGTCGCTGAAGGACGTGAGATCCCGATCCAGGTGCAGGTCACCATGGAGACCACCGGACGCATGCTCGTGGGCAGCGAGATCGGAGCCGCTGTCACCGCCATCGGCGCCATGCGACCCGACGTGCTCGGCATCAACTGCGCGACCGGCCCGGCCGAGATGCAGGAACACCTGCGCTATTTGTCGCAGCACTCTCCGGTGCCGATCAGCGTGCTGCCGAACGCCGGCCTACCGAGCGTCGTCGACGGTCGCACGCATTACGACCTCACTCCGCCCGAACTTGCCGAGTTCCACGCCCACCACGTGCGCGATCTCGGCATCGGCATCGTGGGCGGCTGCTGTGGTACGACCCCGGAGCACATGAAGGCCGTCGTCGAGGCGGTACGCGGCCTGACTCCTGCTACTCGACATCCTGTTGACGAACCGAGCGTCTCGTCGATCTACTCCCCCGTTCCGATCGATCAGGACAACTCGTTCCTCATCATCGGCGAACGCACCAACACCAATGGATCCAAGGCGTTCCGCGAAGCCATGATCGCCGGCGACTGGGACACCTGCTCGAAGATGGCCACTGACCAGATACGTGAGGGTGCGCACGTGCTCGACGTGTGCGTCGACTACGTGGGTCGCGATGGTGTGGTCGACATGAACGAGATCGCCTCGCGTTTCGCCACGCAGGCCAGCGCTCCCCTCGTGCTCGACTCCACCGAGCCGCCGGTCATGGAGGCCGGCCTGCAGCACATCGGCGGCCGAGCCATCCTCAACTCGGCCAACCTCGAGGACGGTGACGAACCCGGTTCACGTCTCGACCGCGTGTTCTCGCTCGCTCGCGAATACGGCGCGGCCGTGGTGTGCCTTTTGATCGACGAAAAAGGTCAAGCACGCGACGTCGAATGGAAGATGGAGATCGCCCATCGTCTGCACCGCATCGCCGTCGATCGCTACGGATTGTCGGCGTCCGATCTGATCTTCGACGCCCTCACGTTTCCTCTGTCGACCGGTGACGACGATCTTCGTCTCGACGCCAAGCACACGATCGACGCCATTCGACGCATCAAGACCGAGATCCCGGGCTGCTTCACCACCCTCGGCGTGTCGAACGTGAGCTTCGGCTTGAAGCCGGCCGCACGTCAGGCGCTGAACAGCGTGTTCCTGCACGAGTGCGTGGAGGCCGGTCTCGATTCGGCCATCGTGCACGCCGGCAAGATCGTGCCGCTGGCTCGTATGCCCGAAGAGCACAAGCAGGTGTGTCTCGACCTCGTGTACGACCGCCGCCGTCCCGGCTACGACCCTCTCACCACGCTGCTGGACGTCTTCGAAGACGTCTCGACCGTCAATTCGGTGAAAGAAGATCGCTCGGGTTGGCCCATCGAGGAGCGTCTGAAGCACCGCATCATCGACGGCGACCGCGAAGGCCTCACCGACGACCTCGACGAGGCGATGGCCACCGGCCTCGCGCCACTGGCCATCGTGAACGAGATCCTTCTCGACGGCATGAAGGTGGTCGGCGATCTGTTCGGCTCGGGCCAGATGCAGTTGCCGTTCGTGTTGCAGTCGGCCGAAACCATGAAGACCGCAGTCGCCCACCTCGAGCCGCAGATGGAAAAGACCGGCGAGTCGACGGCCAAGGGCAAACTCGTGCTCGCCACGGTGAAAGGTGACGTGCACGACATCGGCAAGAACTTGGTCGACATCATCTGCACCAACAACGGCTACGAGGTGCACAACATCGGCATCAAGGTTCCCGTGTCGGAGATGATCGACAAGGTCAAAGAGGTGGCTGCCGATGCCCTTGGAATGAGCGGACTGCTCGTGAAGAGCACTCTCATCATGCGCGAGAACCTGGAAGAAATGAATCGACTCGGACTCGCCGACGTGCCGGTTCTGCTCGGTGGCGCCGCTCTCACCCGCTCGTACGTCGAACGTGACCTGCGAGAGGTGTACGACGGCCGCGTGTTCTACGGGCGCGACGCCTTCGAAGGACTCAACACCCTCGACAAGATCATGGACATGAAGAAGTCGGGAATCGACGATCCCGACTTCGGTCGAGTGCCGACCGGCCGTGTACTTCCTGAACGCACGACGAGCGCTGACGCGCCCACCGATCTGCCACGCCGCTCGCCCGACGTGGCCACCGACAATCCGGTGTTCGCGCCGCCGTTCCTCGGATCACGGATCGTGAAAGGAATCGGCCTCGACGAGATCGCCCAGTACGTGAACGAAACGGCACTCTTCCGCAATCAGTGGCAGTTCCGACCCGAGAACGGCGAGTCCGACGACGATTTCAAAGCACGTATCCGCTCGGTGTTCCGCCAGGAACTGGCCGAAGCCAAGGCGGCCGGCTATCTCGTCCCACAGGTGGTGTACGGCTACTACTGCGTCAACGGCGACGGCAACGACCTCGTGGTCTGGACCGACGAAACGCGCACGGCCGAACTCGCCCGATTCACCTATCCGCGCCAGAAACAAGCTCCGTACTTCTGTATTGCCGACTTCTTCCGACCGGTCGACTCCGAACCCGACTACGCGGCGTTCCACATCGTGACCATGGGTGCGGCAGTGAGCGACGAAGCAGCCCGCCTGTTCGCGGCCAACGAGTACCAGAAGTACATGCTCGTTCACGGCCTTGGTGTCGAGATGGCCGAAGCTCTCGCCGAGCTGTGGCACAAGCGCATCCGCGACGATTGGGGTTTCGGCGCCGAGGACGGGCCGTCGATCGGCGGCCTCTTCCGTCAGCAGTACCGAGGCGGACGCTATTCGTGGGGCTATCCGGCTTGTCCCGATCTGGAGGACAACGCCACCGTGGCCACGCTGCTCGAGGCCGGTCGTCTCGGCATCGAGGTGAACGAGGACACAGGTTGGCAGTACCAGCCCGAGCAGACGACGTCGGCGATCATCTGCCACCATCCTCAGGCGAAGTATTTCGTCGCCCGCTGACGTCGAACCTGAGGAGACGCCATGTTCAAGTGGATCGTTCGCATCGTGATCGCCGCTGCCGTGCTGATCGGCCTGGTGTACGGGGGCATCCTGCTCTGGACCAAGGTGATCAATCCGCCCGAGAAGAGCCTCTCGACCGACGATCTTTCTGCCGTATTGGCCGCGAGCACGACCTCTGTCGCGACCGAGACATCGGTGGCTCCCCCGCCGACCGATGCACCAGCCGGCGTCGACGGAACGTGGACCGCCACTGACGAGTCGACTCTTGGTTATCGGGTCAAAGAAGTTCTCGGGGGCGTCGACACCGAAGGTGTGGGCCGTACCAACGCGGTCACCGGTTCACTCACGATCGCCGGCGCCACGGTGACGGCGGCCGAGTTCACAGTCGACGTGGCCAGCATCTCGAGTGACAGTTCGCGTCGTGACGGTCAGTTCAACGGCCGCATCATGGACACTGCCACCTATCCCACCGCCGACTTCGTCCTCACTGCGCCCATCGAGCTCGGAGCGATTCCGGCCGATGGCGAACAGATCACCGTCGACGCCACCGGAGATCTCACCTTGCGTGGCACCACCAATCAGGTGACCTTTCCCCTCACCGCCGAATACGCCAATGGACGGATCGGCGTGTTCGGCAACATCTCGGTCACTTTCGCCGACTACGGCATCCCGAATCCATCGAATGGCTTCGCCGTGACCGGTGACGACGGTCTGCTCGAATTCGTTCTCGTGTTCGCCCGCTGAGCAACTGCGCAGCGAGCCGTCGGTCAGACCGTCGGCTGACTCTTCTCCCACGCGTCGGCGAGTGCTGCGTACCGACCGCCGAGCACCACCAGTTCGTCATGAGTTCCGAGTTCGGCCAAGCGTCCGTCGTCGACCACTGCGATGCGATCGGCTCGCCGAACGGTCGAGAGTCGGTGCGCCACCACGACCACAGTTCGACCGCTCATGAGCCGTTCGAGGGCTCGTTCGACTTCGGCTTCGGTTCCCGGATCGAGATTCGACGTCGCCTCGTCGAGAACCAACACGGCTGGGTCGACGAGGGCGGCTCGAGCCAGTGCCACCAATTGACGTTCACCGGCTGACAATCGCGAGCCGCGTTCGCGAACTTCGGTGTGCAGGCCGTCGGGAAAAGCTTGAAATCGGGACAGCGCGCCGATCGAGGCCAGTGCCCGTTCGATCTCGACGTCGGTGGCGTCGGCGCGCGCAATGCGAACGTTCTCGAGAATCGAACCAGCGAAGCAAAAACCCTCTTGTGGCACGACGACGATGCGTTGACGTAGTTCGGTGAGCGACGCATCGCGCAGATCGACACCACCGAAGCGCACCACGCCGGTCAAACCCGAATCGGGAGAGCGTGTGGGGTCGTAGAGACGCGCCATCAACTTGGCCAGCGTCGATTTGCCGGCTCCGGTCGGTCCGACGAGGGCGAGACGCTCGCCATCACCGACGGTGATCGACACCGACTCGAGCGCCGGACGTGTCGAACCCTGATAGGCGAAGGTCACTTCACGCACGTCGATCTCGCCACGACGGGGCAGTGATTTGGGGTCGGTCACTTCGTCCACGTCGGGAACGGCATCGATGATCCCGAACAGTTTGTGGAGGGCCGCCGCCGACGACTGCATCGTGTTGTAGAGCTGGCTCAACTGCTGCACGGGATCGAACAGGTTGGCGAGCAGAAGGACGAAAGCGGTGATGGTGCCGATGGTGACCGAACCGCGATGCACGAGCCAGCCACCCACCCCGATGATGAGTCCAGTGGCGGCGATGCCGGCGAACTCGACCAGACCGAAGTACCAGGTGCTGACACGCACGCTGTGCATGTGCGATCGGAACAGTCGACGGTTGGTCCGATGGAACTTCTTCGAGTACTCGACCTCCTGGCCGTAGGCCTGCACGACTCGCACACCCGTGATGCCTTCCTGCAGAGTCGACAGGTTGTCACCCACTCGCTCACGAACGTCGAGGTAGGCCTGATTCGACATCCGCTGGAACTTGATCGAGGCCGCGAAGATGAACGGCATCACGAGGAATGCCACGAGCGCAAGTTGCCACGACATCACGACGAGCAAGATCGACGCCAGCACCAGGAGCAAAAAAGCCGACACGAACTGCAAAAGTCCGAACTGGATGAGTTCGCCCATCGACTCGATGTCGGCAGTCATGCGCGACACGAGCACTCCGGCTTTCTCGCGGTCGAAGAAAGCCATCGACTGCCGTTGCATGCGCTGAAAGGTGAGGACACGCAGATCGCGAAGGAAACCCTCTCCTGCTCGGTTGAGAGTGACGAATTGCAGACGACCGACCACGTAGCCGAAGAGGACGATGCACACGTACACCACCACCGTGGTGTTGAGTGCGCCACCATCTCCTTTCTTGATGCCGTTGTCGATCGCGTAGCGCACGAGCGTCGGACCAGCGAGGGTCACCATGGTGCTCAGCACCACGAGACCGAGGGCGAGTCTGATGAAACGACGTTGGGCCGATGCCACCTGATACGCCCGTCGGAGCACGCCGAGGGTTTCGCCACGATCGAGGCGATCCTCGTCGCTGACGGCGTTCATGCCCCACACGGCTACGCCCCACCCTCATCGGACGTGACGACTGCCCGCGTTCGCGCGCTCTCTCCGGTCGCCTCGTCGAGCGTCTCTTCGGGCGTGGCCACCGGCTGGTCGCCGTCGCCCACGTCGTCACGCACCGCCCAGGCAGCGAGCACCTGTCGGTAGCGCTCGTTGGTGGCCAGCAACTCGTCGTGGGTGCCGACGGCAGCCGCTCGACCTTCGTCCAACAACACCACGGTGTCGGCGAGAGCGATGGTTCCCGGCCGGTGGGCGATCACGATCGTCGTGCGGCCCTCCATGACTGTGGCCATGGCGTCGCGAATCTCGTGCTCCTTCGACGGATCCACCGCCGACGTTGCGTCGTCGAGGACCAACACCCGTGGGTCGGACACGATGGCCCGTGCGATGGCGATTCGCTGACGTTGTCCTCCGGACAACGAATAGCCGCGTTCACCGAGCATGGTGTCGTATCCATCGGGAAGTCGCATCACGAAGTCATGGGCTCCGGCGAGTCGAGCGGCCCGTTCGATCGTCTCGTGAGACGAGTCGGGTCGAGCGAACCCGATGTTGGCCGACACGGTGTCGTGAAAGAGGAACGTGTCTTCGAACACGATGCCGACCGCCGAGCGAAGATCGTGCAGGCCTAGATCTCGCACGTCGATGCCATCGATGCGTACAGCTCCGTCGTCGACGTCGTGGAACCGCGACAGCAGTCGCACCACCGTCGACTTGCCCGATCCGGTGGCTCCCACGAGCGCGACCGCGTGTCCGGCCGGAATCGAAACCGAGAAGCCATCGAGAAGAGGACGCGCCGGGTCGTAGCCGAAACGAACGCCGTCGAATTCGACTGCACCGACGCGGTCACCGGCTGGCAGCCGTTTGGGTGTGGGCGGATCGACGATCGCACTCGGGGTGGAGAGCACCTCGTTCACGCGCATGAGGGCGACTGCAGCGCGCTGGCCGAGCGCGACCGTCATGCCGATGTTGCGCAACGGCCAGATCAGCATCGTGATGTAGGCGTTGAACTTCACGAGGTCGCCGACGGTCATCGAACCGTCGATCACACGATGGCCTCCCATACCGAGTACGGCGATCAAGCCGAGCGACGGAAGGATGTCGATGGCCGGCAGGAAATTGCTGCGGATACGAGCCGCCTTCATCGATACGCGCCGGATGTCGTCGGCTTCGACTTTCAACTTCTCGGCCCGAACCTTTTCGGCTCCGAATCCCTTGATCACGCGGATACCCGAGACCGTCTCTTCCACCACGGTGGCGAGCTGCGCCTGCTCGGCCTGTACGGCGAGCACCGCCGGATGAATACGACGCGAGAAGCGATTGGCCAACACGTTGACGAGTGGAAGCGGTGCCAGGGCCACGATGGCGAGCAGGGGTTGCGAGGTGATCAACAGCACGACGACGGCCAGGATCATCGCCACGTTCGACAACGTGATCGGAATCATCACCACGAAGGCCTGCAACTGCTGCAGGTCGGACGAGGCGCGACTCATCAACTGTCCGGTGGCCATCTGATCGTGGTACCCGGAATGAAGTGTGAGGAGATGCGAAAAGATCCGCTCGCGCAACCTGGTCTCGGTCCATCGGCTCTCGCGGAAGGCCACCCAACGGCGCATGGCCGTGAACAATCCGGCGATCACACCGGCCGCCACGACGAGACCGGCCCACAGAGCGAGTGACCCATTGCCTTCGATCCCGCGGTCGATCCCCAACTTGGTGAGCTGGGGTACCGCCACCTTTCCGGCCGTCCAGGCCAGCCCGATCGACACGCCGGCCACCAAACCCCACTTTTGTTCGGCCAGGGTGCGCCGCAGGAGCAGCCAGCCCTCGGCGGTGTCGGGCTTGTCGGGGCGGCTCACGACTCGAACCTACAGAAAACACCAGTCCGCAGACCGTGTCACACCCCTTCGGCACCATTCGTCCATGACCCGAATCACCCGTGTCCCCGACGACCAGATGACGTTCGACGGATTCGACGCCTTCGTGGCCGAGCAGTCGACCCCGTTCCGTCTCGACGACGAAACCTGCCGAATCGGCCTCGAGTGCATCGCCGAGATGCGACGCATCCTCGACGGATTCGCCGAACGCGCCGCCTGACCGACGCGTCAGCCGGCCGACGGCGACAGATCGCGCACTGCCTCCCAGAACTTCAGTTCCGGGTCGAGACCCAAGATGGCGAGTGAACTCGTCGTCACACCATTGGCGAAGTACTGATCGATCACCTCGCGGCAATGGGCTGGCGAGCCGTGCACCACCAGATCGTCCACCACCTCGTCGGGAATCGCCGCCAGCGCAGCTTTGCGATCGCCGGCCTTCCATGCGTCCCACATGCCCTGCAGTTGATCGCCACGGCCGAGCCAGTCGTGGAACGCCGCGTACACCGGAACGTTCAGATAGGCCGCGATCGCAAATCGGGCCGACGCCCGCACCACATCGGCGTTCTCGCTCGGGCAGACGAAGATTCGAGCCACGATCTCGCGGTCGGCGCCACCGGCGGCGTCACGGACGACCCCGGCCACCTTGGCCACGTCGGTGGGCGACAACCAGTTGATGATCGCGCCATCGGCCTCGCGTCCGGCCAATCGCAACATGCCTTCACGGAGAGCGGCGACCAGGATCTGCGGCTTCTGCTCGGGACGAACACCCAACTTGAACCCGTTGATGTCGAAGGTGTCGTACGTCTTCACGATCTTCTCACCGGTGAGCGCGTCGTTCAGGAAACGCACCACGTCACGCACCTTCTTGTACGGCTCGACGAAGGGAACTCCGTTCCAACGTTCGACGATCACATTGCTACTCGAACCGATTCCGATGGCGAAACGCCCGGGAGCGGCGTCGGCCAGGCTCGCCACGCTCTGCGCCATGCACGCTGGAGACCGCGTGTAGGCCGGCACGATGGCCGTACCGAGTCGCAGTCGCGGTTCCCACGCCGCGGCGAGGGCGAGTGGTGTGAAGGCGTCGGCTCCGTCGGATTCAGCCGACCAGATGTCGGTGTAACCGAGGTCGGCGAGTTCACCCAACTTCTCTCGGTGGCTGTGCAGTGGACCGGGAAGCGGGACGGTCATCCCGTCACGACGAGGAAGTGACGATGTCATGGGGCCATTGTGGCCCATGGGGATCAGCGCGCTTTACCCGAGGGGCCGGGCCCGGGCATGTCGCGCCAGAAACGCACGATGCAACTCTGGCTTGCGGTAGCCATGAGAGTTCCGTCCTCGGCGAACATGTGCACGAGACCGTGCCCGAAGCCGCGCTGAACCATGTGGATGCGAATGTCGAGCAGCACCCACTCGGTGGGAACCAACCGGCCGATACGCAACGTGTTGTCGAGGCTGTTGCCCCCGCCGCGGATACCGAGTGACTGACCCACGCCCATCGGCACGAAGTCACCGAGGATGGCGAGAGTGGCGGTGTCGACACCGTCGAGCACTTCAGGAATACGCGACCACAACAACACCTGACCATCACCCGGAGTTCCGTCGAGATCTTCCAGTCGGTCTCGACCCTTCACGACACGTTGGTCCATCCGTCCGCTGATCGAATCCGACCAGTCGAGTACGTGGGGTCGCTCCTTGCATTCGTTCGGCAACGGCAAACCGGTGGGCATCGTCTCGAACTGCCCGGTCTCGTCGAGGTCACGATCACCGAGAGCTGCGTTGACGGTGAGGATCTCTCGATCGCCGACATGACACACGGCGCGGGCCTGCGTGATCTGATGCCCGCTCACGGCAACGGTGACGTCGATATCCATCGTCTCGCCCGGTTTCGCATACGACAGGTATTGCGCAGTGGCCCACACCGCTCGCCGCCCCGACGTGCCTTCCATGGCGGCGACTGCGGCCGCCAGACCGCAGCCTCCGAACAAGAATCCGCCGGCCGTCGAGATACCCGGCACCACCGGAAGGATCCAGCGATACGGATTGTGAGTGGGCTCGAGCCCGAGGAACTGGCGGCTGTCCATCGGCGACGACTCTACGAGTCGCACTAGCGTCCCTCCCATGTCGTCGACCTCGAAGCCGTCACAGTCATCTGATACTCCGTGGACCGGCGACGCCTGTTCGCTCGTCGACGCCTTTCGTCGCGGAGATCGCTCCCCCGTCGAAGAGCTCGACGCCACGTTGTCGGCCATCGCGTCGAGCGACCTCAACGCCTTTTCGTTCCTCGACCCCGATCGGGCGCGTGACGCCGCCTCTCGGGCGGACATCTCCCTTCCCTTCGGAGGAGTGCCCATCGGGGTGAAGGAACTCGACCGAGTCGAGAACTGGCCCGACACCGAGGCATGCGCGGTGTTCGCCGACCGTAAAGCGACCAACACGTCGGTGATGGTGCAGCGGCTCGAATCGGCCGGAGCAGTTCTCACCGGGCTCACCACGGCCAGCGAATTCGGCGGCGTGAACGTGACGCGCACGGTGTTGAACGGCGCCACCCACAACCCGTGGGTGCACGGCCGCACGCCTGGCGGTTCGTCGGGTGGCAGTGCGTCGGCGGTCGCCGGAGGACTGGTCACCCTGGCCACCGCCGGAGATGGCGGCGGATCGATCCGCATTCCGGCCGGTTTCACCGGACTGGTCGGACTGAAAGCCACCTTCGGGCGCATTCCGCGCGCACCCAAGGTGCAACTCGGCAATCTCACGGTGAACATCGGCTGCGTGTCACGCAGCGTGCGGGACACCGCACGTTGGTTCGACGTGAGCACCGGTCGCGACGCTCGCGACCCCTTCAGCCTTCCCGAACGAACCACATGGGAAGCCGAACTCGGATCGTTCCGCGACGAATTGCGTGGGGCGCGAGTCGCGATCGTTCCCGACTGGGGCGGAGCAACCGTGTCACCGGCCATGTGGGAGGTATTGCGAACCGAGGCCGAGGCGCTGGCCGCTCGCTTCGGCTGGACGATCGTCGATCTCGACACGTCGCTCCCGAGCATGGGAGCCGCGTGGAGCATCAGCGGGATGATCGAGATCCACGCCGAACTCGGAGAGCACTGGCCCGAGTGCGCCGAAGTTCTGACACCCGAGATGCGATTCGGGCTCGAGAGCACCATCGGCCGTTACGGCACCGATGCTCGCGCTCGCATCGAATCTCGTCGCGCCGCCCTGAACGAGCGCATGGCCGAGATCTTCGATTCGTCCACCGGTGTCGACTTCGTAGTGACGGCCAGCAACCCCGACGTGGCCTTCGATGCCGAAGGGCCGCTGCCATCGGTGTTCGGTGGCGTGACGGCCGGAGCTGGCAACAACGGACGCCTCACCTTCCCGGCCAATCTGCACGGCAACGCCGCCGTTTCGATTCCGGCCGGCTTCGTCGACGGCCTGCCCGTCGGTCTTCAAGTGGTGGGTCGCCACTACAGCGAACAGTTGCTCCTCGACATCGCTCTCGACATGGAACGTGAGCGACCGTGGCCACTGGTCGCTCAGAACTCGCCCCGATGACCGACTCTTTCCCCGCAACAGGCGTTCATCGTCGCGCCCTCGCCGTCGGGCTGGTGATGGCGACCTCACTCGTCGCTTTCGAGACGACAGCCTTGCTCACCGCACTACCGACCGTGTCCGACGAGTTGAACGGCGACGCGTTGTACGGTGCGACGCTCGCCGCGTACATGCTCGCCAACATCATCGGATTAGTGACGGTGGGCGAACAGGTTGACCGACAAGGTCCTCGTCTTCCCTTCCTCACCTGCCTCACGATTTTCTCGATCGGGCTCGTGGTGGCGGGCGTGGCCACGTCGATGTGGATCGTGTTGATCGGCCGCGTCCTCCAGGGTGCCGGAGCCGGAGGGGTGGCTCCTCTCGCTTACGCCGTGATCAATCGTGTGTGGCCGAGCGAGCGACAGCCGCGCATCTTCGCCTGGGTGTCGGCGGCGTGGATTCTTCCCAGTCTGGTCGCACCTCTCGTCGCCGGGTGGCTCACGAGCGAAGTGAGTTGGCGATGGGTGTTCGTCGGGATGTTGCCTCTCGTCGCCGTCACTGCGCTCGTGACCGCCCCGGCCATGACCGATATCGCCACCGTGCCGCGGACCGACCGCGGACCCACGCGCATCGTGCCGGCGATTCGACTGAGCGCAGGTGTCGGCGCCTTGGTCGCCGGTGTACAGAACGCTCAGTGGTGGCTGGCCATCTCGCTCGTGGTGATCGGCCTGGCTCTCGCAGTTCCGGCCTACCGGCGCCTCATGCCACCGGGTTCGCTACGCGCTCGACGCGGCCTCTCGGCCATTGTCGCCACGCGCACCATGGCAACGGCAGCGTTCCTCGGTGTCGACTCGTTCGTGCCACTCGCCGCCGACCGCATTCACGGTTCATCGGCGACTGTTCAAGGTTT
>Ga0181581_10003410_pt1 | contig 12428 bp, 11 predicted proteins | sample 071ome_22_FD_132433 | JGI IMG/M metagenome (GOLD analysis project Ga0181581, IMG submission 132433) | Coastal salt marsh microbial communities from the Groves Creek Marsh, Skidaway Island, Georgia - 071404AT metaG (megahit assembly) | ecosystem: Environmental > Aquatic > Marine > Intertidal... | reverse complement strand
GGTCGACAGGCCCTTGTCGGTCGACGAGGCGGCAACCGCCGCGGTGCCGGCACCGATCACCGCCGGCGCGCAACTTGATGTGACAAGGCCGGCAAGGGCAATCATGGCGATTGGCAGGGCGAGCCCTGGGCGAAGACGGGGGGCGGCGCTGGAAATCCCGCCTGGCGTTGCTGCTGACATTCTGGGCTGTTCCCTGATTTATGAGTGACTTTGCCTGTAGATGACGTTGGTTGTGACTAACACCATGCGGTCAATGTGCCGCCTGCTGAATCGACGGTCAAGAGGTGGTGCCGCAAGGTTCTTGACCGTGAGTCCTTCTCCACGAGGCCTTTCCTCGCAACACCCTTCATTGCGGAACCTTTCACCCATCGCACCGCCATGCATCCTTCAAATGACGAATTGGCAAGACACTGCCACGTAAAGGTGGCGAAATCTGGACAAGATCGAATCGCCATTCGACATTGTTGGACAAATGCCGGCGTGAGGCGAATTCCTGCGCGGCGCGGCAGATCCGGCGCCGTTGCTGCGGTGAGGGAATGCCGGTTACATCGGGCTGCCGCCGAAATTTCACTTCACAGAAAATGATCACCCGGTGGCGGTATGCCACGATATCGATCTCGCCATTCCGGCCACGCCACCGGCGGGCCAGAATACGGTGCCCGGTCAGCCGCAGCCAGATCATCGCCAAAGTCTCGGCGCCCCGCCCCTGACGCTCGGACTGGCGGCGGTCACGCATTCCGGTCCGGCGCTGCGTCTGTGTCGGCGTTCAATTCCAGGGCCAGCCGATAGACCCGGTTGCGCGGCAGGCCGGTCGTCTCGACCACCGATTTCACCGCGTCACGAAGCCGCTGTCCGTCAAGCTCGGCGCGAAGCATGGCTGTTAACTGGGCATCGTCAAACGCTGGTTCATCATCCGATTTTCCCGCCACCAGCACCACGATCTCGCCCTTCAGGCGCGACATGCCGGCGATTTGTGATGCCAGCTCGGCAAGATCGCCACGCAGCACCTCCTCATGCATTTTGGTCAGTTCGCGCGCCACGACGGCCTGCCGCGGGCCCATGATGTCCGCCATGTCTGAAAGGCTCTGTGCCAGCCGCGCCGGCGTTTCGAACCAGATTGTTGTCGCCGCAAGATCGCACAATTCGGTGATCTGGCTTCGCCGCGCCCCGCCGCCGCTGGCAAGAAAGCCGGCAAACATGAAGCGATCGCTTGGCAGTCCGGAGACAGCCAGCGCCGCGAGCACGGCGCTGGCACCCGGAACGGCCTGAACCGGGATGCCCTGTTCGCGGCAGGCGGCGACAAGCTTGTACCCGGGATCGGAGACCAGCGGCGTGCCGGCATCGCTGACAAGCGCGACAGATTTTCCCTGTTCAAGCTGCGCGATGATCCAGGGCCGCATCTCTGCCCCATTATGGTCATGATAGGGCACCATCCTTGCCATGCTGCTGGTGCCTGTCAGCCGCAACAGCTTGCGGGTCACCCGCGTGTCCTCGCAGGCGATCACCTCGACCGCCGCCAGCGTTTCGGCGGCGCGGCGCGAGAAATCACCGAGATTTCCGATCGGGGTTGCGACAAGTATGAGAGTGCCGGCGGCGGTCATGTCATTTCCGTCATGGCGAGCGTGCGGGTCAGAAGATATAGCCGATTAATGACTTGCGCGCAAAAACAGGTCATCATGATGTACAGGCCGAAGGGAGAGGGTGGATGACAAGGTTGTGGCAGCTCGGTGTGGCGTTGGTCCTGGTGACGGGTCTGGCGGGATGCGGCGTGGCTGTGGATCAGCGCACGCTTCAGACGACAGCCGCCCCGTCCCAGGCAAGCCGCGCCGACACGGCCATCACCCCAGCTCCCGAAGCAGCACCCGAACAGGTTTCCGACGCGCCATCCGCAACGGTCACGACAGACCGGACACTTGTGCAGACCCCGGCAAGCGCTGAAATCCAGACAGATTTTGCGGCAGATACTGCCCCAGATATTGCTACAGATATCGCTACAGATGACGGCGAGGTGGACATGGCTGCCGATGAAGATGTCGAGATTGCCAGTCTTGCCCCGTCGGCGGCGGCAAGCATCGATGATCTTCTGAAACCTGAAGAACCGGCTGAAGCGCAACCCCCGCAGGTGACAACGCCGCCGCCGCCGGAGGATGCAGCAAAAGATCAGGCTGATGGTGACGGTGATCTGGATGTCAGTTCCGCCCCCGGCACGCCCTTATTGCCCGCCGGTGACGCGGTCCGGGAGAATGATGGCGAAAGGGATGAAGGCCAGAAAGGTGATGGCCGGAAGGGTGATGGCCAGACAGATGATGCCGGTATAGCAGGGGATGTGGTGGGGAATATCATCTGGAATCTCGAAGCTGCCAATCGCGCACAGCCGCCGCCACCGCCGGAGCCACAGATTCCGGTCGGCCCTGATCCGTCACTGGCAAGTGACGCGCTGGAGGCCGCCTTCGCGCAGATCGCCAGACGCGGACATTCATTGCCGGATGATGTGTTCGTGCTGCCACCAAAGGTGGCGGGCACGACCCGTATCGCGCTGTTGATCCCGGTCAGCGGCCCCCATGCCGCGCTTGGTGCCGAGCTGCAGAAAGGTGCTGAACTGGCCCTTTTCTCAGTGCGCAATCCAAAGGTCGAACTTCTTGTTTTTGATACGCATGGTGACGGGCCAGACGTTGCCGCCAGCCAGGCGGTGGTCGCCGGGGCGGATATTGTTGTCGGGCCGCTCTTCTCGGACGCTGTTGTCAGCGCCCGCAAGATTGTCAGGCAGGCCAATATTCCGATGCTGGCGCTGTCGAACAACCTGAAGATAGCCGACAGTGGCAGCTGGCTTCTTGGCTATGTGCCGGAACAGCAGGTCGATGTTATCCTTGGCCACGCATTGACAGCGGGCGGCAACAGGGTCGGGATTATCGCCGAGGACGCCCCGTTCGGTCAGACACTGGCCCGGCATGCGGTGGACAGGCTGGCGCAGTTCGGACTCCGCCCGGTGGACTCGCTGACGCTGACAAGCAGCATGCTGGCAGACGAGGATCAGCTGAGATCGGCGATCCGGACCTTCACCGGCTATCAGCCGCCGGCCGCCGATGAAACGGCACCGGCCTTTGCAGACTTGCCGCCGGCACGGTTTGACGCCCTGCTGTTTGCCGGAAGCGCCGATTTCGCGCTGCGCACCGCGCCCGTCCTTGCCTATTACGATGCCGACCCGGAACGGGTTCTCTATCTTGGCAACGCGCAATGGAACCAACAGCGGATTCTGACCGAACCGTCGCTTCAGGGCGGTGTGTTCGTCTCGCGGCCAACTGGCCGTGATGACGCCTTCAACAGGCTCTGGTCCGACATCTGGAGGTCACGGCCGGGGTTGTTGGCACGGCTCAGTTTTGATGCCATGGCGATGGCAACGGTGCTGACCGGCCAGCAACGCCAGCTCTGGCAGGCCGCGCTGGAATCGGAATCCGGTTTCAGCGGGTTCAGCGGCGCCTACCGGTTGCTTCCCGGCGGCGGAAATCAACGCGCCTTCGAGCTTCGCCGGATCGAGAATGGCGTGTCAGCCATGTTGCAGCCGGCTCCGGATAAAATTTAGGGGGCAGGATCTAGGCGGGCATGAGATCGGCCAGAATGCCATCAAGAAGCAACCGCCCGGCGGGGGTTGCCCGAAGTTGCCCGTCGCTATTCTCCAGCATTCCGGACTCCACAAGCCGGTTCAGCGCGGTCTCGTCAAGCCATGAGGCGCGGCTCCCGAACCGGGCCTCCATGGCCGGCATCGACACCCCCTCGGCAAGACGCAACCCCATCATCAGCCATTCGGCGACGCTGTCCGCGCGTCCATCCTCGGTAATGATGTCGATGGCATGGCCGGACTCCCCGACCGCTTCCAGCCAGGCTGCCGGGCTGCGGCGCGTGGCAAGGCCCAGCCTGCCATCAGGCAGAGTGAGGCGCCCATGCGCACCGGGCCCGACGCCGAGCCAGTCCTGCGCCCGCCAATAGACCAGATTGTGACGGCAGGCCTCGCCGGCGGCAGCATGATTGGAAATCTCATAGGCGGGAAGCCCGGCGTCGGTCATGACGTCGTTGGTCATCTCATACATCTCGGCTGCCTGATCGTCCGGCGGGATCAGTGTCTCGCCGCGACGTGTGCGGGTGTGAAAGACGGTCCCCTGCTCGATGGTCAGCTGGTATAGCGACATATGCGTCAGGCCAAGATCGAGCGCTTCGCGCAGCTCATTTACCCAGCCGGCAGCTGTCTGGCCGCGCTGTGCATAGATCAGATCGATCGAGACGCGCGCGAAATGCTGCCGCGCTGCCGAGATGGCATTACGGGCCTCATCGGCCGAGTGTTCGCGCCCGAGAAAGGCAAGCCCTTCGTCACGAAGCGACTGTACACCAAGCGAGATCCGGTTCACCCCGGCGGCGTGAAACCCCTCGAACATGGCAGCTTCACTGGAAGTCGGATTCGCCTCGGCGGTGATTTCCACATCATCGGACAGTCCGAAAAGCCGCTCAGCTTCGGCGACAATACCGGCGACCAGAGATGGCGGCATCAGGCTTGGTGTGCCGCCGCCGAAAAATATCGAGACAAGCTTGCGTCCGGCGCCGTAATGCGCCGCCATATGCGCCATCTCGCGGTGATAGGCGGCGGCAAAGCGCGCATGATCGATATCCTGCGCGACGTGGGAGTTGAAATCGCAATAGGGGCATTTGGCGCGACAGAACGGCCAGTGGATGTAGAGCGCCAGCGGAGTTTTGCTGCTGCTGCTCATGCAAAGCAGGCATCGACCAGCCCGGCAAAGGCGCGCGCCCGGTGCCCCATGGCCAGCTTGGTCTGCGGCTCCATCTCGCCAAAGGTGATGTCATGCCCCTCGGCAACGAAAATCGGATCATATCCGAATCCGCGGTCGCCGCGCGGCGGCCAGACAAGCTGCCCGTCGATCCGCCCCTCAAATCCTTCCTCATGTCCATCGGGCCAGCACAGCACAAGCGCGCAGATGAAATGTGCCCGCCGATCGGTGCCACCGGTGGCGGCAAGCGAGCTTTCCACTTTCTGCATTGCCAGAATGAAATCCTTGTCCGGTCCGGCCCACCGCGCCGAATAGATTCCCGGGGCACCATTCAGCGCCGGCACCACGAGGCCCGAATCATCGGCAAGTGCCGGCTTGCCAGTCGCCGCCGCGGTGGCCCGCGCCTTCAGCGCCGCGTTGCCTAGAAAGCTGTCCTCGGTTTCCTCCGGCTCGGGAAGATCATAGGTCCTTGCCGAGGTGACAAGGAACGGCCGGCCGTAGAAAAGCGCCGTGATCTCACGCAATTTGCCGTCATTGTGCGAAGCAATGACCAGCTCGTCCTCGGTGAACATCCGTGCCATGGGTCAGCCTGTCGTTACCGGTCCCGTCGATCAGAACGCGCCGCGCACGGCGGCGGCCTGCAGCGTGAAAAGCTGCTGGCATCCGGCTTCTGCCAGATCGAGGATCCGGTTCAACTCGTCGCGGCTGAAGGGTCGTTCCTCACCTGTCGCCTGGATTTCGACTAGCCCGCCATCGGCGCTGAGAACAAAATTCGCATCAACCTCGGCGACGCTGTCCTCGCCATAATCAAGATCGGCGATCGGCTGGCCCTGCCAGACGCCGCAGGAAATGGCGGCGACGTGGTCGGTCATCGGCTGTCGCGTGATCGCGCCTGACAGCAGCATTTTCTCGCAGGCGATCCGCAACGCCACCCAGGCACCGGTGATGGCCGCGGTTCGCGTGCCGCCATCCGCCTGGATCACGTCGCAATCCAGCTTGATCTGATGTTCGCCAAGCGCCTCCAGATCGGTGACGGAGCGCAATGCCCGCCCGATCAGACGCTGGATTTCAAGGGTCCGCCCACCCTGCTTGCCGCGCGCCGCCTCGCGGTCGGTGCGGCTGTGTGTTGCGCGGGGCAGCATGCCGTATTCGGCCGTCACCCACCCGCGCCCGGTGTTGCGCAGGAAATGTGGAACGCGATCCTCGACCGAGGCTGTGCACAACACATGCGTGTTGCCGAATTTTGCCAGGCAGGAGCCCTCGGCATGCAGAGAAACGCCAGCTTCAAGCGTCACGGAGCGGAGATCGGCGGCCGTGCGGCCAGAGGAACGATTCATGGAACCCTCACAAAGATGTATCGGTCCGGCCCTGCCCCGGATGCATCTATGCATCTGTTGCCACATTGCCATATTGCCGCGGCGAGGCAGGGGACGGGCAGACCGGCATTGACCCGTTATCAGGCGTTACCCTAAGCTGGAAAGATGAATGACGCCACCCTTCTTGGCCTGAAACCAAGGGCGATTGAAATTTTCAATGCGCTCGTTGCCGCCTATCTCGAATCCGGCCAGCCGATCGGTTCGAAGACGCTGGCACAGCGGCTGCGTCTTGATCTGTCGCCGGCGTCGATCCGCAGCAACATGAGCGACCTCGAGGCGGCGGGGCTTTTATTCTCTCCGCATATCTCGGCCGGGCGCGTGCCGACCGAAACCGGTCTGCGGATGTTTGTCGACGGGTTGATGGAATACAGCTCCGATCTGACGGATGAGGACCGGATGTCGATCGATGGCGAATGCGCGATGCGCGGTATCTCTGTCGATGATCTTCTGGAAAAGACGACGCGCACCCTGTCCGGCCTGTCACGCTGTGCCAGCCTTGTGCTGTCCTCGAAAAGCAATGCCGAACTGCAGCATTTCGAATTCGTGCCGCTTGGCGAGAATCGGGCCCTGGCGGTACTGGTGCGGATGGATGGCCGTGTTGAGAACCGCCTGATCGATCTGCCTGCCGGTGTGCCGCAATCGGCGATGATACGGGCCAGCAACTATATGAATGCGCGGCTGTCGGGGCGTGATCTCCTGGCTGCCACCGGGCTGATCCGGTCCGAGATCGCCGCGCACCGCGCCGAACTCGACGAAATGTCACGCCAGCTTGTCGAGGCCGGTGTTGGGCTGTGGACCGAGGGCGAGGCAGCAGAGGATGCCGTGCTGGTGATGCGGGGCCAGGCCAATCTTCTTGATGATCTCGAGGCTGGTGATGATCTCGATACGATCAGGCAGCTGTTCTCCGAGCTCGAGGCGCGGGAAAACGCGCTGCGCCTTCTGGAGGCGACAAGCGGCGGCGACGGGGTGAAGATCTTCATCGGCGCCGAGCACCGGATGTTCGTGAATACCGGCTGCTCGCTGGTCATCGCGCCCTATCACAATGCTGACAGGAATGTCATTGGCGCCATCGGCGTTCTGGGGCCGCGTCACATGAACTATGCCAGGATCATCCCGATGGTCGATTATACCAGCCGTGCCATCGCCGCCGTCCTCAGTTGATGTCCTGAAGATGACCGATTGATTCGGCCAGCGTCTGCTGCAGCGCCGTCAGCCAGCCATGTCCGGCAATGTTGTGGAGCGCGATATAGCCTTGATGATGGCCCCATAGCACCACGCCTCCGATGGCAATTCCGGTACCCAGGATAATGATCGGCCAGTCCGGACGCGCCGCATCGCCGGTTCCATGATAAGGAAAACTGACAGAGCAACAGGGACAGCTCAGGCGTAGCGGCGTGGCGGGTGATATGCGCCTGTTCCGCAGCCGTCCCGGTACCCGCAACTCCGCGTTGCAGACATGACAGACAATGAAGTGGTGGCTTTGCCGCGCCGAGACCGATCTGTCGAGGGGGTGCCGGATTTCATGCGCAGGCCTGAAATCATCATGCGGGCCTAGCCGCTGAACGGTGAAGACATGGCGGCAATGATGACATCGCACCGGCATGTCGTAATAGCGTCGCAGGCTGTCAGGCACCGTGAGGGTTTTCTGGCAATGCGGGCATGTCAGCTGCATTGGTGATCGCGACCCGTTGACTGGACGGCGGGATGTGCCGTCCGCTCCTTTGTGCCGCGACAGTGACTAAAAAATCGTTAGCAAAGTGAAAAAATAAGCCCGGTCGGTCAGGTGTCCGATCAATCTTCGGATTCCGGGGCCGCGGGGGATGTCTTCGCGCGGGTGGCACTTTTTTTCCTTGCCATCTTCTTCGCCGTCCTTTTCTTGGCTGTATCACCGGCAGCGGCTTTCTTCGCGCGGGTCTTCGGCTGCGCGGCGGGAAGCTCCTGCAATGCCTCGGCAATCGCCGCCTTGATCATCGGGCGCAGATCAGCCGCCACCACCGCCTGCAACTCGCTTCGCATCGCGGCGACAAGCTCGGCCTTCACTGAGGCGAGATCGACCGGTTCGGGCGCATCCACGGATTTCACAACAGCGGCGGCGATCTCCTGCATCGCGGCCTCCATATCCGGGTCATCATGGCCGTCGGCACTGCCGGTAGCATTGGCGGCGATGTTCCCGGATTTTCCGTTCCCGGATTTGTCGCCCGCCGGGGCATCATTACCGGCGGTGGCATCATCCGTGTCGGGCTTGTTGTCAAGGCCATCCAGGGCTTTTTCGTCTTCCCAAGCCTGCCGTACCAGTTTCTGGATGTCGGCAACATCAAGATCGGCCACCCTGTCACTGCTGGCATCACTTTTGGCCGGTGCCGGCGGTTCGTTCGGAAGCGTCGGTGCGGACGTATTGGCCTGCCTGTCGGCATTGATGCCAGCATTGATTTTGGTGTTGATATCGTCCCCGATATCGTCGCTGTCGGGCGCTGCCGGGGTGTCTGTTAACCGGGGGGTGTCAATGGCCGGCCAGGTCTCTCCGGTATCGAAATGAACGCCCCAGCTGCCACCTGAACTGGCCGCCGCAGGATCATCCGCGGGGCCGGTCATGTCCGCGGATGGCGGCGCATCACGGGGTGATGTCCGGTCCGGCATTTCACGTTCGGCAAGGTCAAGCAAATCATCGAATCGGCGGACGATCGATGGACGTCCTTCACTCGCGGGGATCCCGAAATCCATCTCGTCCGACGTAACGGCTTCGGATTCGATCACGGCAAACATCGCCCGGCCCTCGGTGGCGGATTTCTGCGACTGCTCATAGAGCGCCATGATCGATTGTCTGACGGTTGCCATCGGCCTCTGTCCTGTCTGCGTGGCGGCTGTCCGGGCCGCCTGCCATCATGCCAAGTCTTGCATAATCAACGTCTGCGGACAACATGACCGGCCTTGCAAGGTCCGGCCCGTTCGGGTGTCGCCGCGCGGTATCCATCACGCAACTTCCATGCCGTTTGAGAAGATTCCGGTGCCCTTGCCCTTGGCTGAGATCACAAATGGACCTAAATAACGCTACGCAAAGGACGAAATGTCTGGCAGGTGCCGACTGAAATGAAGGATGGATGATGGCTGGAAACAAAAAGGATGTGGCGGCGGATACCGCTCCCGACGAGGATGTGCATATGGACGCCGGGGGTGACGAGGCCGCGCAGGCAACAACCGAGGCCGCGGCGGCGGGCGAATCGGTGTCCTGGGACGCCGGGTCGCTGCCTGATGCCGGTAACGCAGCCAAGAGCAACGACATTGTCAATGATGATGCTTTCGAAGCGCTGATTGCCGAGCGTGATTCGCTGAAGGACCAGCTTCTTCGCGCGCTTGCCGATGTCGAGAATATGCGTCGCCGCACCGAGCGCGAGGTGGAGACAGCCCGTAAATACAGCCATACCGGGTTTGCCCGCGACCTGGTCGGAGCGATCGACAATCTGGCGCGCGCCATCGATGCCGCACCGGCCGCCGATGATGAATCGATCGGGGAGTCCGTGAACGCGCTGATTACCGGCCTTGAGATGAGCTGGACCGAAATCCAGTCCACGATGGAGCGGCACGGGATCAGGCGGATCAGCCCGCTTGGCGAGAAGTTCGACTATAATTTCCACCAGGCGATGTTCGAGATGCCACATCCCGACCAGCCGCCGGGAACCGTGGTCGAGGTGGTGCAGCATGGATATGTGCTTCATGACAGGCTGCTGCGTCCGGCGATGGTGGGTGTCGCCAAGGCGGCAGACCCGGCACCCGACGCAGAAACGCCGGCTGAGGATGCCAGCTGAGGATAATGGCCAAGGATGCCGGGCAGGAATGCCGGGCGGGAATGCCGGGCGGGAATGGTTGAGTGACCGCACTTGTAACCGGAACAGCGCGTCCTATATGGACGGTGTAATTCAACAGCAAGAGCATGACCTGCCAGCGCGGTGCCAAGGGCGCTACAGGGCCAAATGCCAGAACGTCACCAGGGTGTCAGTCTAGAGGAAACTGGTGGACCAGAAAGGAGCTCGTCATGGGGAAAGTTATTGGAATCGACCTTGGAACGACAAATTCATGCGTCGCCGTCATGGATGGCAAGGACGCCCGGGTAATTGAAAACGCCGAAGGCGCCCGCACCACCCCGTCGATGGTGGCCTTCGCCGATGACGGTGAACGTCTTGTCGGTCAGGCCGCGAAACGTCAGGCGGTAACCAACCCGGAAAAGACCCTGTTCGCGATCAAGCGTCTGATCGGGCGCCGCCATGATGATGCGGCAACGAAAAAATTCGCCGAGCTTGTGCCCTATGAAATCACCAACGCGAAGAATGGTGACGCCTGGGTCAAGGTCGATGGTGAGGAATATTCGCCGAGCCAGATTTCCGGCTTCACGCTTCGCAAGCTGAAGGAAGATGCCGAGGCCTATCTTGGCGAAAGCGTGACCGAAGCCGTGATCACCGTGCCGGCCTATTTCAATGACTCACAGCGCCAGGCCACCAAGGATGCCGGCAAGATTGCCGGTCTTGAGGTCCTGCGGATCATTAACGAGCCAACAGCGGCGGCGCTTGCCTATGGTCTCGACCGGCGCGAATCCGGCCTGATTGTCGTATATGACCTTGGCGGCGGCACCTTTGATGTGTCGATCCTCGAGGTTGGCGACGGCGTGTTCGAGGTGAAGTCGACAAATGGCGACACCTTCCTTGGCGGTGAGGATTTCGACCACCAGCTCATCCAGTATCTGGCCGATGAATTCAAATCGAGCGAGGGTATCGATCTGCGCAAGGACAAGCTGGCCCTGCAGCGTCTGAAGGAAGCTGCCGAGAAGGCAAAGATCGAGCTGTCCTCGGCGGTGCAGACGGATGTCAATCTGCCCTTTATCACCGCCGATGCGACCGGCCCCAAGCACCTTAATGTCAAGCTGACGCGCGCCAAGCTGGAACAGCTTGTCGAAACGCTGGTGCAGCGCACGATCAAGCCGTGCCAGGCCGCGCTGAAGGATGCCGGCGTGAAGCCGGGCGAGATCGACGAGGTCATTCTTGTCGGTGGCATGACCCGCATGCCGAAGATCATCGAGACGGTGAAGGATTTCTTTGGCGCCGAGCCACACCGGGGCGTGAACCCGGATGAGGTTGTGGCGTCCGGTGCTGCCATTCAGGCCGGTGTCCTGACCGGCGATGTGAAGGATGTCCTGCTTCTCGACGTCACCCCGTTGTCGCTGGGTATCGAGACGCTTGGCGGTGTCTTCACTCGCCTGATCGACCGCAACACGACCATCCCGACGAAGAAGAGCCAGGTGTTCTCGACCGCCGATGACAATCAGTCGGCGGTGACCATTTCGGTCTATCAGGGCGAGCGCGAGATGGCGACCGACAACAAACATCTCGGCCAGTTCAATCTGGAAGGCATCGCGCCGGCGCCGCGCGGGGTACCGCAAATCGAGGTGACCTTCGACATCGATGCCAACGGCATTGTCAAGGTCAGTGCCAAGGACAAGGCAACCGGCAAGGAGCAGGAGATCCGTATTCAGGCCTCCGGCGGCCTTGATGACAGCGAGATCGATCGCATGGTCAGCGAGGCCGAGGCCAACGCCGAGGAAGACAAGAAACGCCGTGACGCGGTTGAGAAACGCAATCAGGGCGAGGCGCTTGTCCATGGCGCCGAGAAGGCCATCACCGATCTTGGTGACAAGGCCGACCCGGCGGCAAAGGCCGAGGTCGAGGCGGGAATCGCCGCGCTGAAGGAAGCCCTTGAGGGCGACGATATCGAGGCCATCTCTGCGAAATCGGCTGAATTGTCGCAATCGATGATGAAGATGGGCGAGGCTGCCTATCAGGCCGAACAGCCTGCGGGTGATGCCGAGGGCGGCAATGCCGGCGATGAGGAAACCGTCGTCGATGCAGAGTTCGAGGAAGTCGATGGCGACGATGCTGCCGGCGACAGGAAATAACCTTTCAAACCATGACGCGGGCGGACGGTGACAGCACTGTCCCCCGCCCTGTTCCAATGGTCAGTCTGGTGGCGAAGTCATGAGCAAGCGTGATTATTATGATGTTCTCGGCGTGTCCAGGGACGCCGACGAATCCGCGCTCAAATCCGCCTATCGCAAACTGGCGATGAAGAACCATCCCGACCGGAACCCTGATGACGAGGAAGCCGCGGAGCGGTTCCGCGAGGCCACCGAAGCCTATGAAGTTCTGAAGGATTCGCAAAAGCGTGCCGCCTATGACCGCATGGGGCATGCCGCCTTTGACAATGCTGCTGGCGGCGGTTTCGGTGGCGGTTT
>Ga0181581_10003391_pt1 | contig 12459 bp, 4 predicted proteins | sample 071ome_22_FD_132433 | JGI IMG/M metagenome (GOLD analysis project Ga0181581, IMG submission 132433) | Coastal salt marsh microbial communities from the Groves Creek Marsh, Skidaway Island, Georgia - 071404AT metaG (megahit assembly) | ecosystem: Environmental > Aquatic > Marine > Intertidal zone... | reverse complement strand
GTTGTGGGCGTCGCACGATTTTCTCTGCACGCATCCCGGACATCCATCGATTCTCTCGCATTCGCACGCGTTAATGATGTCCAAGGCGTCTCGTATGAGCTCTGGGAAGAGCTCGGACGCGCGTGAGGCGATGCCGACGCCGCCGAGGTGACGGTCGTAGAGGAGAAAACGAAGCGGCGCGTAGCGGCGACCACGCTCGGCGTGCAAATCCGCGCTGAAACATTCGCACCCGACGTCGTCGTCGCCGCACGGCACGTGCAGTGGGAGGGCGTTGAGCACGGCGTGGGAGGCGGCGTGGATACCGGCGCGAAGATCGACGCCCGCGGCGTTCGCCTCGGCGACGAGGGCGTCTGGGATGCGCAGCCATGCGCCGACGGTGCGAAACGTCGTCTCGCGCGGCGGAAAGGCTTCGTGGTCAAACTTGGCCTGCGAACCGCGCGCGACGCGACTGAAACCGGTGAAAACGGTGCGTATGGTGACGTCGTCGCATCGAACGCACGCGCGCATGGGTAATTCGCCGTCGGTGTCGCTGTACGCGCGCACGCCGCCGGGGACGACGCACGTCGTCTCGTGTTTCACTCGCGTGAAGTACTTCACATCGGCGGCGCGCACGAGCGCGCGTCCGCGCTCGAGATCGAGTTTCATGCACAGCATCGTTCGGCCCTGATGCGTGTACACGGCGCCCTCGTAGACTTCGAAGAACGCCTTGGACGCCTCGATGTTGGCGATGACTTTATCGCGAGCGCCGCCGATGTCCACCACCTCGAACCGTTCCTCCTCGATCGTTCGCACGCTCACGTCGAGCGCGGGCGTGCGTTCGTACGGCGCGAGGAGCGGTTGAACGATGCGCGCGTTCGGGTTCCAAGGCGTCGTCGAGCGCACGTCCCGACAGAGTTTACCGGACGCCACCAACGTTCCGGCGACGTCGAGCGCGGAATCGCCGAAATACGCCTGATCCGCGCCCGGAATTCCAAAAAGCGCGCGCTCGTACGCCGCGCACGTCATGTGTTGCGCTAAAATCGTCGGATTCTTTGTCCACACGTACGACATCTCCAACGGCGCGTCGAACAACGCGCGAGGCTGTCGCATGAAATGTTGGTCGAGCGGTCCGTCGAAGGCGACGTACACCGAGAGAGCGCGTCGCTCGCGACGACCCGCGCGACCGGCTTGTTGCCAGAGAGACGCGACCGAGCCGGGAAAGCCCAAATGTAATGTGACGTCGAGCGACCCGACGTCGATGCCGAGCTCGAGCGCGTTGGTCGCGGCGACGCCGAGCAGCGAACCCGAAAACAATTCCTTTTCGATGACGCGTCGCTCGCCAGCCTCGTATCCGCCGCGATACGACGCCACCTTTTCCGCCAGGTGCGGCGCGGTGGCACGTAAAATCTCTCGCGCGTACACCAAGACCAATTCACACAGCTTGCGCGTCTTGCAAAACGCCAAACATCGAAGATTGTGTCGAACGCACTCGGCGAGAAGTTGGGACACGTCCACCACCGGACTCGCTCTCGCGCCGTCCTCCGTCGCCGTTCGCTCGTCCTCAGCGTCGTCCTCGCGCGCCTCATTCTCGTCCGCGTCGTTTTTTCCGTCTCGCAAACGTTTCGCCAACGCCGCTTTCCCGCGCTCGATGGCGGTGACGCGTCGAAACTTTCGATTCGTATTCGTCGTCTTCGTCCCCGGTTTCAATCGAGGATTCCACAACACGAACGTCTTTTCCCCTCTCGGCGCCCCGTCGTTCGTCACCACCGCGATGCGATCGCGCTCCGGCGCGTCGTGTCCGTGATACCCGATCAAATCTCTCGCGTGTTCCGCGGGATTTGCCACCGTGGCGGAACTCACGACGAATCTCGGCGACGAGCCGTACTCCTCGAAGCAAATCCGGCGCAGTCGTCTCAAAATCAACGCCACGTGCGACCCGAACACGCCCGAGTACGCGTGCGCCTCGTCCACGACGACGTACCGCAATCCGCGCAAGACGCGAGTCCAGCGTTTATGATTGGGCAACACGCTCACGTGTAACATGTCTGGATTGGTGACGATGAGACGACACTCGTCGCGCGTCGTCGCGCGCGCGTCCTCCGACGCGTCGCCGTCGTAGACGCCGACGTCGAACACCGTCTCTTCCCTTCGCGGCGCGCCGGCTAATATTTGACGCACCGCGCGCACTTGATCCTGCGCGAGCGCCTTGGTGGGAAAGATGTACAGCGCCGTGGCGGATGGATCGGAGAGTAAGGTTTCAATCACCGGCGCGTTGTAACACAACGACTTTCCCGAAGCCGTCCCGGTGGAGACGACGACGTGTTTCTCCTCCGAGCGTTCGTCGAGCATGACCTCGATCGCGCGCGCTTGGTGACTGAACAATCGCTCGCGGAGATCCACGCCGACGCTCGCGAACGCCGCGAGCGTCGCGTCGCTCACCGAGACGCCGGACGGCAGCGGCGCGCGGGACGCCGGTTTCCCGGCGAAATGCTCGACGTGTGCGATTTCGCCGCGCGTCGCCTCTTGCAAATGCGCGACGAATTCGTCCACGTTCATCGGTTCGTCGCTCGTACAGTGCGACACCGCATTTTCCGGCGCGTCTCTTTTCGTATTTTTTCGCGTCGCGCGCGCTCGGCGCGGCGGCGCCGGCGGACGATCCATCGTCTCCGGCGGCGCGGCCACGCCGGACGCCGACGCCCGCGCCGACGCCTCGCGGTTCTCCGCCGCGGCGTCTCGCTCTCGGATCTCCCGCACGGCGTCCACGTACGCGGCGAGCGGGGTGTCACGACGGGAATCAAAAGGCACGCGTTCCATCGCCTCGCGCAATCCGCGCTCAAACGCCGCGCGGTGCGCGGCGACGATTTTCTCGAAATTCGCCCCGAACCGCGCCGTCGTCTCCGCCGTCGCCCGCGCGTGTCCCTCGACGCTTCGCATCGACCGCCTCCATCCGTGCACCGTCACCGCATCGCTCGCGCGTCGATCCACACCGTCGCGCGTCTCCTCCGCGAACGCGCGTCTCGAGAGATATTTCGGCACGACAAAGGCGCTCGGCCCGTCGTCGTCCGGCGCCGACGCGTCCACCAACACATCCTCCCCGGCGTCCCGCGCGATGAGGCGAATACATCCCGGACACAACATCTCCATCGCGCGCGCCTCCTCGAGCGTCACCGCGCGCTCTTTCACCATGGCGGAGGCGCACGCGCGAAGCGTCGGTTGCGCGCGCTGCCGCCGAAGAAAGAGACTCGCGCGCGCCGTCGCCGCGAAGACGTCGACAAGTCGTTCGAGCGCGTCGACGCCGAGCGTCGAGTCCACCGCGCGCGTCGTCGTCGTCGTTTTCGTCGCGTACTGCGCGACGTCCTCGCGTAATTCACACAAAAACGCATCGGGTTCGCGCGTCGCCGACGCCGTCGCCGTCGCCGTCGTCGGGACGCGTCGTCGGCGTCGGGACGTCTTCGCGCGCGCGAACCCGACGACGCACACGCGCGACGTCGTCCCACACCGCTCGATCCACGAACTCGCGCCTTTAAGTTCAACATCGTCACCGTCGACGAGATAGAGCCGCGCGCGGTGGTCGTGAACGCCGTACGCGCGCGCGACGGCGTGTCGAACGTCGTCGATGGATGACTTGGACCCGTCGGTGATGTGGACGCGTTTTTCGACGCCGCGGACATCCTTGGCGACGACGTGGACGGCGGTCGTCGTCGTCATCGCGTCGTGGACGGGTTTCGGGCGCGCATGCGTCCGTCGGTCGCGCGGCGCGGCGGTGAATGCGTGAGGATGATGTCATCGCTCGGTGGTTGAAGACGACGGTGAAGATGACATTAAATTAAAAACGGGTGGGCGAGCGCGGCGCCGACGTCCAATCTCCCGCGAAGAATGAGGTTGCGTTTGGTGACTAATCGACACGCGAGGTCCCAGGCGATGCCGCCGTTGATGTCTAACGCTGAAAAGTCCCAGGCGAGGGCGTCCTCGACGTCGGCGCGCCACGCGCGTAAATCGTACCCGGCGTCCTCGAGTCGACGTTGAAACGCGCCGTTCGGTTGCATGACGTTCTTCCCGCGGAGTTGTGGGACGCAGAGTTGAAGAAGGATGAGACCGAGGGAGTATGAATCGAAGAGTTGCGGTTGCGCCGCGGTCCAGAGGAGTGGGGCGAGGACGCCGCCGATGACGGGGGGCGGCGGCGGCGTCTTTTGAGACATGATGTATTGCTCGGGGGGCGAATACTTTGGATCCAAGAGCGCCTGTTCGGGATCAAAGTTTTCCCCGCTTCGCAAATCGCACGCCGCGCCGAAATCCACAAGTTTGAATCTCTTCCCCATGAGCACGAGATTGGCTGGTTTTAAATCTCTGTGCACGATGCCGATGTCGTGCAAACCGGCGACGGTGCGCGCTAAATCTTTCAAGACGCGCTTGGCGACTCGATTCACTCGTTTCGCCTCGCTCTCGTTCGCTCTCGCGCGCACGCCCAGGGCGTCCTCCAGCGACTGTGGAAACGCGCGATCCTCTAGATAATCCTCCAACGTCGCCTCACCCTCCTCGTACGCCCACACGAGACACGGCGAACTCGCGCCCTCGACTTCGTAATACGTCCCCAAAAACTTGGCGCACCCGCTCGCCACCCACGGCGCGCGCGCGATGCGTCGATTGAGGTACGCCTCGGCATTTTGCAACTGACTCGCACCCTCCACCGCGTTCGGAACCTTCACCACGAGCTCTCGACCCGTGCGCTCGTCCTCGCATCGATACACCGTGCCGAAACTCCCCGACCCCAATCGACGCCCGCGTCGAATCGCGCGCGCGTCAAACGTCGTCTCCGCGATCGCCCCGATCGCCCGCGACACCGTCTGATCGAACACCCACGGCACCACGCCGGGTTTGGCGATCAAATAAAACGCCAACGCCGCGTATATGCCGAATTCAACCTCCGCGCCCCCGGCGGGCCCCGCGTACAACGCGAACCCGCTCGCCCGCTCCGCCCGCACCTGCGCGTCAATCGTCCGTCTCACCTCCACCGGCACGTACTCCCCGTACGCCGGACCGATCGTCTTTTTCACCGCCACCACCGCATCCGCCGCACCGTCGACGATGGGTCGAGGAACGTCCGGAAACAGTTTCTCGAACGCGCGTCGCTCCCGCGCGTTCGCCGACGCCGACGCCGCGCCGACGCGACGCCCACCGCTCGTCGTCGTCGTCGACGCGACGGACGCGATCTCTCTCTCGGCGCGAACGGAGAACGAGAGTGGTGACGATGAATCACCGTCTCGCGGCGTCGGCGTCGGCGCGCCGTCGGAGGACGCGGCGCGAGAGAGAGAGAGGATTCGCGCGCGCGCGGTGGATAAAGCGCGCCGTCTCGACGTCGACGACGGCGTCAACGGCGTCGCGCGCGGGCGAGACGCGCGCGGTGCGGCCATGGCGACCGAGTTCGACGACGTCGGCGTTCGTCGTCGGTGGACGGCGCGCGCGCGTGTGGCGTCGGCGTCGTCAGTCGGTGACGGCGCGGGGACGATGTCGGTGTCCACGTCATCACCGTCGACGTCGGCGGTGCGCGCGCGAGGACGCATCGCGCGGCGAGGAAGACGACGCGTCGATGGTGCGCTCGCGCGCGCCGTCGTCGGTCGTCGACCGATCCGCGCGCGCGCGACGCGCGAGGATGATGACGATGGGGACGATGGGGACGGGAACGGGCCCGCGCACGCCGTCGTCGCGTCGAGCCCGTCGAGCGCGGGAGACGACGACGGCGACGCGGTTAAGACCGTGGTCATCGCGTCGGGATCGGACGCGTCGACGGCGACGGGCACGGCGGGTGACGACGAAGGGCATCATCATCATCAGCGTCGTCTCGCCGAAGACGACGACGCCTCGCGAGAACGCGACGAAGAAGACGAAGACGACGGCGAACACCACGAAATCGTCGAGTACGAAGAGTACGAAGAGGAGGTGGATTACGAATTACACGATTACGTCGCGGACGCGAAGACGGCGTTGGCGCGATTACGTCCAGATTTTACCTGGGACGCGTGCGAGAGGGACGTCGCCGCGGCGACGCGAGAGAAACGGGTGGAATTTCTGAGCGTCAACGCGTCGAGAACGTCCGCCGCGAGCGTATCCGTGGACGCGCACTCGGCGGTGGGGCTGGTGTTGGCGATCGGGTCGCTGTGGAGCGCGAGGGCGATACGCATGGAGTTGGAGAAGCGAGACGCGTCGGCGACGAGCGCGCGCGCGACGAGGGAAATGTCCGAGGAGGAACGCGCGAGAGAGGCGCAACTTCGCGAGGAACGTCGTCTTCGCGAAGAGGAGGCGGAGAGAGAGCGAAGGAAACGGCGCGATGAGGAAGAGGCGGCAGAGCGAGAGCGAGAGGAGGAGCGCGCGCGGTTGCAAGCCGAGGCGGACGCGCGTGCGGCGGCGGAGGAGGAAAAGCGGCGAGAGGAGATGCGGGCAGAATTGAGACGACGAAACGCCGAGGAGAAGGCGCGGTTGGAGGCGCGGTTGAAGAGAGAGGCGGAAGAAAAGGCGGCGAAAGTGGCGGCGGAGCGCGCGGAGCGCGAACGCGAGCGATTGGAGAGAGAAAAGAAGGAGGCGGAGGAGGAGGCGAGACGCCAAGTCGAGTGCGACGCGCGAGGCGAGACGCAAATGACGGTGAGCGCGGACACCTCCGTCGTCATGAAACGCGATCACGAATCGGCGCCCGTGGAGGTGACGGTCACCGCGCGCCTGAGCATCAGCGAGGGCGCGACGGAGACGGCGACGTTTCGAGATGCGGACGAGGCGCGCGTCGCCGCGCTTCCCATGTGCTCCGCCGTCGCGCGGCGCGCCGTCACCGCCTACGGCTCGGACGCGCGATTGGCGGACATGATCGGTAACGGACCGTTGAGTAAACTTCCGGGGATCGATGATTTAGAGTTTGAACACTGGACGCGCGTGATGCAAGCGCGCATGGACGGTGAATTGCGCACGGCAATTATTCGATGCGGCGCGTCGCTCGAGGTGAAACTGCGCGAGAGCAAACGAGGAGGTTCGGAGACGAGCAAAGGGACGATTCGGTTCCAGCGTCGATGTTTACCTCTGGAGGATGAGGAGAACATCGTGCGACGGATGGAACGCGCGGCTGACTGCGTGGCGAGCGAGATCATCGACGAGGTGGACGCGCCGAGCGGCGGATGCGACGCCGCCGCGGAGATTCTCGCCGCCGTGGAATTTTACGAGCTCGGTCAGTTGCACGGTTTACACCCGTCGATCGTGTACCCGGCGGAACACCCGAAGACTGGTTTGTCGGGCGATCTCATGGCGTCCATGCTGACGCTGTCGCACTTTATCAAACGCGCGGAGCGCGCGTACGAGGACGACGCGCGCGTCGGCGAACGCGTCAGACAACTCGCGGCGACGCTCGTCGGACGAACCGCCGCCAAGCAAGGGTCGTGGCGAGCGATGTACCTGGATGGATTCACGGGTGATGCGTTGACCGCGGCGGCGGCGATGGCTGACACCGTGCTCGAGGACACGGACGCCATTCGAGTGTTTTTGAACGGCGCGGTGGAGGAGCAGCGCCGACGACTCGCCGGCGAGGAGAGCGCGTACGAGGAAGAGTGGCCGGACGCGGATGAAATCCGTAAGAAGCGCTTAAAGGAAATGCGAGAGAATCAACCCATCACCGAACGGTTGTTCGCGATGCGCAACGCCGCGCTGCAGATGGCACAATCCGGGTCCAAGGACCAGGCAAGACTAATGCTCGAGGAGGCGTTTGAGTTGCGTAAGAAGGATGTCGCGAAAAACAATAAAGATCCGGAGAACACGGCGGAGACACTTCCAGAACTCATCGCTCTCGTACACTTGCTCGAATCGCGACCGGATTGGAGCGATGATTTGGTGACGGTCCGACGGGACGTGTTGCGGTGCGTTCGCGTCGCCGTCGACGAAATCGCCGCGCAGGGCGACGAAATCGCCTCCGTCGCCTTGCTCGAGTCCGCGTTGGATGAGTACGAACCTCTCATCGGTTCGAGTGACGACCTCATCGTCGAGTATCGCGCGCGCGTGGAGGAGCTGTGGGACAGGGCAGCCGTCGATGCCGAAGAGCGAAGAACCGCCGTCGAAAACATCGCGGGCGGCGCCGGCGCCATCGCCATGATGACGGTCAAGTACACGAAGGAACTCGAATCTCGGCGACGTCCCGGTAGATAGATATCGTACATTTTTCATTCATCGACTACACATTCTTTGCCATCTACGTTCGTTTCCTCTAATCTCTATCTCGCGCGCGCTCTACTTTTTTTTCGCCGAAAACATTCGCGAAAAGCTTCGATTAAGTTCCGAAAACGCATTCGTCGTCGCCTCTCCCACGGCGACGGCGGCGCGTTTCGTCGATTCCGCGGCGGCGGTCAGATGTTTCTTTGCCGTCTCGTCCCACGACTCGGGCGCTTGTTCCACGGTCTCTTGCTCTTCGACCGCCGCTTCTTTGGCGATTTGCTCGGCTGCGGCGACGGATTCGGGCAACATGCACGTCATCGCCGTCGTCGCCGCGCGAATCGTCAGGTAGGATGAAATCGCGGGCACGAGCTCGGCGACCAAGATTGGCACGTTCTCCGCCGTGAAGACGCCCGCGGACATGCGCTCGTAGAGCGAGATCGGAAGATGTCGCTCGAACGCCGATTCGGCGGCGCGATTCGCCTCTCCCGGAGTCCCGCCGTGGCGTCGAACAAACTCGCGCGCGCGCTCGGACGCTCTCGCGGCGTCTTTTTGCGCCTCGCGAATGGCGCGTGACCCAGATTCGAGCACGGCTCGAATCGCGTCGTTCGTGCGCGCCTCGGCCTCGGCGCCGAGACGACGTAGTTTTTCATTCAACACCTCGCCGAGACTCTTTCGAGGCGCGACGTCGTCCACGCCGCCGTCGACGCGCGCGTCGACATCCGCGGCGCGAAACGCGTCCTCCGTCTCTAAATCGTGCATCAACTCGTCGAGTTCAAAATGTTCCACCGTCGGTCGAGCGGCCATGATGTCCGCGGCGTTTGAACCGAAGAAACAGAGCAGCGCCGCGGCAACGGTGGACGGTCGAAGCGTCGCCGCCGCGTCGTCGCGCGCGCCCATCACCGCGATGGCGACGCACAAACGCATGCGAATCGTAAAATACATCACCAAAGCCGGGATCATCGTCAGAGGTGCCGCGAGCGGGCCGCCGAGCGAGAGCACGGTGCCCGCGGCGAACGATTTCGTGGCGTCGGCGTAAATCAACGTCTTCAATCGCGACGCCTCGAGTTCGGGATTGGATTCGAGGTGACGCTCCGCGAGCGCGCTCGCGCTCGACACTGCGAAACTCGGTATACCGCTCACGGCGCCGTTGATTATTTTGCCCAACATGTGATTCGCCGCGTGTTTAGCGAGAAGCGATGACGACGACGACGTCGATTCCGCCTCGCGAACGTCGCCCGAGACGGCGTCCCAAAAGACGACGACGTCCCTCGCGGGTTGATAACTTTTAATGATATCCTCCGCTCTCCTCACGATGACGTCCCTGACGCGCTTGGCGAACGCGCTCACCCACTCGCGCTCGCGCGCGGACGCGTCGGCCCAGGCTAAACTCGCCGCCGCCTCCACCGTGGAATCGTTCTCCAATCCGTCGAGCAATCGCGTCGTGTCCAACGCCTCGGCAAGCGGTATCCCGACCCGCGTCGACGTCTCCTCCATCGTCGACGTACGTTCGCCCTCGCACACGACGACCACGTCGGTCCCGTCGCCGTGCGCGCGCGCGCACATCTCTGCCATCGTCTCCACCGCCTCTTCGCGCTCGAACGTCGACTCGGAGACGACCAAGACGACGACGTCGACGACGTCGTCTTCGTCGTCATCCCTCGCCGACACCGTCTCCCGCGTCACCACCACACCGTTCGGCAAACCATCCACTAATCCACACGTCGTCGTCGTCGCGTTCGACGCCTCCATCGTTCCCTCCCGTCCTCGCGCGTCGCGCACCGACACCCGCGTCGCGCGCGCGGCGTCCCGCGCCGCGGCGGCGCACGTCTCGAGTATCGACACCGACCCCGGCGCGTCTCGAGGAACCGCGCGCCGCGCCATCGCGAGCACATCGCGCGCGTCTCGCGCGATCGTTCCGAGCGCATCCTGGTCGTCGCGGCGTCCGTCAGTCGTCGTCGTCCCGCGCGCCCATTTTGCCCATTTTGCCCATGTCGCCGAGACGTCGTCGGTCGCACCTGCGTCACCACCGCTCGCGTCGTCAAGACGTCCGTCCACGCGCCGAGATGACGCGCGAACGTCGTCGTCGTCGACGCGTCGTCGTCGTCGTCGTCGTGCATGCGTCGGTGGTGTGGCGATGATTGATTGACTGAATGCATTAAATATCCATCGACTAGGCGAGCTCAAAGGCGGCGGCTAAATTCCGTTCGCTCGCGTCGTGTTTGGACGCCTTTGGCGGCGTCGGAAGGATGAATTCCTCGGCGTCTGGGTCGAGTGAGGAGGCGCGATAGTCGCGAACGCGCTCGGGGGTGTCGATCTCGGCCGCCGTGGCGCGGAGCGATTGAGAAATTTCGGGCAACGGGACGTCTTCGGCGTCTTCGGCGACGACGTTGGTTTCTCCGTCTTCTTCTTCCTCTTCCTCCTCGTCTCGGATCTCCCCGGTGGGTGCTTCCTCGACGCGCGCGCCGTCGTCCATCTCGCCCGTCGTCTCCTTGGCGATGAGTCTCGCCATCTCTTCCTCCTCTTCGAGCTCAAACTCGGCGATAACGGCGTCCATGTCGGCGCCCGTCTCGGCGAGCATCTCGCGCAACTTTTCCACGCGGCGACCCTCTTGTCCCAGACACACGAGAAGGTCTTCGAGCTCCTCTCGCGCCTCGGCGCTTCCGACGGCGTAGCCCTCTCTGTACCCATCCTCTTTACCTCGCGCGTACGCCTCGTCGACGGCGTCCGCGGTCGTCGCCGTCGCCGCCGAGACGCTCGCCAGACGCGCGCGCGCCTCGTCGCTCGTCTCTCTCGCCGCGCGTAACTCCTCCATCAACGTCTCCCGCGTCGCCGACGCGTCGTCTAATTCCACGGTTTTCGCGTCCAACGCGCTCTGTAATTCAGCCACCGCGGCATCGTGCGCGGATCTCTCGATCCAATCGTCGTACGCGGCGTCGTCGGCGTCGTCGCCGCCGTCCCAATACCACTCGCCGGCGGCGTCGTCGTACTTCCATCGCGGATCGTATTCGTACTCCTCGTGGCCCTCGTAGCCGTCCCACCGCTGTTCCTCCGTCCACTGGTCTTGGCCTCCGTCTTCGTGCGTCTCCGTCTCCGCGTCGACGTGGTGGTCCGCGGTGGACGGCGTCGCCGTCTCGAAGACGCGCGCGTCCGCGTCGACGGGACGCGCGGCGTCTTCGCCGTCTTCGGCGCCCGCGCGCTCCGCCGCGAGCTCGCGCGTCTCCGCCTCCGTCTCGGTCGCCATCATCGGATCGACGCCCGACGCGTCCCAACGCGCCGCGTCGACGTTTTCGTCGACGTCGACGCCACCGCTCGTCTCGACCGTCGCCCAATCGTCGTACACGCCCATCTCCGGCGCGCCGGCGTCGCCGCCGCCGAATTCCGCCGGCGTCTCGCCGCCGAACTCCGCCGGCGTCTCCGTCGACTCGATCGACTCGATCGCGCGCGCCGCCGCCGACGCCGACGCGTCGACACCATCGCCCGTCGACACCGTCTCGCCCGCGTCCGGTTCGCTCGTCGCCGTGGGTTGTCGCATCAACGCCAGAGGTTCCGCGAAACGCTCGCGCGCGTCGTCGCCCTCCTCCGCCGCGCGCGGCGCGGGCACGAAAAACTGCACGCCCGAGCCCGGCGTCGGCGTCATCGCCCCACCGAATCCTCCGATCGGCGCCGCGCTCGGCACGAACGCGCGCATGTCGGCCGCCGCCGCGTCGGTCGTCGGCGCCGTCGTCGAGCCGTCCCTGGCGAAGACGTCGACGTATCGCGAGCGAAGTCCCGAAGACGTCGCGCGCGGCGATCCTCCGATCGGCGGTCCGCCGTTCGGTCCCGGAACCGGCGCCACCGCGCTCGGGGAACCATCGTGAGAGTCATCGCGCGCGACGACGGCGCCGGTGGACGCCATCGGCGCGATCGGCGGCGCGATCGGCGGCGGCGCCGTCGCGTTCGACTCGCCCGCCGGCGCGCTACCATCCACCCACGTCTGCGTCTTTTCGTCGAAATAAAACGACGATTCCATGCCGAGTTTCGCCTTGGTAACTTTCTTTCCCCCACCCTGCGCGCGAGAAAAACGGTGCGCGACGCGCGCGTCAGCGACGGCGCGACGATGAAGAAAACGAGATGCGATGACGCGATCGCGGATTACGACGCGTCCCGACGGTGACGCGCGCGCGAGGACGAGCGATGCGGGATACGCACAAAGCCGAGACGGGCGAACATGCCCTTGGGCGCGTCGTCGCCGTCGGCCATGACGACGAGACGGGAGAGGACGCGGTGAGGTGTGACGATGCGCCGCGGCTCGGCGTTTTT
>Ga0181581_10003388_pt1 | contig 12467 bp, 10 predicted proteins | sample 071ome_22_FD_132433 | JGI IMG/M metagenome (GOLD analysis project Ga0181581, IMG submission 132433) | Coastal salt marsh microbial communities from the Groves Creek Marsh, Skidaway Island, Georgia - 071404AT metaG (megahit assembly) | ecosystem: Environmental > Aquatic > Marine > Intertidal... | reverse complement strand
GTCCAGCACAGTGGCCTCGGGATCCAGCTCTGGCTCCTGGGGGAGGTAGCCGAAGGAGATGCCTTTTTGAGCCTGGATTTCGCCAAGGTACTCCTTGTCCAACCCGGCAATGATGCGAAGCAAGGAGCTCTTACCGGCTCCGTTCAGACCGAGTACGCCAATTTTGGCGCCGTAAAAGAAGGACAGCCAGATGTCCTTGAGTACCTGCTTGCGGGTCGACTTGTAGATCTTGCCGACGCCGTTCATCGAGAAGATGATCTTCTGATCACTCATGGCGGAGAAATGCTTGAAAGTGGATGCGGCGGGCGCACTTGCATCCCGCGGTAGCGCTCAAGAAAGCGGTGCGGGCGGAAAGGTTCGCTAACAAGGGGAGAAGCGTCGTCAATCCGCTGAGAATTCGCCGGCCTTGTTGAGAGTTACCTCGTCAGGCTGGCCTTAAAGCGTGTGCGAGACCGAAAGATAGACGTTTCGCCCTTCGTTGGGCAGGTTGCCAAAGCTCAGGTGCTCGTGGTACAGCGTGTCGAACAGGTTGTCGATCCCGAATCGAAGCGACGTCGCATTCTGCAGCGTATAGCTGCCCCGGACGTTGATCACGAAGTACCCGTCGGACACGTCTTCCACAGCAATCTGACGCGAGACCCGCTCCTGCGGCATGGCCATGCGGGATTCGATTTCGGCCCAGTAGGAAGGACGATCATAGCGCATAGCCAACTGCGCACTGAGAGGCGGAATCAGGAACATGGGCTCATCAAGCTCATGATTCTGGCCACGCGTGTACGAAGACGTGCCGGCGACCGAGAATCCGCGCGCGATATCCGCTACGGCGCTGACTTCAAAGCCAACCAAGGATGCCGAGGAGGCATTCTGGTAGACCCGGAATCGGTAGATCTCGTTGTCTGAAAGCCCGGTGTCGGAGAGCCCGACGATATAGTCCTGAATCCTGTTGCCGAACACGGACGCCGTCAGGCCATAACGAGAGGTCCAGCGCTCCAGACCGATTTCAATCTGGTTGGACCGCTCGGGCTTCAGGTTCGGGTTGCCGGTGTAGAAAAATCCATCGACGTAGTTGTAGACATAGTGGCCGTAGTTCTCCACGTGTGTGGGGAGCCGCGAGACATGCGCAAGACTCAATCGCAGTCGGGTGATGGCATTCAGGGCATAGTCCAGCGTACCACTCACGTTTCCGAAGGAATACGTTCGAGCCAGATCCTCATCGCCCCAGCGACCCTGCAGGATCGATACGGCTTCATCGCGAAGAACATCGCGGGTGGAGTAATCCCAGCGGACGTTGACCCGGCCGATCAGGTTGTCGGCGAGGGGGGTGGTCCAGTCGGCGGCGAGCGCTCCATGCCGGACACGGATGTCCCCAAGATTAAGCAGGTACATGTCCTGGATGTTTTCGAACACGGAGAACATCCACATATCGCCGAAGCTGTCTGTCTGATAAGCATCCAGGGTCAGGTTCATGCGGCTCGGACCGAATCGGAACCCCCATCGGGAAATCAGACCGGACGTCTGTGTTTTACCATACATGGGCATGTACATCCCGCGCATGACCGGGCGATCGAAGACATCGCGCTGGTAGTCATCCATCCAATGGTTGACCGTGTTGTGGTAGATGCGCGTCTCGGCCGTCTTCAGCCCGCGCTTCGCCATGTGACGCTCCCAGTTGTGGGTCACGCTTCCAATACGAGCCTTGGCCAGTGTAGCGTCCATCAAAAGGACAGGATACCCGACGCCCCAGGCGTTGTCGGCCAGAAAGGACCCCGTCACCTGATGCGCATGATTCAGCATCCGGGTGACGTCAATCTTGTAGTTGTTCTTCTCGTAGCCTGAGTTCGTCAGCGACTGACCGCCTCCGGCCGTGAAGTCGTCGGCGATGCGGTACGACCAGCTTCCTCGGACACTCGTCTTTCCTTTGGCCATGCCTGCCACGACGCGGCCTCGCCGCAGCATGGATGCAGACTCGAAGCCGACTTCCGTGCTGATGAAGGGGTCCTCTTCGAAGGAAGGTCGCTCGGTCATCAAATTGACTGTGCCGCCAATCTGGGAACCCATGTTCAGGTCGAAACCGCCCTTTGTAAGCTCCAGGCGCTCCAGATTCTCTACTTCGACATAAGCCGATGTGGGGTCCATACGGTCAATACACGCACCCACGACCTTCATCCCATCAATGACGACACCCACCTGTCCACCGTTCATCCCGCGAATGACCGGCTCCCAAGCGAAGTTGGCCCGCTGAATGAAGTCCGCTCCCGGAATTCGGTCGAGAAGGTCCTCGGTAGCATTTGGATTGTGTGCCGATGCGGAAGGGTCGTCAACGCGGGAGCGATTACCTGCAACCACGACTTCGTCCACACTGATTACCGACGGCTCCAAGCGTGCGGTCAGCGATCCGCCCTGTCGCATGTCTGGCGTGATGTGGATGATGAGCGACGCGTACCCGATGGCCGAGATCCGCAGCATGTGATCTTCTGGCCGGAGTAACAGCTCGAACTGACCTTCCAGATTAGCGGCCGTGCCGTACTGGGTGCCTGTGACAATGACGGTGGCCATGGGTACCGGTTGACCAGACAGCTCATCGAGTACGACTCCGCGAAGCGGCTTCGTGTCCTGGGCAGCGGCCGAAGGCGTCATCCAGAACAGGGACAGCGCGAGGAGCGCCAGGAGTGCAATTGGAATTCGGTTCACCATCATCCCTGCTTCACCGTGAATCCGGCAAATACAATGTTCTCAGTCTGTCCGTCCTTGGTCACGATGACGGTCATGTCCCAGCCTCCGGACATGATGAAGTTGACGTCGCCACGGTAGTGGCCATTACCCGTGTGCACAGGAGCCGAATACGGGGTGCTGTGCCCTTCACCACCTCCCATATCCATGTAGGGGTATAGGTCCAGTGATGCGTCTGTAACGGGTACGAAGGCACCATTCTCGTTGCGGTATATCGCAACCTCAAAGGCGTCGTTTCCCGTCATGGGAGTCGTCGGGGCTACCCAGGCCACGATGAGGTCGGAGGAGTCGCCCTCGCGTACCCAGATGTCTTCAGAGACAGCGACAGGCGTACGTAACGATATGGGTCCCTCGGTGGTGGAACCATCTATTTCCAGGTACCAGGTACCGTCATCTTCCATCGGGGGAACGGCATAGACGACCCCGGAGTCGTCAGTCATAATGGGCTCAATCGGCGAGCGCCAGATGCGGGTCTGGGTTTCGAAGACCAGCATGGGCGTGAAGGACTGCCATCCTTCTGAGGCTTCGATGCGGAATCGATTGAATCCCCATCCAAGAGGCTCTTCTGCCACGAGCGTGAGTTGCGTTCCAGCCTCGACATGGTCGATCAGGACGACGTCGTCTGAAGCGTTGTCGCCCGGCACGGGGTGCATCTTGTAGAACTCCGTCTCCGATATGTCGGGGGCGCAGCCTGCCACAAGCAGCAGCAGGAGAAGCCCGGTGAATCTGAATGTTCTCATGATCTGGTTCAGGGTGTGAGACCGGTCAAAATGGTCTCGTCGGTCAAGCTGTTGAGAAAGGCGATCAGGTCGCGCTTCTCTTGATCAGTCAGACGAAGCGGGGTGATCAATGCGCTTTGATTGCGCACTCCCGTTCCGCCCTGGTCATAGTGGTCGATGACATCCTCGAGGGAATCGAAGCGGCCGTCATGCATGTAAGGGGCAGTCTTCTCCACATTGCGGAGCGAAGGCACCCGGAATTCGAGGAAGTCAGCAGGATCCAGGGTGATGCGGGCCCGACCAGAATCAGATCCCGCCGGCTCGATACCGTTGTTTTCGAAAGCCTGATTGGTGAACAGGAATCCGTTGTGGCAGGAGGCACAGTTCGCCTTGCCGCGGAAGAGCTCCAATCCACGGCGCTCGGAGTCAGTCAAGGCATCGACTGCCCCCGAGACGTAGCGGTCGTAGCGGGAGCCGCCACTCCGGATGGTGCGCTGGAATGAGGCCAGGGCCTGGGTCAGCGTCCGGATCGAGGGTCCCTCTCCTAACGCCTCCTCGAATTGGGAGACATATGAAGGGTCTGATTCTACCCGGGTAATGAGGTCTCCCAGATTCATGTTCATCTCGAAGTCCGCCTCGAGTGGGCCGAGTGCCTGTGCCTCCAGCGTCAGGGCACCGCCATCCCAGAACAGCAGGTTCAGGTAGGCCACATTCACCAGAGACGGAGAATTGCGGATGCCCAACCTGCCGTGCACGCCCGGACTCAATCGCCGGGGGTCGGCGAAAGCCGCATTCTCGAAATGACAGCTCGCACACGAGAGCGAACGATCCTCGGACAGGTCCAGATCGAAGAACAGCCTTTCGCCCAGCTCCACCTTTGCCGGCGTGAGCGGGTTGTGGGCAGGAACGGGGATCGGCTCGAACCCGACAGGCACGTCCAGGATGGCGGGATCGCGGGTTTCATGACCCGCGATCCCGCACCCTGCCAGTCCCAGCGACAGCGCTGCAGCGGCTATGAGGATTACGACGCGCACGATCAGTGGGTGTGCGAGCCTTCATCCATGTGAACACCGTGGATCATGAAGGCACCATCCATCATGCCTGCCACCTTGTTGGCCACGGGAAGGTTGTCACCTGTGTGGCTGAGGCGTTCGGTCGGATCGGCCAGATCCACCATATGGATGAAGTGCTTGTAGTCTACCATGAGATGCAGCAGGTTGCCCATCTCGTGATCCAGCGTGAAGTCCGTATCGATCGAGACGACGCGCGAAAAGTTCTCTTTGCCGATGTGGGTTTCCCAGACCTCATCCACACTGCCGTCACCGTCCGTATCGACTTCACCATCGAGGCGGAGGTAGATGTAGCCGTTGGCCCAGTTCCAGTGGTTGTTCTTGTCCGTCTGCTTGGCAAGCGGATGGGACGCAGGTACCTGGGAAGCGTCGATCCGGTTGTCCTGACCCACGATTCCAACCCGGAAAGACATGGAGGTGTAATCGCCTTCCGGCACGGTACCGAAGTGGTAATATTCCATGCCCATGTCGTGCTTGGTGAGGACGATCTTGTCCGTTACGGAGTGCGTGACATCGTTGTCATTGGCATCCTTGGCAGGTACGGTGACAGGGTCGGTCGAAACCGTTACTTCCTGGCCGTCAGCCGTGGTGAGGACGAAATCAGACAAGTAGACACGAGCAGTCGTGACCGTGATGTTGGCGCCGTTATGATCGTAGGTCTGTCCGGAAATCAGTTGCTGGCTCCCGAACATGCCCTGCATGCGAAGGGTCAGGTCGACCTCCTCTTCGCTGTTCATGCTGTCGGCGTCGCAGCCCATGAGGAAGACGGAAGCCAGAAGGGCGGGAAGGAAAAAGGTGCGAATGGTTTTCATCTTAGTTCAGTCGGAATCAAAGAGTGAATCTGTCCACCACAGCCACGCAGAATGTGGCCGGGTCAGAAAGTGGGTTGAATCGATGCAGTGTGCACTGATCCGACTCAATACACGTACCCCTTCAATGGGCAGGTGGAATCAAGCCATGAACGATGGCGCGCCATGCAAGCGTGTTGCTACAAAAGGGCCATCATGGGAGGTAGGGCGGTCAACGACCAGATCGGATCAGGCAGATACCTGCGGGGGACCGCGAGCGGATACGACGTGGAGAGAAGCTCCTACGTGGTGTACGGCAGTCGATTCCAGAACGGAAACGACGTGCAGACTGGAGACCAGACCCGGAGCATCAGCCGCAATGACTGACGACTGGCTCAGGAAAAAGGCAGCGAAGGGACACTCCAAGTGATCAGGGGAGTGGTCCTCCGTGAAGGACACATCGTGGACGTGTCCATTCATCGCATGCGTCTCGGACGGCGCCATGTGCATGGCGTAGGAATCCGAGAATGCCATGAACGCAAAGTGCGACAACGGCGCGACCAGCCCGCCCAGCAGTACGCTGGTCAGCAGGGAAAGGGCCGCTATGCTTCGCCGTAAATGCACGATGGGATCAGGATACTTGTAATAACAAGTGCGTATGAGTCTCAAACAGGAAAGATCCCGGGTGCTACGATTGAAGAACAATCTGGATTCAACCCAAGGCATTCTACACGTATTATGGAAGCCTGCCATGCCTCTCGGCGGTTGACCGGTCCCCGCATGTCAGGAAAGCATGGAAAGCATGGAAACCACGGTATCATCAGAAGAAGCTCTCGTTCGCCTCAAGGAAGGCCAGCGCCGTAATGCGGGCCCCAGACGTTCTGTAAGGCTTCCTGATCGTCGTCAGAAGGCCCGAATGGCACTTATTAGCGGTCGATGTGGAAGATCTTGTTCACGATTTTCCATTCCCCGTCCACTTTGAGCAGTTGCATGTAGTCGATGAAGTCTGCCCGTGGATAATCGAGCGTGATTTTGGCTATGGCTGCCGATCCGGAGATATCGACCCAGTCGATCCAACGTTTGCGATTGGCTTCGTCAGGCGCCTTGTGGCCCGGAGCCCCGGCGATATACTCTTCGCTCGAGCGGACTTGCAGCCCTTCTTCAGTAATCCAGTACAGGTTGGCAATCTCATGGAATGCTTGCTCATGCTCTTGTGCCCGTCCCGTAGCGTGACCGCGCAGGTAATGACGAAGAGCAGCCCGGACCAATGTTTCCTCGGTCTTGTTGTCGTCGAGTACACAGTCCCCCATCACGCGCGTATCGGCAAGCGCAATGGTCTTCCAAGAGCCATCGGCATGACGAGCAAGCTGAAACGTGTTTGATCCGCAGTGCGAAAATTGATCGCCTGCGTAAAACGCGTAGTCCATCCAGGCCGTAGCCAGATTGTCTTTCACATCGACACGCACATTCCAGATGCGTTCGTCCCAAGCAGGACCATCCTGACTTTGACGGATAGCGCCTGCGAAATTGCTCATGGGCATTGAGCGTACGAACGGCGTACCGTCCCGAGAGCCGCTAGAGTTCAGCATGGCTCCCTCGGCAAAAGTCGAGGCCACCTTGTCGGCATCCAGCTCGCGCATGCCGTCAAACATGGTCTCGATGACTTCCATTACTTCATGCTCGGCATAGTCAACAGGGCCATACTGAGCGACAGCATCGGAGGGAATGAAAGCCGGCGCCAGAAACAGGCTAAACAGCAGGAATTTGAGAGCCTTCATAGGGTTGATCGGGTAGCGTGAGAATCGATTTGTGTTCAACTGACGGAAAATCTCCGAGATTGTTGCCCAATCTGCCGGCAATGCGATATTCATCTTGCCCATTCCCGGTAAAAAGGTTAGTGTAAGGGCCCTCTTGTGTCACAACCACGACTCCATAACGACCATGTCCCGATTCTTCTCCTTCCTGTTTCTCTCCATTTGTGGTGTCGCCTTGGTTGCCGCGCAATCCGCCCCAGACGGTACCCTTGGGTCACGACTTGGCTTTGGCGGCGCGCTGGCCATGGACAACGGACACCTGTTTGTCGGTTCCGCGCCGATAGGGTGGCCTTCCGGATCAGATCCGGCTGGAACGGTTCATCAGTACGTCAAAGGTGAAAACGGGAAGTGGGTCGAGGTCGCCGCATTTGGTGCCTCCGATGGAAAGCATGGCGACGAATTCGGCCGTGCCATCTTTGTTGATGATGGAACGATGATGGTTGCTGCGCCGCGTGCACGCGCCGTCTATGTCTTTACCCAAGGGGAAGACGGCTGGACCGAGTCGGGTCGTATTGCGGCTCCCGATCTTTCTGAAGGGCACGAATTCGGCGGGGCCTATGCCCGGGGCGGCTTCCGGACCCAGACGATGGCCCGCGTTGGCGGCATGTGGCTCGTGACCTCGTACAACGGGACAACGAATGAAGGTGCCGTCCACATGGTACACAACATGGGCGACGAGTGGCACATGATGGGTACCGTAACCGACGCGCCTGCTTGGTCGATTGCCGGTTCTGGAAACAACCTGTTTGTTGGTACGCCTTCGACAGGGGAGGGCCGCGGCGGAGTTCGCCATTTCAAGCTGACCGAGTCGGGCACCTGGATTGAAGGGGACGCCCTCATGGCTGAAGGCTTGACAGATGGCACTGGCTTTGGACAGACGCTGGCTGTCTCGGGTAGTCGTCTATTCGTCGGCGCTCCTTCATATGAGCGTTTCGGAGCTGTATTTGCTTTTGATCGAGGCGATGACGGCGCCTGGAATCACACGTACACGATACAAGAATCGGAGCCGGAATCAGAGGACCAGCGCCTGGCCAACGGATTTGGAAGGGGCCTGTCCATGTCGGGACATCATTTACTCGTCGGCGCAAATCGTGCGGCGTTCGTCTTCAATGCGCACCACAAGGAGATTCCCGGGGTGCGAATAAGCGCTCCTGATCAGCAGGCCGGAAACGGCTTCGGTGTCGGCGTTGCCATAGACGGTAATGCTCTAGCCGTGGGCGCTCCGGATGCAGATTATGGCTCCGGCCTGGCCCACATTTTTGAGCGAGGATCGGACGGTGAATGGAGCGCTACCAGTTCAGCAGCAGCAGCCGTTGTTCGCATGGAGTCCATCTCCGGCGCTGAGAAAATCGAATGCGAAGAGGGGAAAGCAGGCCTCTTCCCGTGTGAAGGAGTCGATTTGTTGTCCATGGTGTCCACGGATGCGTTGGCCAATGATCGTGGTGCAAACCTGAATGACATCTGGGGATGGACCGACCCGGAAAGTGGTCGGGAAATCGTCCTGGCTGGCCGTACGGATGGAACGTCCTTCATTGATATCACGGATCCGGCCAATCCGGTGATCATCGGTCAAGTTATGCGTACGGATGGATCACCGGGGGCATGGTGGCGCGACGTAAAGACATATCAGAACTATGCCTACATCGTGGCCGATGGGTCGGGCGATCACGGGATGCAGGTGTTTGACTTGACCCGTCTTCTGGATGTGGATCCAGCCGATATGCCCGTCGACTTCGAGCCGGACATGACGTATGACGGCGTAGCAAGCTCGCACAACATCATCATCAACGAAGAGACCGGATTCGGTTACGCGGTGGGCAGCGGCTCCGGGCCGGGTGGATGCGGCGGCCAGCTGCACATGCTGGATCTGAACGATCCGGGCAATCCCCGATTCCTGGGGTGCTACACCAACACGGAATACGGTGGTACGCACGATGCACAGTGTGTCCTGTACCGCGGTTCTGATTCAGACTATGTAGGTCGTGAGGTTTGCTTCAACTCGAACAGCAACGCGCTCATTCTGGCCGACGTCACCGATAAAGAAAACCCTACGACCATCACGGTCGCGGAATATCCGAACACGGCCTACACTCACCAGGGTTGGCTGAGTGAGGACCACAACTACTTCTTCATGAACGATGAGCTCGACGAGATGAACGACATCGTCGACGCAACCCGTACGCTCATCTGGGACATGAGCGATCTGGACGAGCCGATCCTGGTTGGGGAGTACTACCACGGCAACAGTGCCAGCGATCACAACCTGTACGTCAAAGGCAACCTGATGTATCAGTCCAACTACCAGGCGGGTCTGCGCATCCTCGACATCACTGATCCCGAGAATCCGGTGGAGGTTGCTTCCTTTGATACGGCTCCGTTCGCCGAAGACGTCAAGGGCTTTGCCGGCTCATGGAGCAACTACCCGTACTTCAAGAGCGGCGTGATCGTGGTGTCCAGCCAGGCTGAAGGCGTGTTCATGCTCAAGAAGCAGGAGCAGGATCTGTAGAAGGTATGGCCAGAAACAGCATACACGGCCTGGTGTGGGTCTATATCTTGTTTTGCGTCTTGAGCTTGGCTACGGGACTGGAATGGCTTGAGATAGTGTTGCCCGGCGGCTTTCCGCTTGGGACGCTGGCTATGTGGGCCCTTTTTGTGGTTCTTGCCTGGGACTGGCTTCGGTTGGCGCCCCGCATGACGCGCCGACGACAGATGGCGTGGCTGGGTTTGATACTGGCCCTCGCTTGGTACCCTGTTTCCGTCTTTCAAGCAGGAAACCCTGCTCTCACCTTTTATGGTGATTCCATGCCTTGGGTTATTTGGACGGCCACGTTGTTCACGTGGCTGTTCTCGCTCGGCGTGTGGACGGTCCTTTCCGCCCTCCGGAATCAGCGTAATTCGGCCTAGGCAACAGTGACGCTGAGTCGGGCGCACCAGGGCGGAGCTTCCTTTTCTCAGATTATCGAGTGGCCTAGTCTTTGGCGCCTGGTTTCTTCATGGCACCGGGTACCAGTACGGTATCGATAAGCCCATACTCCTTGGCCTCTTCGGCGCCCATCCAGTAATCACGGTCGCCATCGTCCTCTATTTTCTCCGGGGTCTGGCCTGTATGGCTCGAGAGAATGCCGTAGAGGGCCTTCTTCATTTTCATGATTTCCCGCGCCTGGATTTCAATATCCGAGGCCTGACCCTGCGCGCCTCCCAGCGGCTGATGGACCATGATGCGCGAGTTGGGTAGCGAGGCTCGTTTGCCGCTTTCTCCGGCGGCAAGGAGCACGGCGCCCATGGAGGCCGCGAGGCCCACGCAGATGGTCGATACGTTGGGCTTGATGTACTGCATCGTATCGTAGATGGCCAGACCGCTGTCGATCGAACCACCTGGGGAGTTGATGTAGATATTGATGTCGCGCTCCGGATCCTCGGACGTAAGGAAGAGCAGCTGCGCCACCATCAAGTTGGCAATGGCGTCGTTGATGGGCGTGCCGAGGATGATGATCCGATCCTTAAGCAAGCGGCTGAAGATGTCGTAGGCCCGCTCGCCGCGGCTGGACTGCTCGACCACCATAGGGACAAGCTGCCCTACCGGCGCATCCTGGAACGGCCCGCTGTAGATACTGCTTGGCAGGGTTGTGCTGTTCAGGCTTTTCGAGAACTTGAGGAAATCGTCGACCATCGGGAGGCTGGGTTGGGCTGGATGGAACAGGTGGGCACGCGCTTTCTTGAGCGGGGTCCTTGTCGAACCAGTCCTGTTGTCGACGGGTTCCGATCACGCTCAAGCAGCACCGAGTCAGCGCTGAAACGCCGCTCAAGCGTCCTTCATTTCCTTCTCGTAGGCCTTCTTGTCCTTTTCGGTGACCTTCATCTGGCTCTCGAGCCATCCGAAAACCTTCGTTGAGAGGATTCCCTGATCCACCTGGTCCATGAGCTGCGGCATGGACTGATAGTAGGACTTCATCATGTCGCCTGTGAAGCCACCTTGGGCAGCCATCTTGTCGAAGTGCTCGTCGCGGTCTTCGTCCGTTACCTCAAGTTTCTGCTCGGCCATGATGGCATCGCGGATGAACATCCAGCGCGCCTGATTCTCGGCGTCCTTGCGGCGGCGCTCGCGATAACCCTTTTCGTCAAAGCCCTCCGGCAATGCATCGTCGTTCTTCGACTTGATGTCATTGACGTACGCATCGAGATACATCTCGATGACGGAGTTGGGGACATCGAATTCGTGCAGGTCGATCAGTTTCTCTATGGCGTCCGACTGGAAGTATTCGCGGCTGCGCTGCTCCCAACCCTGCTCCAGCTGTTCGCGGATCTGCATCTTCAGCTCATCGGCGGTCTCGACCTGGTCGTTGGTCACTTTCTTGACCATATCGTCATCGAGTTCGGGCAACTCACGGATCTTGACTTCCTTGAGCGTAACTGCGTAGAAGCGATCGTCCTCTCCCTCCGGTCCGGGCAGCTTGACTTCCTTCGTGGCTTCGATCTTCATGCCCGTCACGGCTTTGCGTAGCTCCGGCATCAGGTTTTCATCGGACAGCAGGAAGGGTACGTTCTCCTGCTTTTCGCCCTCAATCGGATCGCCTTTCTTGCCATCGAGTCGCTGCATGTCCACAATGACGTAGGAGTCTTTCTTGGCCGGGCCTTTGGCCGGCGTCAGTTCCGCATGCTGGGCCAGCAGGCTTTCGATCTCCTTGTCCACATCCGCATCGGAGATTTCGTGGACTAACTTGGAGATCTTGACCTTCGAAAGGCTTTTGACCTCCACCTTCGGACGCACACCGAAGCTGACTACTGCCCGCAGATCGCCTTCGTACTCATAGTCGAGTTCCGTGATGGTCGGTTGACCAAGGACGTCGTAGGTGGTGTCCCCTTCAAGCACTTCCGAACGGAAAGCCTGTTGTACACGGTCTTCGGCGACACCGTAGGCCAGCGCCTTACCGTACATCTTCTTGACCATACCGACAGGTACCTTGCCGGGGCGAAACCCCTTCAGGGTGGTACGGATGCGCTGACGGCGGATGGCCTCGTTGATTTCGTGGGCCAGGTCGGCAGCGGGGACGTTCAGTTCGAATTCGAGCTCAACGTCGGTGATGTTTCTGATGTCGGTCTGCATCGGCAAGCGGGCGAATAGATGGGTGCTCTTCCTGTCGGCCGCGGGAGCCTTGCGTCCAGTACGGACGCACGGAAGGGTGGAGCCGGTAAAGAACGGAAGATGGGTGACCTGGTTCGATCGCGTGTGCCCTTAAGAACCGCTTTCGGAGGGTTTTCACACAACCGCTCGTCATGGCGCGTTTTTGCTGCGTTCCCTTCCTACCGCATCGGCTCCAGCACAATCGTCTCCAGGTGTACCGGCCG